>ERZ773213.354-NODE-354-length-28196-cov-7.898191_pt1 | contig 28196 bp, 29 predicted proteins | sample MGYA00580996_ERZ773213 | MGnify/ENA primary metagenome ERZ773213 (study PRJEB29015, sample SAMEA2738152) | human oral metagenome | biome: human oral; feature: human-associated habitat; material: saliva | place: China | collected 2197 ...
GCGGGGTACCCCCTGTGGGGCTCGAACCCACGACCTTCGGATTAAAAGTCCGCAGGCCCGTCATCGTCTGGATTGAGTACATCGGCGTGCTCGCCACCCACTGGCTCACGATGAGGGCGACTGTGTCCCGGCAATCGCTGCCCCACCAGCTGGCCCAACTCGCTTATCACGATCCTACGGCAGCCCGTCTCCCCCTGGACTGAGGCGCACCCGCCATGACCCACAGGAATATACCAGCCCGCACGACTAGCAGGACTAGTGCGACTAGTGCCGCTAGTGAATCTAATCGGACTAGCGCCACTAGTAACGCTAGCAGGCGGATGACCGACGCCGAAGCCATATGGATCCGGGAGCACGCATGGACCAAGGCCATGCTCAATACCGCAGCACCCCGACGGTGCTCACCATGTGCCCGTGTGAATACGGGTCATGCGGCAACTGCTCCGCTGGCCAATCCTCACCAGGGCAGGCAGGCCACCATCTACGACTTCCTCGACGCCAACGCAACGAATTGAAGGAGAACCCACAATGACCGCAACCGGCAAGGACCACACCATATGACCCGCATTATCGCAGTCGCCAATCAAAAAGGCGGCGTCGGCAAAACGGCCAGCACTGTCAACCTCGCCGCCCGACTCACGACCATGGGGCGTCGAGTACTCGTGCTCGACGCCGACCCCCAAGCAAATGCCACATCCATCCTCGACGTCGAGCTCCACCATGACAGCCGCACACTTAACGACGTGCTCGCCGCCGTGGCCACGAACCAGGCCGGCCCGGGCGCCATCAGTGCAGCCATCACCGCCGCCGGCCCCGCTTGGCCCGGCTTAGACGCCGTTCCCTCCGAGCGTGCCCTCGCAGCCCGCGAGGCCGACACCAGTGCTGGACGTGAGCAGCTGCTGCGCATCGCCCTTGGCGACGGTGCCGTCGATTGCTACAACGCCGTCCTGATCGACTGTCCGCCCTCGCTCGGAGCGCTCACGCTCGGAGCGCTCACGGCCGCCGATCAGGTGCTCATCCTCACCGAGCCGCGCGCAAGCTCGGTCGACGGCGTCGACGAGCTCACGCGGACGATCCGGGCCGTGCGGCAGTACTACAACCCCCGCCTCACCCTGGCAGGGATCCTCATCAACAAATGGCGGCCTGACCGGCTCGACAAGGCAGCATGGAGACAAGTTCTCCAAGACAGTTATGCCGACGCGGTGATCGATCATCCATTGCCGGAGCGGGAAATAGTCGCAACCGCAGCCACCAACCGCGTCCCCGTGCCGCACACTGAGGCACGGGACTACATCAACGCGCTTGACGCCGTCGCACGTGAGCTCATCCAGGAGGCGCGCCAGTGAAGCCGACTCCCAGACCCCGCAAGCCCGTAGCCATCCCGAAGGCCGGCGGTCCGGACCCCGCCGCACTCACCGCTGAGACCACCACCAGCGGAACTAGTTCTACTAGTCGGGCTAGCCGCACTAGCAGGGCCAGCGGCCGCCCTGGCAAAGAGCAGCTGGCTATCTGGATGGATGCCGACGTCCTCGGCCGCGCACGCACCGCGTGGCGCGCCGAGAGCGTCGCCGACGTCGACAATCCATACATGCCCTTCAGCCAGTGGATCGCAACCATTATCGAGACCGCCGTCACAGACTCCGAGCAGCGTCTCAACCACGGGCTGCCATACCGGCCGACACCAGCCGGGCAGATTGGCCGTTCAACCCGCCAGTAGCCGGCAGCCGAAGGCAGGGGCCGGGCACCACACACCGGTGCCCGGCCCCTGCCGTATCACTTCTAGCCCTGCCAGCGCGGCTAGCCTGACTAGCCCAGATAGCAGCGCAAGCTGCGCCGGCAATTGCCGCCAACGGAGAAGAGCGCGGGAATCCCGCTATGGATACAGACACCAGCACTCCCCGCCACCCATTCACCGCCAGCCAGTGCCTCGACCCCATCGATGCGTGGGTGATCGCCATGCGAGCGAAAGGCCTTGCAGACCGCACCGTCACCGAGCGCGCCCGCGTAATCCGGCAGATTGCCTGCGCCGCTGGCGTACACCCCGACGCGCTCACGCCGGCCGACATCGAACGCTTCCTCGCTGACGCCCAATCTCAAGGCACCCGCTACACCTACTACAGTGCCTTGCGCGCTTGGTGCAGGTGGCTGACGCTTACCGGCCGGCGCGCCGACGACCCCACCGAGGCCGTCGACCGGCCTCGCATGCCCACCGGCCGCCCGCGGCCGATCACCCGCGCACAGCTCGACCGCCTCCTCTCCATGCGTCTACGCCGCGACACGAGGACGAAGATCCTGCTAGCAGCGTTCCAAGGGCTCAGGGTGCACGAGATCGCCAAGATCCGTGGCGAGGACGTCGACACCGACGCGGGCACACTCACCGTCACAGGCAAAGGCGGCCGCACCGACGTACTGCCCCTGCACCCACGCATTGCCACCGAGGCCGCCAAGCACCCCAAGGCGGGATACTGGTTCGAGTCCCCAACCCGCCCCGGTCAACCCGTTACCGGCAAAGGCGTCGGTAGAGCGATCGCCGACGCCCTGCACCGCAGCGGCGTCAACGCGACTGCCCACCAGCTCCGCCACACCTTCGCTACAGAACTCCTGGCCGCCGGCACTGACAGCAGAGTTGTCCAAGTACTCATGCGTCACTCATCACTAGCGACAACCGCACGTTATCTCGGCGTCAGCCCCGAGCAGCAGCGAGCCGCGATCGCCACCCTACACTGACCCCCTGACCCGGCTGCGGTTCCCGGCGCTCCCGCCTAGCTACCACCGGCGAGAGGCCCGCCGGGTGGACCCGGGAGATGGATGCCCCCACCCTCCTTGCACCCCCGGGGGCCGCCAGGTAGGATCCTGGCATTGGTCCCCACCGCTCGCAAGGGTTGGTGGGGTTTTTCTTCCCCTGAGCCCCTGGAGGTGGCGAGGATGCCTGTGCCCACGGCCCCGTTGCTGCGCGTCGTGGTGGTCATGGACTATCAGAACGTGCACCTGACCGCCCACGACCTCTTCATCTCCGACCAGCCCAGATGGCAGGCCCTGATCTCCCCGATGCGCTTCGCCCGCACCGCCGTGGATCGGCGCAACAGCAACCAACACGACGGCCACCCCCACGGCCAGCTCGCGGCCGTCCACGCCTTCCGCGGCCTGCCCCACGCCGACTACGAGCCCGACCAGCACCGCCGCGCCACCGCCCAGGCCGACCACTGGCGCCGCGAGGGCGCCATCGTCGAGCTGCGCGACCTGAAGTACGACTACCACCGCCAGGCCGACGGGCGCCCAGCCACCGACATCCACGGACGTAAAACACCCATCCTGCCAGGCCGGGAAAAGGGCGTCGACGTGCTAGTCGCGCTGACCTGCCTGCGCCAGGCCCAGCGCAACGACGTCGACGTCGTCATCCTGGCCTCACGAGACACCGACCTCGTCCCTGTCCTGGACACCCTGCTTGACATGCGCCAGGAGAACCCCGCCACCGCCAAGATCGAGACCGTCAGCTGGTACAACCGCGACCACCGCAACAGGGGGAGCCTGCAACCCAGCAACGGCCGACGCGTCTGGAACACCAACATGGACCACGCCTGCTTCGAGGCGTCCCTGGACCCCAACGACTACCGCTGAGCCACACGCCCGAGTAGCACCGGTCGGCGACGACGGCCGGCTCGAGGTCTTCCACGCCATGGAGATCACCGCCATGACCCCGGACGAGCGCGCCCGATTCGATGCCGCTGAGGCCGAGGAAGAGGCCCGCCTGCAGCTCGCCAAACTCGTCTACGCCGCACGTGAGACTCTAGCGGTTCTGCTGCATGCTGCTGGAAGTTTCTTGGCGCATCCGCTCGACGAAGTTTGTGTCCCGCTTTCTCTTGCTGCGTGGCCGCGATCCACTCATGATCTTACGAGCGTAATCAGCCAAGTGTGCCGGATTGCGTCCGCTCCAGCCGTTGGCTACAGCCCACCCCTCGAGCGCTTTCGCATCAAGAGCATAGCCCGCATCGTGCAGTGCGAGGAGTGCACTGACAACGTCATCCTTCTCGTAGCCCCCAGTGATCGTGTTGTTGTGATTGATCGACTCGGTCACACTACGCATGGTCGCTTCCACCACGGGGTCAAGCTGGTTCCCCAGATCCCATGACGTTGTCTTTCCCAGCAGCTCAGGTCTCGCGGCAGACACCCACGACAGAAGCTCATCACCCCAGGCGATCACGCACAACGCAGTGACCTGATGCGAGTTGTACATCAGGAACTCGCTGATATCCGTCGGGTGAGGCCACGCCATCAGGACTGGCCCTGGCCCGCCCAGATGAGCACCACCGCGCCCCGTGATGTGTTCGACGCGGGTGCGAGCCACAAGAGACCTCAGCTGCGGATTGCCGGTCAGGTTCTGCATCTGAGGGGTCCACACCGTCAGCTTCTGCCTATCACCCAACCGATCTACGAGCCAGCGAATCCCCTCGTCGACCGACTCCTCATCCTGAGTCGTTACTGCCACCGGTGCCGTCATCTTCTGCTTGAACACCTCATGAGCCTCTCTGTCTCAGTCTGTAGGACCTCTACGAGCTCAGCGTATCCCCAGCCACCGACATGCTGATGCACAGCTCGAAACCGCTCTCCAGATAGCCGCACAACCGACACCCGCCAGTCACCGACACCGCCTGATGCCCCTGTACTGGTGGGCCTGAGCGGCGTGCGCCCACGCCCTACGACAGGGGTAGGAGCCCGGCGGCAGGCGCCGGGCCCAACCGAGCTCGCAACAAGGGGGACACGCATGAGCGAGTACAGCATCAGCTCACCAGGACAGGAGCTGACGGTTGAGTACCTGCCGTCAGGAGTGGTCTACGCGGCAACCGAGGACCTGCCCGCGACTGCGCGCCAGGTGATCGATGGCCTCACGGCCCCTACCGGCCCAGGCCGTGAGATCGAGTGGCGCGGGGCCGGGCCCGCAGCACCCGACGTCGATATCGACGTCGCCTGGGACGACCAGGCGCAGGCGGTCGCCTATAGCGTCCGTGGCCGGCCCGAGCGCACGGTGGCGCTCGACGACCTGAGCCAGGCACTGGCCCAGGACTGGGACAACTACAGGCAGGACGTGGAGGCCGCAGGCCAGCTGCTAGAGTGCCTTGATGCGATCACCACACCGGCGGGACTGGACGCCGAGGAGATGGAGATCGACTTCAGCCCGACCAGGCGCACCGTCACGGCTCAGATCATGGTGCTTCCGGAGCGCACTGAGCACGGGCTGCTACCTACTCCCGGGATGAGGGGTGAGCTCACCGTCGAGGAGACCGGCCAGCGGGCGTTCCTAGGGCTCCGGGGCAGCCAAAGCGCCGGCAGGCTGACGGACGAGCACGCTCGCCAGCTGCTCTCCTACGCCGTACGGGAGGCGCGTCGGGAGCCTGGGCAGGCGGCCTGGGAGGCCCTGCACCCCCACACGGCCGGTTTCCGGGACCACGGCCTCGAGGTTGAGGATCCCGCCCTCCACTGGGACCGTACGGTCGGTGTCAGCGTCCAGGTCCACACCCCGGCCGCCGAGGCCGGTCCACTGGGGTCCTGGGACGAGCAGTCAGTGACCTTCTCACTGGACGGTGACGAGCTAGCGATACGCGCTGGCGGGCCAATCACCCAGGAGCTGCGCAGCGGCGTGCTCGACCCTGGCGACGAGCGCATCGTGTGGCTGTCCCCAGACCTGGCCGCCACTCCCGGGGTAGGCGAGATGAGTAGCACCGCGGTGGCCGCAACGATCCTGGGGATGCCCCAGGAGCAGTTCGACGCCGCCGCGAGCAGTGTCCGTGAGGGCCTGATAGCTGCCCGTGACGCGGCAGCTCCGCGCCGGTCGGCCACCAGCATCTTCAACGACCTGCGCACGCGCCTGATCCGGGTCGATTCTCTGCTGCCGGACGCCGCCCGCGAGACCGCGTCCACCAGCTTCGACCTGGACCGGGGTGTGGCCTGGGTCAGGGCTCAGCCCATGGGCGCCTCACACCGCCCCATCGCGATTGGCGTCTCTGTCGAGCCGGACAGTCCCTTGCTGGAGGTCGTTGACCGGCAGGCTGTGGAGCCCGGTACCGTGGGCCCGTGGGTGGATCCCACACCGTTGAGCGACGCCGAGCGCTACGAGGCTGCCACCCCGGTGTCAGCGCAGCAGGCCAGGTGGGACATCGACTCCGCTGTCCTGCGTGACGCCGATGAGTACACCGCCCGCACCTGGGCCACATGGCTCACCGCAGGCGCCCAGGGCTGGGCCAACGAGGAGGCCTCCGCCCTGGAGCGCTGGGCGCAGGCCCAGGCGACCCTGGCCGGCGGCGACGCCCGCGTCACCGCCGTGGAGACCAGCCCAGGGGACTCTCTCGAGGCCGATGCCACTGGACGGCTGCTCGAGATGCGTGGAGGCGGTATGGACTGCCGCGTCATCACCACCAGCCCTGGGCAGGTCACGGTCACCACCCCCGCAGGCACGTCCACGATGACGACCGCCGAGATGATGGACCAGGTCAGGGCCACCTGGCCCGACACCAGCACGAGCGTCCTCAGCGCGACGGCGCCGACGCCCACCACCGAGCGGGAACAGGACGCATCCCAGGCCCAGGCGGAGGTGCCAGAGCTGACCGTGTACACGACACCGAACTGTCCCGGCTGCAAGATGACCCGCCGCCAGCTCGACAAGGCCGGAGTGGCCTATGAGGCCGTTGACCTGAGTAGCCGGCCGGACCTAGTGGAGCAGTTCAGGGCCGAGGGGCTACGCCAGGCGCCGATCATCGAGGTGGATGGTCAGCGCACGGCGGGCTTCAACCCGGACCGGATCAAGGCGATTGTGGCCGCAGCGACCCCGCAGCAGGCCCCCGGCAGCTCGGGGCCGTCTGACGGTGGCGGAGGCGGGGGCAGACCCAGTCGCGCGCCCCAGCAGCAGCGCCCCCGCGCGCGTGGAGAAGGGATGCACCTGTGAAGGCTAAAGGGATTGTCGGGGCGCTCATGGTGGTGCCCGCGCTGACCATGTCGCTCATGTTTGCCTCCGGCGGCGGAGGCAAGGACGGTGGGGACGAGAAGAAGGCAAACGGACCGGTCCCCATCGACGTACCGCCCGAGTATCAGGCTGACGTGTCCCGTGCCGGCAAGATCTGCCCCGAGATCAGTGGCGCCGTGATCGCCGTCCAGATCGGCAAGGAGTCCTCCTGGCAGCCTCAGGCCAAGAGCTCAAAAGGTGCCCTGGGGCTCGCACAGTTCCTGCCCAAAACCTGGGATACAGAGGGCAAGGACGGCGACGGCGACGGGAAGGCTGACCCAATGAACGGCCATGACGCGATCTACTCCCAGGGGCACTTCATGTGCTCCCTGGCCGCCCAGATGAAGAAGCTCATCGACGCCGGCAAGGTCAAGGGCGAGGTGGTCAACCTGGCCCTGGCCGCCTACAACGCCGGCCCGGGAGCGGTCGAGGACTACGGGGGCATCCCGCCGTTTCCGGATACGCAGAGCTACGTCCAGCAGATCACTCAGAGAGTCGCCCAGGCCAAGGCCGGCGGCAGCGGAGGTGGCAGTGGTGGTGATGGTTCGAGAGGCTCAAAGATCCTGGCGATGGCCCGGTCCAAGCTCGGTAAGCCCTACGTGTGGGGAGCAGCCTCCGACGACGTCGGCTACGACTGCTCGGGCCTGGTGCAGGTTGCTTACGCCGCTGCTGGCATCGAGCTGGCCCACTCCTCGGCGACGCAGTGCACCGCAGGATCACGCGTGAGCCAGGACCAGGCCCAGCCCGGCGACCTGGTCTGCTGGGACGGACACGTCGCCCTGTACGCCGGCAACAACACGATCGTTGAGGCCGCCACTGAAGGGATTCCTGTCCGAGAGACCACCGTCTACCAGATGGCAGGCGGCCCCTACTACGTCCACATCAACTAGCCCACGACGAGGAGGCACCCATGAGATCAACAGCGCGACTACTCGCGGCCCTGGCCGCGGCCGCACTGACAACCGGAACGGCTGCCTGCTCCCAGCAGCAGGCGCCCAGTGCGACACCGACCAGCAGCGCCTCCGCTCCGCCGGCGGCGAGCCCGCTACCGACCCCGGTGGTGCTCGGCGAGACCAACGACGCTGACCCCGACTCCGTGGCCGATGCGGTGGCCGTGGCCCTGTCGGTGCACGACGCCCGCACCGATACCAGCTCTCAGGCAGTGTGGACCCGCGCTAGGCCGCTACTGACCGGTGACCTGGCCGCCACCGCGCAGCGTGCCGACGGCGCCGAGCTGGCCCGCCCCGACAACCGGTGGGCCATGATGCAGCAGCACCAGGCCCACGACGTCGTCGAGAACATCGACCGCCACACCGACGACCCAGTACCCGACACCGCGACCAAGGCTCAGCGCCAGCGGGCCGTCAGCACCAGGGCATACGCCGACAACGGCTGGAACGGGCTGATACGCACCACCCGCTACTGGCTGACCCTGACCAACACCGACGGCGCGTGGAGGGTCAGCGCCGTACGCTCAACCATCGACTAGCAGGCCACGCACCCCAGCATGGATGAGGGGGTCACCCAGGAAGTACCTGGGTGACCCCCCTCAGTACGCGGTGACGCGGGTTCAGGCCAGGGCGTCGGTCATGGCGGCGCAGGCAGCGAGCCAAGCACGCCTGCTAGCCGCTCCCAGCGAGTCCAGCAGCAACGGACTGTTGGACATCGCCGGGTCGTAGGGGATACCGACAGCGACCCGCGCCATGCCATTGAAGATCTCGACGTAGTGGGCCGGCGACGGCTCAGAGGCCGAGGCCTGGGAGACGATGACGGTGGCCTGCTCAGCCAGCCGCTCACCGTGCCGGCCGCAGCGAGCCAGCCCGTCAAGCAGGAGCCTGGCCGACTCCGCGTGCTCCGGACGGGTAATGGTCGGTACCACGATCGCGTCGGTGCGCTCGATCATGGACGACCACGCAGGCAGCGACTCATCGTTGCCCGTGTCGATCAGGATGATGCGGTAGTAGCGAGCCAGGACCGCGTGCACGGCCCGGAAGCTGACCTCATCGGCCGGCTGCTCGCTGGCCAGCTGCGTGGGGTCAGAGCGCAGCACGTCGAAGCGGTCCACGCTCTGGTGGTGAGTGAAAGCCTCCAGGTCCGACGCTCTTGCCTCGGTCCCCAGCAGGTGGCTGGCGCGGGGGAGCAGGTCAGCCACGGTCGCGTCATGGCCACCGCTCTCTGTCCTCCAGCCCAGCGTGCCGCGAGTGGAGTTGTTGTCCCAGGCGATGACGTTGCCGCCCCCGTAACGAGCTAGCAGCGCGGCCAGCAGGATTGTCGACGGGGTCTTGCTGCTCCCACCCTTGCCGTTGACCACGGCGATTGTCCTGGGGCCGACCCAGTGTCGAGAGACCTTGGTGATGTTGTCTCGTTCCATCAGCTCGGCCTTCGACGGCGCCAGCTTCAAGCCCATTGCGTTGAGCATTCCCCGCACTCCGTGGTGGGCGGGCCCTTGGGTCGTGATCTCCTCCAGCAGAGACTGACGGCGCAACTCGGCCTGGACCTCCCTGCGCCGAGGCTGGTGCACCGGAGCCGGCACGGAGGACTCACGTTCATCGGCACCAGGTGCGGCGCCGGCGGGAGGACGTGCTGGTGCTGGCTGCGCGACCACCGGCGCCGGCGGAGCCGGCTGCGGGAGGGCCGGCGCGGGGGAGGGCGCCGTGGTGGTTGTCTCCGTGTGCTCGCCGGGCTGACTGGCCGGTGGCGGAGGCGTTGGGGGAGCGGGCTGAGCCGGTGCGGGATCTTCGCGTGCGGGCAAGTGGGTGGAGCCGTCAGGGTTGATGAGGAAGTCGAACACCCCCGACGGCTCGGTGGAGCGTACGGTGACGGGGCCGCCGACGTCGCCGGCGAAGCGGCGCAGCAGCTCGAGGGCCTCTATGCGTGCGTCATCGACGTTGCTGGCGCGCAGGGCGTGGAAGGTGCCGTCTATCGACACCGAGCCTCCCCGCTCGCTCAGCTCGACACTTGCTCGCGCCGTGCTGGTGCGGTCCATGGTCTGTACTGTCATTGTCTTGTCCCCTTGCCTTCCTGCTTAGCTGTCCGACTCAGTGCGTGGGCTGGTTGCTGCTGGTGCCTCTCGCGCAGTGGTCGCGGTGGAGGTGCGCTTGGGGCGGGGGAGCTTGGCCGGGTCGATGAATCCGGCGCGCAGCAGGTCGGTTCTGGCGAAGCCGGCGGCCAGTGCCTGCTTCCACGCCTTTCTGTAGGTCTCCACGTCTCCCAGCAGCGCGGCCAGTGCGGTGCCGAGCTCACGCGCGCGCTTGTCGCGGTCGCTCTCAGCAGCCAGCAGCTCGTCGACCGGGCTCATATCGGGTGTCGGTGTCACGGTTGCCTCTCCTACGTTCATGGTGCGACCACCCCGCTGGCGGCCGCTTACCCACTACGTAGAACGTGGGCGCACACCGACATCCGTGTCGAGGACACTCGAGCCCGTGCAGTTGAGCGGGCCCTTTTAGATCGCGGCGTTGCGCAGTGCTTCGAGAAGGAAGACCTCGAGCTGTGGTCGCGGCGTGCGCAGGATCAGGAGCATGTTGTCCACGGCGTCCTGGACACGGATGTCGGTGAGTGCCTCGCGGATGGGGAAGGCCCCGAACAACGCGTCGCAGTAGAAGCAGCCGCTGGAGAGGTAGGAGGTCCCGGCAGTGCGCGAGGCGCGTACCTTGATCGTGGAAGCCAGTGGGCTGCCCACGAGCGTGAGCAGGTCGCGCACGTACTCCAGCTCCAGCCCTTCCGAGACGTCGATGACGTCGTTGGGGCCAGTGAAGTCATCGACGTGAACGAAACCGAAGGCCGGCGACATTCTTCCGCAGCGCCAGCACCCCCAGGCCACCGCACGCACGCACACGTCAATGTCGGGATAGTCGCACACCAGCGTGCCGACCATGTCCCTGGCCGAGGGAACCAACATCGACATCGCCTGCTCCACACCCCGAATGCTAACGCCAGGTGAAAAACGAGTGCGAGCACGCACGGACCCAAACGTCGAGCGCCCCCTGGCGCTCGACGCCAGACCGGACCAGACCCGAACCCAGCCACCCACCCGGGCTCACCCCGCGTCGTCGGTGAGCGGGCCCCGGGGCCGGGAAGCGTCAGGCATCAATGGGCACGGCGGCCGGTGTCCGTAGCCGCCCGCCATCCGTCCGCCGCCTAACACCCATTGATCATTACCTTGTGGTCACCCCGGCGGGCCGGCAAAGTCAGAGATGTTTAGCATTCGCCGAAACGTCACCACGGGTCCGGTACCGCGTACGCGGAGCAAGATAGTACTTAGCACCTGTGCTAAGTAGGTTTGCGCTCGACTTGTGGCGTCTCGCTTGGCACACTTGTCGTGTGGTCCCTTCGGGTCGCTGCGCTGGGCATTAGGGGGTGGGTGCGGTGACGAGCACCGTCGATGACGCGGGCGTCGTGACGCGTACGCCGCGTTTGGATCGTCGTCGCAGCGCGCGCACGCAAGGCGTTCGACGTCAGCGCTTGACGGTGTACCTCACGGATGAGGAGCGTGCTCTGTTGGAGGCGCGCTCCGAGGTGTCGGGGGAGTCGATGGCGAAGATCCTAGTGGACTGCGCGCTGCACCCGGTGAGCGCGGGTGACGGCGTGGACGCGGGTGACGCGCACGAGCTGGTAGCGCAGCTGCGTGACTACCGTCGTCAGCTCGTCGGCGTGACGACGAACCTCAACCAGATCGCCCACCACGCCAACACCACCAGCGAGGTGCCCGCGAGCTTCGCGTCGGTGGTGGCTGAGGTTCATCAGCTGCACGACGACATCAACGCGATCCTGCTCGGAGCGCGCCGATGATCGCCGCGATCAGCGAAGGAGGAAACTCCGCCGGGCTCATGCAGTACCTCGTCGGCCAAGGGAGGGCCAACGAGCATGAGAATCCGCACCTGGTGGCCGGCTCGGACGTCATCATGCGCCGCTGGGGCGCGTGGGACAGGCTCAGCGCCGCCCAGGGATTCGAGATCGCCAAGTACGTCGACCAGTTCATGAGCGAGACCGGCGTCAAGTCCATGGGCAAGCGGCGCGTGTTCAACGATGAGACTGGCGAGCGTGAGGTCGTCGAGGGACCGGTCGCCAACCACGTGTGGCACTGCTCCCTGTCCCTGAGCCCCAGGGAGGCTGCCCAGGGCGATGAGAGATGGCAGCAAATCGCACGCGACTTCGCCGACCAGATGGGCTTCACCGGCGCCGACGGTAAGGCCGCGTGCCGATGGGTCGCCGTCCACCACGGATCAGCCAAGAACGGCGGCGACCACATCCACATCATGGTCAATGTGATCCGCGAGGACGGAACCAAGTGGAACCGATACCAGGACCAGCCCAAGGCGATGAGGGCCTGCAACAAGCTCGAGCACAAGTACGGGCTGGAGGTCATCGAGGCCCGTGAGCACGCGCGCGGAGCGCGCTCCGACACTGCCGCCGACCTGCGCGCCTCAGCCCGGCGCGGCCAGGACCGCACCGACCGAGAGATCCTGCTGCCGCGTGTTCGCGCCGCAGCAACCTCAGCGACCAGTGAGCGTGACTTCGTGCTGCGCCTGCGTGAGCTCGGCGTGCGGGCGCGGCCGCGCTTCGCGCGCGGACGCACCGACGTCGTCGTGGGCTACAGCGTCGCGCTGCACAAGCCCAAGGGACAGAAAGCGCAGTGGTACGCCGGCGGCAAAATCGCACGCGACCTGACACTGAACAGGCTGCGCACCCGCTGGCCCGACACACCAGCCTCGGCCCAGCACGCCGTCGACACCTGGCGCGACGCCTGGAAGGGACAGCTCCCCGCCCGTGAGACGGTGGCCAGCTCCGCGCAGCTCAAGGCCCGTGCGGTGGCCCTCGAGGTCTACCGCACCCGCATGGCCGGCATCGACCCCACCGACGCCACAGCACTGGCTGACGCCACCACCGACGTCGCCGGCCTGCTGGCCGCCGTCGCTCACGGCTACGAGCCCGGCACGCCAGAGCGCGCCATGATGGAGCGCGCCTCACAGGCCGTGGGCCGCCACGCACAGACCAAGACCCGCACGCTCGAGTCCAACCCCACCAGCGACGCCATCGTCCTGGCCGCCGGCCTGATCTCGACGGCGCACATGCGCCCCGGTTTCTCCAGCGGCGTCCTGGTCGCGCTGTCCGCGCTGCGCCTGGCCGACGCCCTGGCCGACCTCTACCGGCAGGAAGGCCAGACCCGCACGGCGCAACACCTCCTGGACAACACCGTGCAGGTATTCAGACGTCTGCACGCCGGTGTGCCCGACCTGGAGGCCTTCGCCTACCGGCGCGCCGTCGCCCAGGCCACGAGCGGCCAGATCGAGGCCACCACAGCCGCTACTGCCCCGGCTCCTGGCGCAGCACCAGCCGCACCCCAGCAGAGGAGTAGCCAGACGGGCGCCCAGGACGATGGCGGCATGAGCGATGAGCAGCGCGCCCGCATCCAGCGCATGGCAGCACTGGCCCAGCCAGCCGGTTCGCCGGCCAGTCGCCCGCCGGCGCCGGTGGCGACGAGGACGCCTACGAAGCAGGCCACGAGCCGCAAGCCGGCCCAGGTTCTGTGAGCCCACGCGCTACGTGAAGACCATGAGCAGTAACCAGGAGAACCCGCCGCTCCAGCACGCGACCTTGGACAGGTTCGTGGAGGACTTCATCGCGGTGGTCTGGGAGCGTCCCACCGACGGCTCTCAGACCCTGACGTGGTGCCCGCAGTGGTGGTGCCACGACGAAGCAGTCTTCCGGCTCACAGCGCTGTGGACCGCGTGGGAGCACATGCGCGTCCACGACGGCCCCACAGCCATGGCTACCTGGCTGACCCGCTACGCCGACCCCATCATGAGCGTTGTCCTGGACGCTGAGGCCGGCCCCTTCCGGGGCTGCAAGTCCGACCGTGGCCACAAGACACTGCGCCCCCACACTGACGGCGCCCTGCCCTGCGAGCCGGCGCCTGCCAACCTGTTCGACGAGCGCGCCTGACCTCACGGTCGCGGACAAGAAGCAGAGGTTGGTCCCGCCACGATGATCGTGGTGGGACCAACCTCTTGCTACCCGGTGTACCTCCTAGAGGCGCTGCTGGCGTCTCCTCGGCCCGTTCTGGCGCACGCCACGAGCCCGGCCGCGACGACGTGGGCTGGACGGCGCCCGCGTGGCCCGGGAGGCTGGCTCGTGCAGGGCCTGCTGGCCAGTGACCGCCGCGCGTACCGCCTCTGGTGGGGCGCCGGCCTCGAGCTGCTGCTGTGCCCACTCCTCTCGAGCGGCCTGCGAGTCCCAGACCGTCTCACTGGCACGGGCCCAGGAGACGTCAGCCTGCTCCTTGCTCGTCGTCGCGGTAGGTGCCCCTCCGGAGGCGTAAAGGGCCTCACGCGCCTCACCTGCCTCCAGGGTGGTGCGCGCGTGAGCCGCTGAGGCCCGTCCACGCGCCTCAGCGGCAGCGCCGGCGTAGGCGATGCGGTACGCGGCCACGCGTCCCCTGGACGCCGCGTTCTCCCCGCCATCTACTCCGAAGCTGGTGACCAGGGCGCGCCGCTGGTGCAGCTGAAGACTGTCGAGGTAGGCCTCCGGCGTCAAACCGGCCTGCTCGGCCTCCCCAGCGGCCGCGCGCCTGGCCAGCTCGGTGTACGTGCCGCTGCGGGCAGGTGAGCTGGCCAGATGCACCGACCCGGGCACCGTCTGCGCCACCCGGCTTCCCTGGTAGACGAAGTGCGCAAGCCACTGCTGCGGATCGGGATAGGCACCGTCGTGCTCAACCTGCCAGGACCGTTTGAGCGCCGCCGCACTGTCAGCACTGATCACTGAGCCGATATCGACCTGGCTGCGGTCAGCGCCCGTGGCGTCCGCCAGTGCTGTCTGGTAGCCCTCGGCCGCCTGCGACTCAATGTCGGGCCTGACCCGACCGTCCAGGGACGACAGGGCCGGCGGAGCGTCCAGGTCGTAGCCCTCGGCCGCCAGGGAGGAGTACAGCCTGTGGGCCCACTGCCTGCTGGAGGAGTCCTCATCAAGGCCCGCCACCCAGGGCGCGTCATGGGTACTGTAGTGCTCCTTGACCCAGGCCACAGCCGTGGCCTGCTCGGCCTCCATAGCGTCGACCCGGGAGGCTGAGCGAGCCGGAGGCTCCTGGGACGCGGCATCACTGCCCCGGCTCTGACTGACGTGCTCCTGGGCGGACTCATCAAGACGCCGTCCCCAGTCCTCCCGCTCCTCGCCGGCGATCGCCGGCGCAGCCGCCGCCAGGACCTTGGGGTCCAAGTCCTGGCTCGTCAGCGGCTGGCTGGGCTGGGCAAGGTCGATGCTCCACCGCAGCTGGGCCTGCCGCTCGCACTCTGCCACCGCCCGAGCGGCCTCAGGGTCGAGGAAAGAGAACCTTCCGGCCACTGAGTAGACATGGGCCGCCTGCTCGACCGTCGCGGTCTCCCACCACCCCTCATCGAGGGCCGACCGATAGACGGGCGCGGCCAAGCGCCGCTCACCCTCCATGACCTGGCGCAGGCGCCGCTCGTCCTCGACGCTCTGCCTCTCGGCCCTGGCCAGGTCGCGCTGACGGCGCCTGGCCATGAACTCGGCAACCTGCATACCGGCACGCCAGCCCTTGATGATCTCCTGACTGGCCTCAGCCAGGACGTCGTCACTCATCGTGCACCTTCCTTGCTCATCGAGCTACTCGTCGTGGGAATGGTCTCCTCCCAAAAAGGGACGAGCCTGGTCAGTAGCGCGGTCGCCCCGGAGGCCAGCACCCACGCCCTGCCACGGGGCAGGGAACCGAGCTGGTCGACCGGCGCGATCTTCCGCTCCTGAGCCTGAAGCGACCTCGTCGACGACGAGCCACCCTGCGAGCTGGTCGTCTGGACCTGATCGACCCAGTGAGATCCGATCAGATCCGAGAGCATCGAGAGGAACTCCGGCTCAGCGACGCCCCCGCCGTAGACCTTCACGTTCGCCGCAGACCACAGCGTCTGCATACCCTCACGGCCCCACGCCGCGACCCCCTGGGACCAGCTCTGGAGCATCGCCTCCACCAGGAGCCCCCGTGACCCGAAGTGCGAGTACTGGGCCGGCAGCTGACTCCACCGGCAGACGTTCGCCGCCTCGTCCAGCTCCACCAGCGCCGGCACGCTCAGCCGGCCGCCGCTCTGACGCTTGGCGTACTCTATCGCGGTCTCGGTGAAGACCATCGTCAAGGCCGTCACCACAGGGGCAGCGCTCACCGGCCCCTCCTGGCTGAGCAGGTAGAGAGTGTCAGAGCTGCGCACAAGATCCTCTATACACAGCTCCGGGATCCAGTTGTTCGGCCTCACCCACGACATGGTCCGGTCGTCAGCCGTGAACCCCATGATCTGCTGCGCCCCGGCGAAGATTCCCGAACGGGTCACCTCCACCATGTTGAGCGTAGCCTGGAGCTCATCAGCCTTCTCGTACTCCCCGGCCTGACGCAGAAGCAGCACCGGCTCGTCATCACTGGGATCGTTGACCCACGTCTTGACCGCATCCAGAGACTGCCCAGACCTGGCGGCGGCCAGCAGAAGACGCGCCACCAGGTCACGCGCACCGGTGTCGAAGAACGGATTGGACTGGCCGCCGGCCGGCCGGCTGGCGTCCATCAGCGCCTGCGCCATCGCAGCGGCGCGCACGGAGCTGGTGACGTAGCTCAACGGGTTCCACCAGAAGGACTGGGGCTCACCGACGATCTCCTGCGGGTCGAACACCCACACCTTCCCGCGCTCCTGACGGGCCTGACGTGTCAGCTCCACGATGTCGGGCTTGTTCGACGTCGCCACCACCAGGCCCGGTGCCGCCAGAATCCGCGGCACCACCCAGCAGGTCGTCTTCCCCGTCCTAGGGCCAGCGATACCCACACCCACCGCCTCGAAATCGGAGTACAGGAGCCGGTTGTCACTGACCGCCCTGCCTATCGGCAGCCCGAAGCTGTCGGTCGCCACCCCCAGGCGCCGGGCTGTGGCCTCCACCTGGCCACGGCTGAGCGGCTCCGTGTCACGCCTGTGGCCTACCAGGGCCGCCGCCTCGTCCCCACGACGTCGCCGGCCACGCACGCGCCGACGAGCCAGATGGACAACCAGCGCCACCGCCGGCAGGAGCGCCGCCACGAGCCCGATGCACACCCACATGCCGGCGCTCGCCTTCAAGGAGCCCTTCATCAGCGCTATCACCAGGGTGAAGGGGTTCCACGACGGGGACGGCTGGCCGGTCCACCACGCCCACAGGTGCACGCCCCCATCCAGGCACACCGAGAAGACCCCAAAGGCGATCAGCACCACCCACAGCAGGATCGTGGACGGCTCCCACGTCCTGATCTCATCACGCAGCCGCACCGGTCTCACCATCCTCTGAGGCCGCCATCGCCCACCGCTTGTTCGTGTTGTTGATATCCGCCTCGGAGTCAGCCAAGTGCAGGTGAAACGGGAACCCTGGAGCGTCCGAGGTCTTGAGCATGAAGTTCCCCATCCCTGCCGGCGGAACATGCTCCCCTGACGTCGGGTCCAGGCTCCCCGGAGCGTTCCACGAACGCAGCAGAGCCTGCTCCTCCTGACTCAGGCTGAACACGGAAGCGATCATCTCCATCTCCCGCGGTGGGACACCGGCGGTGAACAACATCTTGCTCCGCTCCACGAAGCCCCTCGCCTTGACCCGGTCCTCCTCATTGGGAAGCGTGTCCATGTCAGTGATGGAGTGGGTGCACAGCATCTGCCCCACACCCACCGACCTGTTGGTGCGCGTCAGCGCGTCGATCCGGTCCACCAGGCCCGGAGATGCGCGCATGATGCGCCACATCTCATCCATGATGACGTTGTAGTGACGCCTTGGCGCCACCCCTGCGTCAGCCAGGACCTGAGCGATCTCCACCGTCGCGAACCCGTATGACCAGGTCGCCAACAGGGTCGCGGCCTGCACGTCACTGGACTCGTCCCGCGTCGCCGACACATCGAACACGACACTTCTGTCCATCATCATCGGCGTCGTCGTGGCCGCGGCGAAGATCCCACCCAGGCGCCCCGCCAGGAGTGCCATCAGGGAAGCCTCCAGGTTCTCCGTGACGTCCAGGTAGCGTTCCATCGACCCCCGGTCCAGGGCCGCGGCACGCAGCTCCGCAGGCGCCTCACGCACCACCTCGAGCAGGTCGGCCAGCACCGGCGCCCCACCACGCTCCTCCAGGATCCGCACTGCGGCGTCCAGGATCACCTCCTCCCTGTCCGTGGGAGCCTGACGGCGCACGATATGAATCAGGGAGATGACCAGGGTCTTCTTGCGCTCGTGCGCCGCCTGAAGCAGAGCCGCCCGCTCCTGCGGATGATCGACCAGCAGCCGAGCCGCCTCGGCCACGTTGCCGGCATCCAAAGGGTTGATCCCCGCCAGCCCGTGACCGATCCGCACCACCTGGCCCCCAAGAGCCTCCACGGCATCGACATAGTCCGGCTTGATGTCGCCAAGAATCATGGAGTGGATGCCGCGATTGGCCAGCCCCAGCATGATCCGCCGGATCAGCGTCGACTTCCCCAAGCCGTTGAGCCCCATCACCATCGCCGACGGCGCAGAGATGATCCTCCGCTCAAACCACGCCATGTGGTCCGCGCACAAGGTGCCCGGACCGTTGAGGTTCTCACCCAAAATCACCCCCTCCAAAGGAGTGGACCCACCAACCAAGAACGGATATAATCCGCACCCCTGCACCGACGTCGTGCGAAACATCCGCACCCTCGGCATCATCGCGGCCCGGCCACACCCCGGTCCTGCCGGCCCCAGGGCGCCGGCGGCCGGAGAGGCGCTGCCCCCGGTCAACAGCCCCACCATCTGAGTGGCGACCGTGACCGCCGCCTTACCCGCGCTAGCCAACGCCTTCAACGCATCCATCAGCGTCCCCTCTTCCCTATGGCCTGGTCCCCAGGCCGGAGCCCCAGAGGCAGCCCCACAGCGAAACCGGAGTCCTGAGCGCCCCACGCCTCACGGATCAGCAGCCGGCTGGAAGAGGCCAGAGACTCCACCGGCGCGGCCGCCTCCTCCACGTCACCCGACGTCGTCGTGCAGGTAATCACCGCACCGAAGTCAAGCAGACCGCCTCCAGCGGCCTCCTCATCAGCCATCTGACGAGCCACCTGCGCCTCACGCACAAAACGCGCGCTCGGGTTGGCACCAGTCAGCCGCGCGTTGGCCTGGTTGACATCATCGTCGATGATCGACGGAGCCACAGCGGCGTCAATCGGACGGTACAGCAACGTCACCCGCTTACGCTCCACGTTCGGGTGCAGGCCCAAGATGGGCTCCAGCACCCGGAACTGCACCGTCCCCTGCGGCGGCGACGACATCGTCCACACCCGAGACACGCCCGAGTCATGCTCATACCGGTCACGCTGCGCGTCGTGCCCAGCAGGGCCGCACTGGCCCCACTCAAGAGCCACCGTCTCACCCCGAGAGGCCGCAGTATCAAACAGGGCGGCACTAGCCGGGTCATGAGCAATCCGCACCATCTGGCACAGCTCGCCGGCCGTCATCAGGTGCACCGGCCCGGTACCCGCATGCTGAAGCGTCTGCGTCAGACCCGGAAGCCGCGTCGCGATCTCCTGCTCAGCCAGGCCCTGCTTACCAGCCCCCATGGCCGACGGGCTGAACGTCACCGACGCCCACACCTTGATATCGACCGCACCCTGCGCGGAGGAATCCACCACCTCACTAATCACCCGCCGGGCCACCTCCGGTGCCCCGGGAGCAGACTGGCGTGCCATCGCCCGCCGCAGACGCTCCCCGGAGTCAGGGCACGTCTCGACACTCACCGACGCAGCCACCACACCCGCCTCACCCGACAGGTTGCCCAACCAATGACCGAACAGAGCCACCAGGTCATTGGCCTGGTCCAGATCAACCAGCCCCGTTCCCGGCGGCGACAGGGCCATCACCACCGCCAGAGACTTGTCCCCATGGTGGACCAGAGCGAATGGGCGCCCCACAGAGTCCGTGTGCTCACTCAGCGTCGAGCGCCACAGCACCCCAGGCAGCCGGAAACCACCAGTGGTGTACCGCGGCGCCAACGGACCCGAGACGTACCGGGTGGCACCGCTACGAGCCGCGCGACGGAACCGCAGCCTCTCAGCACCCTTGTCCAGCAACGACATCCCGTGCCGGTCCTTCGTCGTCACCAAATACAGCACGCCGGCCTCGACCACAAGCACCCCACCGGCCCACAGCACATTGGTAAACATCTCCGTCGCGATCACGACAATGAGCCCACCCAGTGCCGCCATCGTCTCCCGCATGGTCAACGCGCCGATACCCGCAGACCGAGGCTCACGCCACCCACCGTAGGTACGCACCTCCGTCTTCGCCTGCGCCTGAACAGCAGAACTCATCTCCTGTGCACCTCTCTCGCTCCCGTTGACTGACTACCGCCACCGCTACTCGGTGAACCACCACTAGGACGTCCTGCGCCTGAGTAGCTCCGGCCGCCCTGAGCGCCGGAGGGACCTGCGGCGCTGGGCGCCGCCACCGGGGCCGCCCCCGAGTTGCCAGTGGACTGATCGGCCACGCTCCTGGCCGCACCCACACCGGCACCCACGACCTTCGCTCCCGCGGCGATCCCAGCCCCCACAGGACCGCCAGCCGCAGCACCGGCACCCGCGCCGCCACCAGCCGCGCCGCCACCAGCAGCTGCACCACTGCTGGCAGCACCGCCACCAGTGGCGCCGCCGGTGGGCGCCGCGCCAGTAGGAGCCTGCGTCGACTGAGGCTGACTCGGAGGCCTGGAGGACGATCCACCTCCACCGCCCCCACCGGAGCCACCCCGACGAATCGAACGGTTCGCGACTTTCACTGCACCCGTGGCCAGCATCCCGCCGACCATGCCGCCGGCGCCGCTACCACCACTACCGATGTTCGCCGTCACAGGCACCAGGAACATCACCAGCGCCGGCAAGGCCACAATCGCCAGGATCAGGAAGATGATCCCCATCAGGAACTTCCCGATGTCGTCGGTAAAGCTGTAGCTGTCCCCAGACAGCAGCTTCAGCGAGGCTGCGTAGATCGTCGAGGCCGTGGGCTTGAACGCAACAAAGGCCATCGTCCAGGCAACGTACTTGTTGAACCACTGCTTGCCCCATGACGTCGTTGACGCAGCCGCGGCCAGCGGCGAGAAACCAGTCAGAAGAGTCAGCAGCCCCGAGCGGACGAACATCAAGAAAACCTGCACGATATTCGACAGCAGCGCGATCAGGCCCCCGACGATGAGCATAATCATGCTCAGCTGACCAGTCTGAAACAGGCTCATGTCCAGGATCTTCGTCAGGAACTTTCCGTCATCCTTAGAGCCAGCCTGCTCAATGATCCACGGCGAGTACAGGTCCCCGATCTCAAGCATCAGCTGCGTAATCGTCGGGAAGGCCGCACCCACCACAATCAGGCGCAGCAGACCCCCCTGCGCCTCCTGCAACGGCTCCATCCGCTGTCTCCAGGCCATCTGCATAGCCGCAAACACCAAGGACACGATGGCTATCACGATCGTCAGCCACCGCTGACGCTCCTGAATGAACGACGCCACAGACTCATCGCCACCCACATCAGCCTTGACGTTCACCCAGATCGTCCCCAAGGACACCAAAGTCTTATTGACTCCAGTGACAACGTGCTCAGCCCACTTCGAGACGATGTCGTCCCCGGCCTTAGCAGCTGCCTCGCCGACCTTGCACGTCAGCTCCCAGAAATGGCAGTCACTCATATCAGACGTCCCACTCTGTGAAACCGCCTTGAGCAACGGAGTCCACCGGCTCCTGACCCCAGGAGTTGGACGCAGGCGCCACGACCTTCCAGTCACCCTTCTCCCAACGCAGGAGAACCGGCCAGGAAACCAGGCCCTCCTCCGAAGAACGCCCCGTTCTCACAGCCAGGGTCACGACAACCTCGTCAGCGCTGCGCACGTCGACCTTGAACCCATTGATCTTCACCGGGCTCGAGGTCGACCCATCCCAGGAGTCGTCAACCTGACGAGCCAGACGATCCCTGTCCGGCCCCTCAGCCATCAGAGCCGTGATGACCTCAGGCAGACGCTGCTGCGAGGAGAACCACTTCATCCAGTTCGCCGCCGATAACAGCGCGCCCGTAGGGGAGTGGGCGAAGCACCTGCTGATACCCGACCGCATGTCCGGCCCCACACCATCAACGACAGGAATGTCAAGCCCCGGCGCAATCGTATGGGTACGACCGACAGGCGCCTGAACAGGGACCTGCTGGTCTCCCGCCGCCAGACCGCACGCCGACGCCGCAGGATCCGAGCCAGCAGACGCCGCAACACTCCCCGCAGCACTCGCCGCCGGGGGCTTAGCCGATGGGGCCGGCGAGCCCCCACCGGTGCGGCCGCCGCTGACGACGCGACCACCAACCACCCAGGCGCCAAGCGCAAGCACGACAACCAGGAACACTGCCGCGGCGATGAACCACGGCGACGAGAACGGACTACCACCACTAGTGCTCTTCTGACTGGCACCGTCCGAGCTGCCAGCCGGCATGTTCTCCCCGCTCATGACTGCAACGCCTGAATCAATCCACCAGCAGCCCCGGCCACAACTGCGGCAGCCATGACCGCACCAAGCGACTTGGCGTGATCCTCACCCTCACCACGCCTGTTGTTGGCCGCAAGCTTCGAGGCCACGAAAATGAGCCCGAAGATGCAGATTGCAAAGCAGACCCACTTGGCCCAACCGATGAGCGTGTCCGTCTTTGCCGCCACACCCGGAGGCGCCACCGGTCCTGAGTCCGCCGGCGCCAGACCTGCCTGCAACAGGGCCGTGTGCACGTTCGCCACAGCACCGAGAACGACATCATTCATGAGCTCTTCCTCTCATCGTTGTTGATCTTGTTGATGGTCTTGATGATCCGGCGCACGCGCATACCCCTGTGCGCCTCGCTCGGCTGGCTCAGCCTCCACGCCGCCTGCCACGGCACGCGCAGCACCACGGGAAAAGCCCCGCTCACGTCACGCACCAGCTGCGCAAGAGGTTTAGGGGTCCGCCGCCCCGGCGCGTCCGCCCCCAGGACCAGCCCCAAGAGCTCCACCCCCGGAACCGTGCCCTCCAGCCACTCCACGGCCACCGCACGCGCAGCCTCCAACCCGGCGGCGTGAGTCCGAGCCGCCACCAGCACCCGCACCCGCTCACCAGGCACTGCCGGCACCGGCCACGAGCACCCCGCGTCCCCAGCGTCCAGCAGACCCGCCCACGTCGAGGTCCCAGCCCCACCATGAGCCCCAACGACCCACAGCGCCGACCCCCGAACCTGCACACGCCCCAGACGCCGCGACGCCGACACCTCAGCCCCGCTGGCCCACCTGCGATAGTCCACGCCCAGCACCTCCACGCCGTCACTGACCGGCTCAGGAGGTGCAGGCTCCTGCACCCACGGATTGCTTCCCATGCCCACCACGTAGAACGTGGGCGCACGACACCCGCCTACAACAAGGGAAGACACCACCACCCTCCGGTACCGTGGTGCCCACCACACACAAAAACACGCTAAAAACAGGGGGAAACAAGCCATGGCCGTCAGAGCTGAGGTCCACCACCGCTGGGCAGTCACCCGCGGAAACAACCCAGACGACCGGCCCTACTACTGCCCCCTCCACGAGGCCCGCTACGGCGCCGCCGTCAACCTCTACAAGCGCCTCCTCCAACCCATCCCCGACGACGCCACCGACCACTGGGCCCGCCTCGCCGACCAGGCCGTCGTCATCCCCGAGCAGGACGCGACCTACTGGTACAGCTATACAGCCATCGTCGAGTCAACCTGGACCCTCGTCACCCCAGACGACGACCAGAACAGCGTCCTTGCCGACGCGCGCACCGAGATCGCCAACCGTCCCAGCCCCCGCATCATCGGCGACCACCCAGCCACCCAACCCACCGAGCCCCTGCCCCCCGACACCAAGGTCAACGCCCGCAGCCTCTGGATCGTCACTCAGCACGGCCAAGACCCCACAGCCGGAGGCGACATCTGGTACTGCCCCGTCTTCGGACCCGACATCAACACCTACACCCAGGCCCGAAACCTCTACCTGTCCATGGCCGAACAGCTCAACGAGATGCCAGGACCACCCGAACCCACAACCGACCTCACCTTCTGGCACAGCCTCCAAGCCACCGCCAACAGCCCCTGGTACACCGACACCCAGCACGCCGACCCCCACGCCATCATCACCACCCTCTACAACGCACTCACCACCCCCAAATAACGTTGACCCCGCAAGCAATAGGGCAGGGTGCCGAATTGGCACCCTGCCCTAAAATGTGTCCGAGGTCACTTTTTAAATGTCTTGGTACGCCTTCACGACCTTGGCTGCCATAGTGCCCACCTCCTCCGGCGCCATCTCCAGCACGGACGCCCGCGTACCACGCCGGCTACCCACCAGAAGCGTCATCCACGCCCGAGCGCACGGAGCCGACACCCCCAGATCCTCCAGACGAGCGTCCTCAGCCGCCGCCGTATGACGCCGAGACTCACCCTTCAACACCGCAAGCTCGGCGACCCTCCTTGTACCGGCCCACGCCGTCGTCTCATCCATCCCCGCAGCCACCAGGGCATCCACCGGATCACGCAGCACCCGCTCGAAGTCATCCAGCGCCACCGCGTCCACCACCAGCTCGCCCGGAAGACTCACCCCCTCAGGCATCAACGACGGGTCAACCTCCTCCACCTTCACCCCCTCGGGCAGGACGTCGTCACGACCTGACCGGGTAGCCCGCTTGGTGATCGCCGTCCACATCGCCCACGGGCAGTCCGCCGTCACGATCCTCCCGGTGCACTCCCGAACCACCTGCCACGCCCACGACGTCGTATCCATCTTCGACTCATCCGGGCGCAAACGCGCAAACTCGATCCCCTCATGGATGATCCCAGCCAGCTGGTGATCCACAGCCCGATCCAGGCTCCGGTACACCACGCCCATCTCCTCACCGCGCCAGGACTCATCAATCGCGCCGAGGATCGCCTCACGCAGCCCCTCATTGTCGCTGGTCTCCACCCAGCGCCCCTCAAGGTCCACCTCCGGCAGCGGGAACCGGTACACCCGAATCTCCTCCACCTCCTCGTCCGAGGCACCCACCGCCTGAGGCAGCAGACGAATCAGGCTCGCTCCCTGGTGACCATCAACCCGACGGCGCCGACGCAGCAGCACACCACGAGCCTCCAGACGAGCCAGAACCCGCTTCACCGTCCGCACACCCAGATGCGTCCGATCCACCAGATGAGCCACGCTCACCACCGACTCACCCCGCCAGTCCGCCAGGTGCGCCAGCTCCATCACCACAGCCGTGTCCGCAGGAGCCATCCCCTCCAGACCACGAGCCCACAACAACCACGACCTCCGCCGCTGAGAATCACTCACGACTCCACCCCCACGGTCCCGTCACCACGATGCTCAACCAGCTCGGCAGCCGCCCTCGAGCACTCCAACAACGACGCCCCCGGCATCTGCTCGCGCACCTGCGCCAAAGCCCTCTCAAACGCCGGATCAGCCGCCGGCCTGTCCGGGCCCGCGATCTCCTCCGAACGGCGTCGAGCCGCCTCCTGGCGCCGGCGCTCAGCCGCCGCCTTCACCTTGTCCGGCGCCAGCACCGGATCCACGTTCGCCTCAAGCCGGGAAGCCACCAGCCCCGACAAACGCGACACCCTCGCAGGCAGCGCCTGATCCATCACCTGCCGGATTTGGTGCGGCCTCCAACCAGCATCAAGACGCTCACGAAGCAGCCCCGCGATCCGCAACGCACCCTGACGATCCAAGCCGTTCTGCATCGAATCCGGCAGGCAGTCTCCCAGCAGCTCAGCCACCTCAACCGGCAGCCCCGCCGCCACCGAGCCAGGCCGGCCCGTAGCCGGCGAGGCGTCCCGCCGAGCCCGGCCAGCACTCGCCCCCGATCGAGCATCACCCCCACCGGACCCGACCGGACCCGGCCGCGAAGCAGCGCAGCCACCCGGTGAGGTCACCTCCTGGTCTGGTTGGGTCTGGTGGTTCTCTTGGTGCTTTGGAGTAGATATACCGGTCACCTGGGTGACCGGTATGCCCCCCGGTTTTGACCGGTATAGACGCCTCGAACCCCCATACCCGTCAGAATGACCGGTATCAGCATTTGCAACGAAAACTCCATCATCAGACGAGTTATCCACAGGGGGCTCATCCGGTGCCTCCCTATACCGGTCAATCTGACCGGTATAGGGAACCTGCTCCTCAACGGCACTACCAGAGCCAGCAGCGCCGGCCCGGCGAGCGCCCGACGAGCCACCCTCCAGGCGGCTCCAGTCAGGCGTGGCACCCACATGGAGCTGGTAGACGTTCGTCGCCCGATGCGTATCGCCCGCCTCATCCATCACCCACCGGTGCCCACGCGTCAGCAGCCCCAGCGCCTCCAGGCGCGCCAGGCACCGCCTCAACGTCGACAACGACGTCTCCACGTTGTCAGCCAGGCGATCCTGCGACGGCCACGCACAATCCCGATCATCCGCATACTCCGCCAGAACCAGCAGCAGCACCCGCTCCACCGGCCGCAAACCACGAACCTCATGAACAGCCCAGTGCGACGCCTTAAAACTCACGAGAACTCACCTCCCAGCACCCAGGCGCAGCGCCTCAACGCCGCCGCTCGCAGCTCCACAAACACGGAAACCTCCCACTCGTAAACGACACCAATGTGATTTAAGAAAACAAGAAGAAATGAAGAACAAATAGTGAGGGCCCCTCAGGCCTCCTCGGGAGCCACGACGTACTCACCGGGCCGACTCGGTCGGACCCGTGCGCCGGCCACCTCACCCGCTACGAACCGGCCCACGTTGAAGGTGAAGCAGGCAAAGAACGTCACCACACAGGCCCTGCTGAACCGCAAATCGAGAGAGACGGTCTCTGGCTGAAACGCCGTGGTAAGCGCCAACCACACCACCAGCAGCACAGCCCCTACCGCCGTCTGCTGCCACCACCGAAGACGCTGTCGAGTGACCTGCATGAACCGGACCCGCCCGACCCATACAGCCCCCGCAAGCAAAGCCGCGAACGGCATCCATGACACCGGTCGCAGCGTCAGCAGAACCATCAGCCCCAGCAGGACAACCAGCTCTGCACGCAGCAGCCCCAACGCCGCAGGCATCCAGTCGGGCGCCGCGAGGTCTCTTGGCGAGCGCTGCTCCGCCCCCTCCGCCTCCTCAGCCCACAGGCCTACGAGCAGACCGACACCAAACGCCACCCACAAGCTGGCCGCCACCGACGAGCTCATGACCCCGACACCACCCGGACAGCCCGCCCCTCAGGCCGAGCCACAACCACCTCAGACGCCGCAGCCTCACGACGCACAGCCCGCGCGTGCAGCAGCTCCGCCACCCCAACCACCACCAGGAGGAGCGTGACCATGAGCAACCAGCACCACCACGGCACCAGACCCAGCACACGCCAGCTGAACTCAGGCGAGAACACCACCACGACCACCTCGCTCCCTCACAGCAGCGCACCCTGACCAGGAAGCTCCACACCCTCAACACCGGACACCGACGACACTGAAGGGCTGGGGAGTTCAGATGGGCGCTGCGGTCGAGACAGGCGGGTCATCTTTTCCAGTTCTGCCTTAACGGCCCACCAAGGAACCAGGTACTGACCCCCAAGTGTCTTGCTGGCCGGGAGCCGGCCGCTCCGAATGTGGCGCCGAACAGAGTCCACGCTCGTCCGACTGAGAACCTCTGCGACCTCCTTGGGGGTAAGGAAGTCACCGTCCTTCCACTTGCCGGCCTGCCGGTCGTCTTCGTCTTCATGTTGCATGTCCTGCACGCTCATGGCGGTAACATATGTCGCGCATCGCGTATCGTCAAGACTCGTGTTGCACGTAATGCACGTTGTGCGCTATGCTCATGCCATGAGAACCACGAGCCCAAGCCGTGCTGCCTACAACGAGGCGTTGGGGGCGACTGTCAACCAGTTGCTCTTCGAGCATCGAATGACGCGTAAGGACTTGGCTGATCAGTTCGGTGTCACGCGATCTGTCATCAGTCGCAAACTCCGCGGCCAGGTCAGCTGGACCGCTGAAGAGCTCTCCATCATGGCCGTGCTATTCGACCGTAAGGTGGATGAGTTCGCCCCTATTCGCAACGGTGAAGAGTGGGTGCCAGCTGAGTGGCGTCCGGCCATGAAGAAGGCCCCGGTCCCTGGTGGGGCCGAGGCCGGCGGGGTACCCCCTGTGGGGCTCGAACCCACGACCTTCGGATTAAAAGTCCGCAG
>ERZ773213.355-NODE-355-length-28133-cov-77.554384_pt1 | contig 28133 bp, 14 predicted proteins | sample MGYA00580996_ERZ773213 | MGnify/ENA primary metagenome ERZ773213 (study PRJEB29015, sample SAMEA2738152) | human oral metagenome | biome: human oral; feature: human-associated habitat; material: saliva | place: China | collected 2197 ...
CTCAGGAGGATTCCATGCGCGTCCATATTGCCACTGATCACGCCGGTTTTGAGCTGAAGGAAAAGGTGGTCGCCCACCTGCGCGAGGCCGGTCATGACGTCGTCGACCATGGCGCGCACGTCTACGACGCGCTCGACGACTACCCGCCGTTCTGTATCGAAGCGGCCAAGGCTGTGGTCAGCGAACCCGGCAGCCTCGGCGTCGTTGTCGGTGGCTCTGGCAACGGTGAGCAGATGGCCGCCAACTGCGTGGAAGGCGTGCGCGCCGCCCTCGTCTGGTCGGACGCGACCGCGCGCCTGGCCCGCGAGCACAACGATGCGAACATGATGGCTGTCGGTGCCCGCCAGCACAGCGACGACGAGGCCATCGCTCTCATCGATGCCTTCCTCGAGACCCCCTTCAGCGGGGATGAGCGCCACCAGCGTCGCATCGACCTGATGGCCGCGTATGAGCGTTCCGTGCGCGCCTGATTGCCTGGTGCAGTGAAGCGGGGCCGGTGGATCACCGGCCCCGCTTCGCATGCCTCGTTTCCGCTTCCCCGGCCCCGGCCTCGTCCTCTGAGTCCTGACCGGTGAAGGTTTAGCCCTGGCCCGTGAAGGTGAGGTAGACGAGGAACAGGTTGAGCGCGACGATAACGGCTGCGATGAGGAAACCGGTCGCGCGCAGGGTGCGGGTGTTGGCATACTCGCCCATGACGTCGCGCGATGCGGTCAAGTGCATGAGCGGAATGATCGCGAAGGGGATACCGAACGATAGGGCGACCTGCGAGACGACGAGCGCCCACGTGGGTTCCGCGCCCGCGCCCAGGATGATCAGGGCCGGGATCAGGGAGATGAGGCGGCGCACGAGGATGGGGACGCGGATGTGGAGCAGGCCGTTCATGATCTCGCTGCCCGCGTAGGCACCCACCGACGTCGAGGCCAGGCCCGAGGCTAGTAGGCCCACCGCGAAGACAGTGCCCATGATGGGGCCGAGCGTGGAGGAGATCGCGGCGTGCGCGCCCTCGATGGTGTCGGTGCCGCTCTGTCCGGCCAGTGCGGCGGCTGCCAGGAGCAGCAGGCCGATGTTGACCAGGCCGGCGATGCTCAGCGCCCAGTAGATGTCGATGCGGGTCGCGCGCAGGAGGCGCGACAGGTGGCCGGTGGAGTGGCGTGAATCTGCGGTGGAGGGTCCGAGTTCGTCGGCCTCGTGGTCGTTGACCAGCGAGGAGTGCAGGTAGACGGCGTGCGGCATGACCGTCGCGCCGAGCATGGATGCGGCTACGAGGACCGAGTCTGTGCCCTGGAAGCGGGGGAGGAGTCCGCCGAGCATGCCCGAGGGGCTGGGCGGGGCGACGAACAGACCTGCGAGGAATCCGAGCGTGATGACGATCAGTAGGCCGACGATGATTGTTTCGAACTGGCGCTGTTTGCCTTCGCCTTGGACGACGAGAAGCGCCATGGACACGGCACCGATGATGACGCCGCCCCACAGCAGTGAGATCCCGAAGAGGAGGTGGAGGGCGAGCGCGCCGCCGATGACTTCGGCTAGGTCGGTCGCGGCGGCCACGATCTCCGCTTGGATCCAAAAGGCGATGCGTCCGGGCTTGGACATGCGATCACCCAGGAGGGCGGGCAGGGATCGGCCGGTGACGAGGCCGAGCTTGGCGGACAGATATTGGACGACCATCGCGAAGATGTTCGAGGCTACCAGGACCCACACGAGCAGGTACCCGTAGCGTGCGCCGGCCGTGATGTTGGCTGCGACGTTTCCGGGGTCGACGTAGGCGACGGCCGCGACGAAGGCGGGGCCGAGGAGAGGGATGAGCTTGTGGCGATGCTCGGTGTCCGTGGCGTTCACGGGAATCCTCACTGCAGATAGGAAATGTTCGGCTACCCGAAATCTTACTCGCCACTCGCGCCCGGTCACGGGACGAAAGCCGCCCGGGCGGGCCTCGTGTGGCCAGGTTTTCACACGCACGCCGCGTATAGGTGAGCGGTGACGAGGCAAAACCCCGTAGGCTAAAGGGGTGACTCCTGAAGAACTTGCCTCCCTTATTCGCTCGACGCTGCTGGACGCTGCCGCCGCCGGGCGCATCTCCATCGACCCCGCCCTGGTGCCCGACCCCGTGACGGTCGAGCGCCCCCGCGTGCGCGAGCACGGCGACTGGGCGACCAACGTCGCCATGCAGCTCGGCAAGAAGGCTGGCATGGCACCGCGCGAGTTTGCACAGATCCTCGCGGACGCTCTCGCCGCCGCCGACGGCATCGATTCCGTCGAGGTCGCGGGCCCCGGCTTCATCAACATCCGCCTGGGCGCGGGGGCAGCCGGCGAACTCGCCCGTACTATCGTCGAGGCCGGGGCTGAGTATGGTTGTAACGCGACGCTCGCGGGTCGCTCCATCAACCTCGAGTATGTGTCCGCGAATCCGACCGGTCCCGTGCACCTGGGCGGTGCTCGCTGGGCCGCCGTCGGTGACTCCCTGGCGCGCCTCATGGCTGCCTCCGGTGCCGCCGTGACTCGCGAGTACTACTTCAACGACCACGGCTCGCAGATCGACCGCTTTTCCCACTCGCTCTACGCGCGCGCCACGGGCCGCGAGGTCCCCGAGGATGGCTACGGCGGCCAGTACATCGCCGATATCGCCGACCAGGTTCGCGCCGACGTGCGCGCCGCCGGTGAACCCGATCCGATCACGCTGCCCGAGGACGAGGCCATCGAGGTCTTCCGCGCCCGCGGCGTCGAGCTGATGTTTGCTGAGATTAAGGAGCGCCTGCACTCCTTCCGCGCTGACTTCGACGTCTTTTTCCACGAGGACTCCCTGCACAACTCGGGTGCGGTGGCCGAGGCAATCGAGCGCCTGCGCAAGCGTGGCGTGATCTTCGACGAGGGCGGCGCGGTGTGGCTGCGCACGACCGCCTACGGCGACGACAAGGACCGCGTCCTCATCAAGTCGGACGGTCAAGCCGCGTACTTCGCGGGCGACGTCGCCTACTACCTGAACAAGCGTGAGCGCGGCGCGGATGTGGCCATCTACCTGCTGGGTGCTGACCACCACGGCTACATCGGTCGCATGATGGCCATGTGCGCCGCCTTCGGTGACAAGCCGGGCGAGAACCTGCAGATCCTCATCGGCCAGCTTGTCAACCTGGTCAAGGATGGCGAGCCCGTGCGCATGTCCAAGCGCGCCGGCACCATCGTCACCCTCGACGACCTCGTCGACGCCGTGGGCGTGGACGCCGCGCGCTACGCCCTCGTGCGCGTGTCCATGGATACGCAGGTCGACATCGACCTGGACCTGCTCTCGCAGCACTCCAACGACAACCCGGTCTACTACGTGCAGTACGCGCATGTGCGCACCTGCAACGTTGCCCGCAACGCGGCCGCGCACGGCGTCACTCGCGACGCTGGCTTCGATCCGGCCGCCCTGGACACCGAGGCCGACGAGGCCCTGCTGGCCGCCCTCGCCCAGTTCCCCGCGCAGGTCGCGCAGGCCACGGAGCTGCGCGAGCCGCACCGCATCGCCCGCTACCTGGAGTCCCTGGCTGCCACCTACCACGCCTGGTACGGCCAGTGCCGCGTGACGCCCCGCGGCGACGACCCGGTCGAGCCCGGCCACGTCGCCCGCCTCTGGCTCAACGACGCGGTCACCCAGGTGCTGCGCACGGGCCTCGGCCTGCTCGGCGTGAGCGCCCCCGAAAGGATGTGACCTGGTGAGCGAGGCGGTTACCCTGACGTGCCCGACCCCCGATGAGCGCCCCGACCTGTGGCCGTGGAGCGCGATCCGGGTGGATGACGTGCTGCGCGTGGGAGGCGTCGACCTGACCAGCGTCGCCGCCGACTTCGGCACGCCGACCTTCGTGCTTGACGTCGAGGCCATGCGGGGGCGCGCTCGCGTGTGGGCGTCGGCGATGGCCGAGGAGTTCTGGGATGGCTACGGAATGAACGGCGGCGACGCCTTCTACGCCGGCAAAGCGTTCCTGAGCGCCGACGTCGCGCGCCTGGTCGTGGCCGAGGGCCTGGGGATCGACACCGCCTCGCTCGGCGAGCTGACCCTCGCCCTGCGCGCCGGCGTGGATCCCTCGCGCATCGGCCTGCACGGCAACAACAAGTCGGATGCGGAGATCCGCCTCGCTCTTGAAGCCGGCATTCACCGCATCTTCATCGACTCGATGGACGAGGTTCGCCAGATCGAGCGCATCGCCGCTGATCTCGGCGTCGTCGCGCCCGTCATGGTGCGCCTGAAGTCCGGCATCCACGCGGGAGGCAACGAGTACATCGCGACCGCCCACGAGGATCAGAAGTTCGGCCTGTCCCTGGCCACTGGCCAGGCGTACGAGGCCGTGGCCGCGATCAAGGATGCGGCTCACCTGGACTTCCGCGGCCTGCACAGCCATATCGGGTCCCAGATCTTTGGGACCGAGGCCTTCGTCGAGGCCGCGCGCATCGTCGTTGATTTCGCGGCGCGCGTGAGCGGCGAGCTGGGCCTGGACGTCCCCGCGATTGACCTGGGTGGCGGCGTCGGTATCGCCTACACGGGGCAGGATCCTGTCCCGACTTCCCCGGTCGAGGTCGCACGTGCCCTGGCCGCCGTGGTGCGCGAGCGCTGCACCCACCATGGCCTGCCGATCCCGCACGTGTCCGTTGAACCCGGCCGCTCCATCGCAGGCCCCTCGATGGTCATGCTCTACCGCGTTGGCGTCGTCAAGGACGTTTCCCTGGAAGACGGGGGAGTGCGCCGCTATGTGGCCATTGACGGCGGCATGTCGGATAACATCCGTCCCGTCCTCTACGATGCGACCTACACGGTGACGCTCGCGAACCGAGATCCGGCGCAGGCCTCGTCCCTGGCGCGCTGCCGCATCGTCGGCAAGCACTGCGAGAGCGGCGACATCATCATCCGCGACATCGACCTACCGGCCGACATTGCGGGTGGCGACCTGCTGGCCGTGCCCGCCGTCGGCGCGTACGGCTACTCGATGGCATCCAACTACAACATGCTGACGAAGCCCGGCGTTCTCGCCGTCGAGGATGGCACCGCACGCTGGTTCGTCCGTCCGCAGACGGTGGATCATCTGCTGGCGTTGGATGCTGGTCTGGCGTAGACGACACTGTTCTGGAGTCAACGAGGCGGGGAGTGCGTGCGCTCCCCGCCTCTTGTGTTCCCGAGTTCGCCTCTGTTCCCGTGCTGAGGTGGTGTTTTCTGAGCGACGTCGCATGTGATCCCCGACAGTATCTAGCTTGTTCGTTTTAATTCCTGTGATCGTGTCACTCCTGTTGTGGAATCGCGTGCGATATTGTGGCGGAATTATATTGTGAGCTTAGGGCAGCCTACATTTTGTTGTTACCGGCAAATCCTAGGATGATGGTGCTGCCCGCAGATGCAGACCTGCACGACGCAGTACCAACCGAAAGCCGAGGAACAATGCGCCGCACCGCCGCACGCATCGGAGTCGTCGCCGCGCTCGCCCTGTCCATGGGCGTCGTGACGGCGGTGGCCCCGCCCACCCGCGCCGACGAACCCACTGACGGCCTCATCTCGTCTCCCCGCGCGAACGACGACGAGATGAACTACGCGATCAACCTGGCCCCGGGTGCCAGTGCCTCCGACCTGGAGCGAGCTATCGGCCTGGTCCCGTCGGTGAAGGGCGTGGCCCTGGCCTCGTACCCCGAGATCGGCACTTTCTTCGCTCAGAGCGCCACGCCCTCGTTCGCGCCCGACTTGGCCGCCGCGCTGAAGGACGCGGGCATCTCCGTCCACTCCATCGGCCCGACCCGCACCGAGGGGGTCCTCTATTACGAGCGAGTCGCCCTCCCCACGAATGACGAGGCCCCGGCCGTCGAGGAGAACGCCGATACCCCCGCAGCTGGTGACCCTGCGGCTGACGACGCTCAGCCGGGCGGCCTGGCCGCCATGCGCGACGAGAGCGCGAGCGATGCGGCGGATGAAAAGATCTTCAACTGGGGTGCAGAAACTATGCACGCGCGCGAGGCCGGGGCGGTCTCCGTGGAGCGCGCGCCGGTCACGGTCGCCGTCGTTGATTCGGGTGTTGAGGACACGCACCCGGATCTGGCGGGCCGCGTGGATACTGAGCGTTCGGTGAAGTGTTCGGTCAACGGTGTGGCGACGCAGGACTTCTACGGCTGGCGCGACGAATTTTACCACGGCACGCACGTCGCCGGCATCATTGCGGCGAACCACAACGATATCGGCATCGACGGCATCGCCCCCGAGGCGACCATCGTGGCGATTCAGGCTACGAACGACAATCGCCTCATTTACCCCGAGTACGTGACGTGCGCGTTTATGTGGGCGGCCAGCCACGGCGTGGACATCGTGAACAACTCGTATTCGATGGATCCGTGGGTCTACTGGAGTCCGACCGATCCCGAGCAGGCGGCGGGCCTGGAGGCTGCGACCCGTTCGATCACCTACGCGCAGGGCAAGGGACTGGCCGTTATCGCGGCCGCCGGTAACGAGGGGGTGAGCATCGACAACCCGACGATTGACAACGGTTCCCCGACGGACGCGCCTGCTCCGACGAAGGGCCGGAGCGTCGAGGGCGGCATCCGCGTGCCCTCCATGCTCGACGGCGTCGCGCAGGTGAGCGCGGTCGCTCAGGCGTACAATGTAAAATCCGGCCTGTCGCTGGCGCGCGCGGATTTCTCGAACTACGGCACGACCATCGACTTTGCGGCCCCGGGCGACCAGATTTACTCGACCGCGCCGCTGCTGTTCTACGTGAGCGGCTACGCGGTCGCCGACGGCACTTCGATGGCGACCCCGCACGTCGCGGGCGTTGCCGCGCTGCTTCAGTCGGTGCACCCGGAGTACACGGGCGATCAGATCATTGACCTGATGAAGAAGCAGGCGGCGGGCCACTACGGCGAGCTCAACGCCCCGTGGGACGGCAAGGAGTACCGCGGCGCGGGCCTGCCCGACGCGCTGGACGCGGTCCTGAAGGACCAGCCAACTCCCGTGATTGGTCAGATCGAATACTCGACCGACGGCGCGCAGTGGGCACCGCTGGATGGTCAGGAACTCTCTGGTTCCGTCTCCGTGCGGGCGACGGTGAGCGGTGCCGTGACGTCGGCGCGTCTGCTCGTGGGCGGCCAGGAGGTCGCGGCCGGCACGCCCGCGGGCGGCGTCGTGACGCTTCAGGCTGACGGCGTGGACGTCTCCTCTCTCTCCGGTGCGCAGTCCGTGACGGTTGAGGCCTCGGGTCGCAACTCGGATCCGCGCGCCGACGATGACGCGAGCGCGTCGGCACCGTTTACGGTTGTGGGCGGCGACGATCCGAACGAGGCCGTGGCCGGCGAGTGGACATCCGATGCGATCGGCTGGTGGTGGCGCAAGGCCGACGGCACCTACCCGGTCTCCGAGGCGCTGCGCATTAACGGCGAGGTCTACCGCTTTGACGCGCGCGGCTACATGGTGACCGGCTGGGCGAATCAGGGCGGTCAGTGGTTCTATTACGGCGCGTCCGGCGCTCAGGCATCGGGCTGGGCGAACGTGGGCGGCACCTGGTACTACCTGGATCCTGCGACGGGCGCGATGCGCACGGGCTGGCTGGAGCTGGATGGAGTGTGGTTCCGCCTGGACGCTTCGGGTGCGATGCGCACGGGCTGGCTGAAGGAGGGCGCGTCCTGGTACTACCTGCAGCCCTCGGGCGCGATGGCGACTGGCTGGGTGAAGGAGGGTGCGTCCTGGTACTACCTGGATGAGACCGGCGTCATGGTAACGGGCGACCGCGTGATCGACGGAGTTGCATACTCCTTCGATTCGTCTGGCCGCATGCGGTAGCCGCCACCTCGGCACCCCGGGCAGGGCCACGCCCGGGGAGTGCCGACAGCGGCCTGGGAGGGGTCGCGCACGCGCGCGGCCCCTCCCGCTGTCACGGTCGAATTTTCTCCTGTGTTGTCCGATGTTAAGCGGTATGAATTGTCGGACATGTCAAACTCTAGGATGATGGTGATCACGTGTGCACGGTGTCGTGCGCGCGACACTCACAACCGAAATGAGGAACCATGCGCCGCAATGCTGCACGCATCGGGATCGTCGCCGCTCTCACCCTGTCGATGGGCGTCGCGACGGCGACAGCCCCACCAGCCCGAGCCGATGACCCAACCTCTCTGATCGCCCCCGCTCGAGCGAGCGCGGGCCTTATGAACTACGCGATTAACCTGAGCCCGGGTGCCGCTCCCGCCGACCTGGAACGCGCACTCGCCATGGTCCCCTCCGCGGGCGGTGTTGCCCTGGCCTCGTACCCGCAGATCGGCACGTTCTTCGCACAGAGTGAGTCGGCCTCGTTCGCCCCGGACACGGCCGAGGCCTTGGCGGGGTCCGGGATCACGGTGCACTCGATTGGCCCGACCCGCGTGGCCGCCGTGCCCGAGGTGGAGCGTGTCAAGGCCCCCGCGCCCGCTCCGACACCCGAACCCGCGCCCGCTCCGGCACCCGAACCCACACCCGACCCGACGCAGTCCGGGGCCGGCACCGGCCAGAGTGGCGCCCAGTCGGGCGCGCAGTCTGGCGGCGTGCAGAGCGCTCGCGGACGGGCGCTGAGCGAGGCTGATGGGACCGAGGAGATCTCTAACTGGGGCGCTGCGGCCATGAGCGTGGCCGAGGCGGCGGGCGTGCCCGTCGCGCACGCGCCCGTGACCGTCGGCGTCATCGATACGGGCATCGACGACATGCACCCGGACTTGGCCGGGCGCGTGGACCAGACTCGCTCCGTGTCGTGCGCGTCCAACGGCGTCGCCTCCCAGGAGTACGGGGGTTGGCGTGACGACTACTTCCACGGCACGCACGTCGCCGGCATTATCGCCGCCAACCACAACGGGATCGGCATCGACGGCGTCGCGCCGTATACGACCCTTGTGTCGATCAAGGCCGCCAACTCCGAGCAGCTCATCTACCCCGAGTATGTGACGTGTGCGTTCATGTGGGCGGCCAGCCACGGCGTGGACATTGTTAACAACTCGTATTCGATGGACCCGTGGATGTATTGGAGTCCGACCGATCCCGAGCAGGCCGCAGGCCTGGAGGCCGCGATCCGTTCCATCACCTACGCGCAGAGCAAGGGCCTGGCCGTCATCGCCTCGGCCGGCAACGAGGGCGCGGACAATGATCATCCAACGACCGATTCCGGCTCGCCGACCGACATGGACACGCTCATCAAGGACCGTTCGGTCGCAGGATCCATCCGCGTTCCCGGCCAGGTGGCGGGGGTCAGCCAGGTGAGCGCTCTCACGCGCGTTGACGAGGAGACCAAGCCCGAGTGGACGACCCTCGCGCGCGCGGACTTCTCCAACTACGGCACCACCATTGACTTCGCGGCACCCGGCGACGGCATCTACTCCACCGTCCCAACCTCCCAGTACCCGAGCGGATACGCCAAGACGAGCGGCACCTCCATGGCGGCCCCGCACATCACGGGCATCGCCGCGCTCATCAAGGCCACGCACCCCGCGTTCACGGGAACCCAGATCATCGACCTCATGCGCAAGCAGGCGGCCATCGACTACACGCGCCTGGAGGTGCCCGCCGACGGCAAGGAATACCGCGGCTACGGCTTCATCAACGCGCTGACCACCATGCGTCGCGACCAACTACAGCCGACCGTTACGACCCTCGAATACCGGGTCGGTAAGGGCGAATGGAAGAGCCTCGACGGCGCGACCCTGCCCGCAGGCCCCGTCACCTTCTACGCGGCCGCCGCCTCGCCGATCAGCCACCTGCACATGGACGTGGCGTCCCTGACCGGCGTCGACCGCGACGGCTCCGGCAAATACGGCGACCCCGAGCTGAGCGTGTCCGCGGAGAACGTAGACCTCTCCTCCCTTCTGCCCGACGGCACGGACTCGGTCACCGCCCGCGTCCAAGTCAGCGCCGCAGGCATCAACTTCGACCGCCAAGCCGACGACGACACGGGCCGCGAAGCGACCTTCACGGTCTCGCGCGACCCCGCCGTCGTGCCCCAGCCCGCGCCCGACCCGGGCACCGGCGAAGCCCCCGCGCCCGGCGAAGCAACGGCCGGAATCACCGCCCCCGCGCGAGCTAACGAACAACTGCCCGCCAACTACGCGGTGAACCTCCCCGCGGGCACGGACAAGGCCACCTTCGAGCGAGCCGCAGTCCAGGCCTCGTTCAAGGGAGGACTGGTCCTGGCGCGCTACCCGCAGTTCTCCACCTTCTTCGTCCAATCCGCCTCCCCGACGTTCTCACCCGACCTGGGTGCGGCGCTCATCAAGGAGGGCATCAGCTACGACTCCATCGGCCCCACCCGCCAGGCACCCGTCGGCGGCAACGAGGCCGTGGTCCCCATCGACTACACGACCCGCGTGCGAGCCGATGCAGCGCTCGCGGCCGCGCCGAAGTCCGACGCCGTGCAGAGCGAGGGTGCCCAGAGCGACGGAACCGGGAGCGAAGGAACCCAGAGCGAGGACGAGGCCGGGGTGACTCCCGACCCGCAGACCTCCAACGGGTGGCACCTCCAGGCCCTGCATGCGCTCGAGGCCCAGGACGTTGACGTCATGCGCGCCCCCGTGACCGTGGGCATCATGGATCAGTCTGTCGACGACACCGTGCCGAACCTGGCCGGGCAGGTGGACCACGCCAAGTCCGTGGCCTGCAACGTCAACGGCATCCCCAATCAAGATCCGGCGGCGTGGCGCTGGGACGACGCGACACACGGCACGCACGTGGCCGGGTCGATTGCCGCCAAGCATGACGGCGTGGGTGTGGACGGCGTGAACCCGACGCTGCGCATCGCCGCGATTAATGTGGCGTCGCGTAACGGCGGCTACTTCTACCCCGAATACATCGCGTGCGGCTTCGTGTGGGCCGCCGAGCACGGCATTTCGGTGACGAACGGCTCCTACTACGTCAACCCGTGGAAGTACTGGATGCCGAACGACCCCGAGCAGGCCGCTGGCCTGGAAGCCGTCCAGCGTGCCGCCGACTACGCGACGTCGAAGGACGTCATTAACGTGGTGGCCGCAGGTAACTGGACGACGGACCTGGATAACCCGCCCGCGACCGACGATTCGTCGCCGGGCGACACGTGGGGCGCGTTCGAGCGGGACGTGACGGGCGGCGTCTACATGCCGTCGATGATGCGCGGCACCCTCGCGGTCTCCGCGCTGCAGCTGCCCGAGGGCGTGGACCCCGCCACGGGCGTGCTGGAGCCGACGTCTTGGTCGAACTGGGGTGCCACGACGATTGGTTTCGCGGCACCCGGCGCGAAGATCTACGCGCCGCTGACGAGCTGGTACGGCAAGGCCTACGGGAACCTATACGGCACGTCGCAGGCCTCGCCGCTGGCTGCGGCCGTCCTCGCGACGTTGCGCCAGGTGCATCCGGAGATGAGTGCTTCGGAGATTGTCGCTGTGGCGAAGAAGCAGGCGTCCGCGCCCGAGAACTGGTCGCGCCTGGCCGCGCCCGCGGAGGGCCGCGAGTACCGGGGCGCGGGCTTGCCCAACGCGCTCGATGCCGTGCTCAAGGATCAGACTGCTCCGGTGATTGGCGCGGTCGAGTATTCGACCGACGGGGTGGCGTGGAAGCCGCTGGCGGGGGAGACCCTCGCCGGGCGCGTCTCCGTGCGCGCCACCGTGACCGGGCCGGTGACTAGCGCTCGGCTGCTGCTCGGCGACCGCGAGATCGCGACCGGAGTCGGCGACGGCTCGTTTGATGGGACCGGCGTGACGATTCAGGCCGACGGCGTGGACGTCTCGCACCCGGCAGGCACGGGACGCTTCTCCGGCGCAGCCACGGTCACGGTCGAAGCCTCCGGGCGCAACTTCGATCCGCGCGCCGACGACGATGCGACCGCGCAGGTTCCCTTCACGGTCAGCACCGACCACGTGGGTCCCGACGAGGCCCGGGCTGGGCGCTGGGTGTCCGGCACCTTCGGCTGGTGGTGGCGCTACGAGGACGGGAACTACCCGACCTCCACGCAGCTGCGCATCGACGGGGCGATCTACCGCTTCAACGCGCGAGGATACATGGTGACCGGATGGGTGTACGAGGACGGTCAGTGGTACTACTACGACGCGTCGGGCGGCCAGTCCGCTGGATGGGTTCGCGTGCACGGCACGTGGTACTACCTGGATCCCCTCACCGGCGCGATGGCGAGCGGCTGGACCAAGGTGCAGGGCACCTGGTACTACCTCTCCTCCTCCGGCGCGATGCGCACCGGATGGGTGCGTGACGGGGCCGCGTGGTACTACCTGACCTCCTCGGGTGCCCTGGCCACCGGCTGGCAGCGCGTGGGATCCTCCTGGTACTACCTGTCACCCGACGGCGGCGCGATGGCCACCGGGTGGCTGCGCGACGGTGATGCCTGGTACTACCTGACGTCCTCCGGCGCGATGGCGACGGGTAGCCGATGGATCGACGGCACACGCTACGCCTTCGATGGCGAGGGGAGGCTGATGCCGTAGGCGAGTGTCTGGCCCGGTGAGCGCAGCCCTTCTTGCCTGTGCGGCGGTTGAGGCTGATCGCGCGCTGTCGGGACTGACCTGCCTGATTTGGCTATTCCGGCTGATCCAGCGACAGGAGCTGTCGCGGCTCTTGTGGTGGTTGCTGCTCTTGAGGCTGCTGCGGCTGGGACGGGACCGGGGCCGCGCACCATTCCTGGTGCGCGGCCCCGCATTGTTTCACGGGAATTGTTCGTGAAACAAATGGTTCTTGGCGGGGTGCGTTGCTGGAGAACGCTGCTCGATGCGTTGGGCGTGGGCGATGCGTGGGACGTGAATGATGCTCTGCGCGTGGGCGACGCTCTGGGCGTTGCTTGTGATGGGCGCTCACTGTTGGTGTGCACCCGGGGCGTCAATACTTCGCACGCGAACCCGCTTATTGGGACCCGGGCCTCCTGATCCGCACGTAAACCCGCTTATTGGGACCCGGGCGAGGCTGCCCACGTACGGAACAGCGGGTTGACGTGCGGACAAGCGGGTTAGTGCTCCGGATAGCGGTTTCCCGCGCGTGAGCGAATCCGTCGCGGTGTAGACGTGCGCGGCCCCCGCTAGCAAGAACCGCCCCACAGAACGGTTCCCAAAAAAGAAACTTATCGGCTATCCGCAGCGACGAACCCCGCTTCCTGCGGCGTCGTGCCGAGGCGCGCGGCGATGAGTTCCTTGTCTTCGTCGGACGCGAGGTCACGGACCCACGAGGTGTAGGTGGCCTCGTCGGCGTGGACCTCCTGGGTGAAGGGGTTGCGCCGCTTCGTGACGATGACTCGGACGTGCGCGACGAACATCCACACGTTCGCGATGAGTGCGGCCGCCGAGACGATGAGCAGCGCCCAGGGGTTGTGGGAGCTGCGGTGGGCGAACATCGAGTCGTGCATGAAGTGCGGGAAGGTGAGCACGACCGCTGACCAGAACGTGAGCGTGTACGCGCGGTACTGGATCCACGCGCCTCGCCCAAACGTCATGAGCGCGGGGATCGTGCACGCCGCCAGCAGCGCCACGCCCGAGTACCATGCGCGGTCCGCCAGGCAGTTGTACACGTACGCGAAGTTCCACAGGTCGTAGGCGATGATCCACCCGATTGTCAGGTCGCCCCAGACGAGGGCGCGTTCCTTGCCTGTGGACACGAAGATGCCGACCCACCCGGAGATAGCCAGCAGGTTGAGGATCCCGGCGATGCCGTTCATGATGTTCCACGGCCCGCCCCACGTGACCATCCCCTGCGAGGGGTCCACCCCGTGAATCCCGTAGCACTGGAAGTCGCGCACCACGGCCTCGGCGATGTTCACCGCGAGGATGATGGGTGGGATGAGCAGGTACCAGCGGTTGTGCCGCAGCCTTGGGAATACTTGGAGGGCGACGAGGCAGAGGGAGCCCGCCAGCGCCGAGTACTGTTTCACGATGGGGAACCAGCCCGCCGAGGCCGTCCCTGCCGTCGAGTGCGGCCACCAGAAGATGGTCAGGGCGACCGGTACCGCCACGAAGAGCGCGAGGACGACCCACATGTTGCGCTGCGCGAGCCACGCCGCGCCCGCGAGCAGCGCGATGACGACGAGGAGCATCGCGTAGTCCCACCACTGGCCGACCTCGAAGAAGAACAGCGTCGGGTAGTCCGGGGGAGTGATGCCGCCCATCATCGTTGCTCCTTGCCCCAATTCGGCAGGTAGCTGCGCTCCATCTTCTGGCGGATCTGCTCCTCCCAGGAGAAGACGGGCTCCTTCCAGCCGTCGAAGTAGGAGGCGTCGATTTCAGAGGCCCACGGGCTGTCTGCCCCGGTCGGCGGCCAGGAGGGGTCGTCGGTGACGGGCGGGCGGATTTCGGCGACGGCGGGGGCGGACCGGCCGTAGCGGAACCACTGGGTGTAGGTCTCCTCGAAGAGGGGAGTGTTGTCGTGGCGGCCGGCGGCCGTGCCCGAGTTGAAGAATCGCCCGCCGAGCATGCCGCGCATGAAGCGGCCCGTCAGGTGCTGCTTCTTGTTGAACTCGAGGACGCGCTTGACGTAGAGGTTTTGCAGGTGGGTCATGCATCCGCCGATGAATTCGATGTTGACCCAGTTCAGGGCCTTCATGGCGGGGGAGGCGGGTTCGTAGCCGATGCGCCAGTGGTTGATGAGGCGCGTACGCTCGCCCGACAGGGGCACCATGTAGAAGCACCAGGCGGCGGCGAAGTGCGACATGCCGGGGAAGCGGAACGCGTAGGATCCAGGGGCCTTGGGCGGGTTTTTCGTGTCGACCCACTGGACCATGTACTTGCCGGGTACGACGTCCGCCCACTCCATGGACATGCCGTGGAAGTCGAAGGCGGCGATGTCGCCGGGCATCATCGAGTCGGGCTGCTGGAACTCCTCCTGGATCTCGTAGGAGTTGAAGAAGGGAAGGCGCGCGAAAACTCGCTCGAGGAACTCCGAGGAGAAGGACCCGGACTTTTCCGCGCCGATCTGTTTGAAGAGCCGCCACACCGCGTAGGCGGGCGCGTCGATTGTGATCGCGTAGGTGGAGGAGTATCCGTTGTCGTAGTTCGCGTCGATCAGGTCGTCGCCCGGGTAGCGCCAGGCTTGCTCCTCGGGCGTGGCTTTGCCGCTGAGCTGGCTGAAGGCGTACATGCCGCCCAGGAGCGCGGCGCTCCCCGCGAGGGCGGCGCAGCAGAGGGTGCGACGGGATCGGGCGTTACGTGTCATGGGTCCTCCTCCTTGAGGGATTGACGAGGGGCGCTTCCGCTGGTGCGGAGCGTGGGGAGCCCCGGTGCGTTGTGGGATTCGACGACGAACCCCGTACACTAGGTTAGTGTTGGGGATTATGATAGCCGACAACTATTAGCCCTGTTGTGCGTTCGAAGGAGAATGCTGTGGACTCGCTGTTCCTCTGGGAGCTTGGAACTCCCAAGGTGTATCTCATCTGGCTGCTCGTGATGGCGGCCCAAATCATCGTCGCGGAAATCAACAGGCGATGGAACTGGACGATTTTCGCCGTGTGGACCGTGGGCGGCATTGCCCTGATGCCCTACGCGTGGATCTATGGGACCCCGATGGTGGGCTGGTTCCCGTTCGGCAAGTACGCGATCATGATCCTGACCGCCACCATGACGGGCACGGTCCTGGTCTACGCGAAGCGCAACCCCGTCAAGGCCCACAAGTACGCGATCTGGCTGGGAGTTGCCCTGTGGATCGGCCTGGCCGTCAACATCATGGAGGCGAACATCCGTGACCTGACGATCTATGTCAACGCGGATTCGTATTACGCGTGCGGTGCCGACTGGCAGTGCCTCAAGCAGGTCAACGACTCCCACACCATCGACATGATCGCCGGCCTGCCCGAGGCGCGCGGCGTCACCGCCGACCTGCACTCCCAGCAGTGGTACCAAGACGTCGCCGCCAACCTTGACGCTCGCCACGTCGGCATCGACCCGGAGACGGGCTTCCGCACCATCGGCGGCTACTGGAACCTCCTGTCCGCCGCCGCCGGCCTGCTCAACATCATCACGATCACCGGCCTCGGCAAAATCATCGCCACCTCGCCCGGAAAACGCTCCGTGCGCGGCCTCATCTGGGTGGACATGGTCTGGCCCTGGGTCATCGCCTACGACCTGTGGAACCACGCCTTCCTCTACAACTCCCTGGCCGACTACACGTGGTACTGCACGCTCGCCCTGCTCCTCGCCTGCACGATCCCCGCATTCACCTGGGCGAAAGGCCAGTGGATCTGGTTCCGCTGCTTCACCCTGGTCTTCTGGATCTCCATGAACACGCTCCTGCCCGAAGTCCTAGTCCCGCCCTCCGACATCTTCAACTTCGCGACCATGGACCCGCGCGCCAACATCGCCTGCGCGGCGCTCGCGCTCGCGGCCAACGTCGCGCTGTTCGTCTACTGGCTCTACAAGATCGTCGCCTTCAAGCGCAACCCGATCACGGGCGTCCTGTACTGTGAGCTGGCCGAGTTCCGCACCATCGTGCGTGAGCACTGCGACGATAGGGACAAGTATTTCCTCGTCGACCGCATTCCCGAGACGCCCGCGCAGCTCGGCTTCGAGCCCGACTCGCTCACCCCGCCCGCCGATGGGTACCGCGCGTGGATGCCGTGGTGGCGGGGAGAAGATCGGCGTCACCCCGCTAAGAGAGACGCGGGCTCGCGCTCGTAGGCACCGTTCGCGTTCTCACCACCACGAGGCCTCCCCGGGCGTTTTCGGGGAGGCCTCGCTCGTGCGGGACGAGGCGATGTGCGAATATGTGTCTAAATATTGAGCTTGTAAAACACTTAAATAACTTGTATTTCCGCGAATTAAGTGTGTCATTTGTCTCGACTGTTAAACATGTGGATCATGGTTACTGCATGGGCAACGATGCTCATGCATAGTGACAAGTGAAAGTCGAGGAACCATGCGCCGCACAGTTGCACGCATTGGCCTCGTTGTGGTCCTCGCTCTGTCCATGAGCGTGGCTGCGGCGACCGCCCCGCCTGCCAGCGCCGACGATAACGTCGGCCTGGTCTCGTCCGCACGATCCGATGCGGGCCTCATGAACTATGCCATTAACCTCGACCCCAACGTGGGGGAGAGCGAGATGGCCAGCGCCGCCGACCTGATTCCAAGCGTCGGCGGCGTTCTTTTGACCAGCTACCCGCAGTTGGGCACCCTGTTTGCTCAAAGTGAGTCGGCCTCGTTCGCGCCCGATCTGGCTGATGCCCTGGCGAAGGCAGGGGTGAGCGTTCACTCCATCGGCCCGACCCGCGTGGCCGCCGTGCCAGAGAGCGAGCGCGCCGTGGGCGGGGCGACGCCAGCAGTCCCGGCGGCTGCGTCCGCCGTGGAGTTCGCTGCGGACGTGCCAGCCGCGGACGCACCCGACGTGCCTACCGTGACGATCCCGGACCCGAACAGCAGGGTTGGTTCGGCCCGCTCGAACTGGGGTGCCGAGGCCATGGATGCCCGGGGCGCTGCCGAGGTTGCCGTGACCCGCGCGCCCGTGGCCGTCGGCATCATCGATAGCGGCATCGACGACACGCAGCCCGACCTGGTGGGACGGGTGGACACTGCCCGGTCCGTCTCGTGCGCCGTCAACGGCGTCCCGAACCAGGCTGAGGATGCCCGGAGGTTCAGTAGAGAGCACGGCACCCACGTTGCTGGTGTGATCGCCGCCAACCACAACGACATCGGTATTGACGGTATCGCGCCGGAGGCGACGCTCGTGTCTATCAAGGCGCTCAACGAGTCAGATCTGCTCTACCCGGAGTCCCTGGTGTGCGCCTACGAGTGGGCGACGACCCACCAGGTGGACATCGTCCACAACTCCTACCAGATGGACCCGTGGGTGTACTGGAGCCCGACGGACCCCGAGCAGGCTGCCGCCCTTGAGGCTGCTGAACGCGCGATTCACCGCGCCCAGTCAAGCGGACTCGCGGTGATTGCGGGAGCGGGCGACCGCGGCGTCGACATCGACCACCCGACGACCGACAGTGACTCGCCGACGGACTCGACGCCCATCCCGAATCGTTCCGTTGAGGGAGGTCGGATGGTTCCGGCGCAGGTCAGCGGCGTCGTGAGCGTCAGCTCGGTCGGCATGGGGGACTGGAACGCGGAGCCGCTACGGGCGACGCTGATGCGCGCGGAACGGTCGAACTACGGGGCGTCCGTTGATTTCGCCGCGCCGGGGGAGTGGATCTATTCGACCTACCCGAACGGGCGGATCCCGCAGATCTACGGATACACGTCGGGCACGTCAACGGCCGCCGCGCACGTGAGCGGCATCGCCGCGCTCGTCAAATCGGTGCATCCGACGCTGCCCGGCGCGCAGATCATCAGCATCATGCGCAAGCAGGCCGCCTACGAGTACGGGCGCTTGAAAGCCCCGAGTGACGGCGCGGAGTATCGAGGCTACGGTTTCCTCGACGCCCACGCGGCGATGGTGTTTGACCAGGCGTCCCCGGTGATCCGCGCGGTCGAGTATCGCGTCGGTGACGGCGAATGGACCAGCCTGAGCGGTGCCGTGCTGCCCGCCGAGGTTGTCCAGATGCGCGTCGAAGCGAGCGCGCCGGTCTCCTACATGAACCTCGACATTCCGGGTGAGACAGCAGTGTCCACCGACCGGGAGGATGGTTACTTCGCTGAACCCATGCTCCTGGAAGCCGACGAGATGGACCTGCGTCAGGTGATCCCCGACGGCCAGGAGTACGCGTCCCTCACGGCGGTGGTGTTTGCTGAGGGCCTCAACTACGACAGGCACGCCGACGATGATGCTACCACCGAGACCACCTTTACGGTCGCCCGCGACCCGAACGCCGTGCCCGCGCCGCAACCCGCTCCCGACCCGGGGGAGGACCCGGACCCCGGCGAACCCGTCGCTCCCGGCATCGTCTCGCCCGACCTGCCGACCCACCAGCTGCCCGCCAACTACGCCGTGAACCTCACTGCGGGAGCGGATGAGGCCACCCTCCAGCGCGCGGTCGCCAAGGCCTCGTCCCTGGGAGGACTGGTGCTCGCGCAGTACCCGGCCTTCGGGACGTTCTTCGTCCAGTCCGGCTCGCCCAGCTTCGCGTCCGACCTGGGCGCGGCGCTCTCCGAGGCGGGCATCTCCTTCCACTCGGTGGGATCGACTCGCCAGGCACCGGTGCTCGGCAACGAGGCCGTCATGCCCGTCGGCACGGAGGGGACGCCGGTCGCTGGGGCCGCGATGGACGAGGCCGGGGCCGGGCCTGGTGCGGACTCGCCGGTGATCGTCGGCGGCGTCTTCCCCGATCCTCCCAGCGATAACCAATGGCATCTGAAGGCCGTCGGAGCGCTGGACGCGCAGGGCGTGGACGTCATGCGCGCACCCGTGACGGTTGGCGTCATGGCGGACGGCTTCGACCACATGATCACGGATCTGTATGGCCGCGTCGACTTCGATAAGTCCGTGTCCTGCAATGTCAACGGTATCCCGACCATCTCCTCGTGGATGTGGGGGTCAACGGACGCAACGCGCGGCACGCAGATGGCCGGGGCGATCGCGGGGCGGGGCGTTTCCAGCGGCGTGCCTGGCGTGAACCCGACGCTGAGCGTCGCGGCGATCGACGTGCAGTCGCGTCAGACGGGCATGCACTACCCCGAGTACGTGGTGTGCGGCTTCGTGTGGGCGGCCGATCACGGGATTTCGGTGACTGCCAGCTCCTTCGCGGCGGACCCGTGGAAGTACTGGATGCCCCACGAACCCAACCAGGCGGCGGGGCGCGAGGCGATGCGGCGTGCCATCGACTACGCGGCGTTGAAGGACGTCATCAACGTGGTGGGCGCGGGAAGCGGCGGTATTGACTTGGATAATCCGCCGAGCAAGGACTCGTCGTCGCCCACCGACGCGTGGGCACCATACGAGCGCGACTCGTGGAGCGGCCTGACCATCCCGGCCATGATGGACAACGTCGTGCCCGTCTCCACGCTGCGCCTGGCGGACGGGCAGGACCCCGCGACGGGCACGCTCGAGCCCGCGCGGACGGCGAACTGGGGCAAACAGACGATTGCTTTCGCGGCTCCCGGCGAGAACGTGTACACGTCGCTGCCCAGTGATGCCGGGTCGCCCGGCGATTATGCGAGGGATTCGTCGATGGCCGCTCCCGTGGCCGCAGGCGTGATCGCGACGCTGCGCCAGGTGCACCCGGAGATGGATTCCTCTCAGATTCTCGAGCTGGCGCGCAAGCAGGCGGGTGCGCCTGCGAATTGGTCTCGCCTGGCCGCGCCCGAGGGCGAGCACGAGTACCGGGGTGCCGGCATGCCGAGCGCGCTGGACGCCGTCCTGAAGGACCAGGCGCGTCCCGTGGTCGGCGAGGTCGAGTACTCGACCGACGGCTCCACGTGGGCACCGCTGTCCGGGCAGAGCGTGTCCGGGCGCGTGTCCCTGCGCGTGACCGTGACCGGGCCGGTGACGTCGGCTCGGTTGCTCGTTGGCGGCCAGGAGGTCGTGACCGGGCAGGGGAGCGGCGAGTTCTCCGGTCCCGGCGTGACCTTGCGGGCCGATTCGGTGGACGTGTCGCGTCCTGTGGCCGGGGGTGCCGCCCTGTCGGGTGACACGTCCGTGACCGTCGAGGCGTTCGGGCGCAACTCCGATTCGCGCGCTGACGACGATGTCACCGTGTCCTCCGCGTTCACGGTTGTGTCGGGTTCCGGTTCTGGTTCTGGGGCTTCTGACGTCGCCGAGGCCGGGGCCGGGCGCTGGGTCACCTCCGCCCGGGGCACGTGGTGGCGTTTTGATGACGGCACCTACCCGACGAACACGCGCTTGCGCATCGACGGGAAGGTGTACCGCTTCAACGCGCGCGGCTACGTGGTGACCGGCTGGTCCCGCGTGGACGGCCAGTGGTCCTATTTCGGGCGCGACGGTGCCCAGGCTTTTGGCTGGACGCGCATTCAGGGGGCTTGGTACTACCTGGATCCTTCCTCGGGTGTCGTGCACAAGGGTTGGCTGAAGGACGGCGGACACTGGTATTACCTGACGCGCTCGGGGGCCATGGTGACGGGTACCCACTGGATTGACGGCACGCGCTACGTGTTCGACGCCCGGGGCCGCGCACGAAAACTCGTGCGCGGCCCCTTGCGTGTGCGGTGAGCGTTGTTCTCCCGTCGTTGTCCGTGGTGACTCATACATCGGTGCCGCTCGAGACTGTCGTCTACGCTATTTGTATGAGCGAGCGTCTTCTTCACGGAGTCCCCGTCAGTGATGAACGGATCCAGGCGTGGGCTGATGAGGCCGAACGCGGGTATGACCTGGCGGACTTGCCTTTGCCGTGCCCGGGGCGCCCTCCGGTGGGGGAGAGACCTGCTGACGCTGTGGCGGTGTACCTGGATGAACAGACGCTGAGGGACGCTCATAGAACCCACCGCCCCCAAGGGGATCACGAGCCGTTCTAACTCAGTTCGCGCGGCGGTGCATGAGTGGATCCATCGCCTCTAAGCCCATGCCGGCATCCGTAGACATATGGGGCGTGACTGGCTGGTTCTGATGAGCCTGACTTGCATACGTACGAGTACGCCCTGATCTCTCGTCCTCTCGGTGACGAGGATGATCCCAGCCGATAGCTTGTGGTGGGTATCGACCAGTCTGGGTGTGTTCTCGAGCTGGTCGTATTAGTTTTCGATGGTGGCGGAGAACTCCTCATTCATGCCATGCAGGCACGCCCTCAGTTCCTGGACAAACTCGTGTAGCTTGCGGGTGGCTACCCGCTGTGGCCAGGGGGATGGTCTGCGAATTCTGAACCAAGTATCGCTGGAGGAGTCGGGGCCGGTTCTTAATGCACCTTATGGCGCTTGGTGCTTTCTGACCAGGATTCTCTCCCGACCTCCACGATCACCCTCACCGAGTCTTAATGCACCTTATGGTGCTCGGTGCTTTCTGACGCTTGCGCTCGGAATCGAACGAAACGATGTGGTGTCGTCTTAATGCACCTTATGGTGCTCGGTGCTTTCTGACGACGGCCAGACCCTTACGTTCACGGTCCCCGCTGGTGGCGAGTCTTAATGCACCTTATGGCGCTCGGTGCTTTCTGACCGGGCGTGTGGGTCGCTGGGGTGTACCCGGCGACTTGGTCTTAATGCACCTTATGGCGCTCGGTGCTTTCTGACGGAGGTGAAGACTGGCTCGGATAAGATCGTGCGGCACGTCTTAATGCACCTTATGGCGCTCGGTGCTTTCTGACTTTCGCGGGCCTCGACTCGAGCGTGATCGATGATCTGAGTCTTAATGCACCTTATGGCGCTCGGTGCTTTCTGACTGGCTCTCCCGGACGCTGACTGCGTGGACCGCACCTACGTGTCTTAATGCACCTTATGGCGCTCGGTGCTTTCTGACACATATTCCGCTACCCGGTGTAGCATCACACGCACCGTCTTAATGCACCTTATGGCGCTCGGTGCTTTCTGACAGTCAGTTATCTACCCTGAGCTGCTTCTGGTCCTGTCGTCTTAATGCACCTTATGGCGCTCGGTGCTTTCTGACGGTCTAAACAGGTGACGGGGAGGGGGTAGTAGCGTGGCGTCTTAATGCACCTTATGGCGCTCGGTGCTTTCTGACTCCTACGAGGTGACCCTAGACGACGGGGACATCGGCTCTGTCTTAATGCACCTTATGGCGCTCGGTGCTTTCTGACGGCAAGTACTACAACCAGGTGCGCACTGCCACCATCACGTCTTAATGCACCTTATGGCGCTCGGTGCTTTCTGACTGCCCGGCGTGTCGCGCCCCCTGTGACCAGGGGAAACGCTATGTCGGATCGCCAGTGGTCGAAAAAGCACCCCTCCGACCAGCAAGCACAAGGTCAGAATATCAGACTTTTCGTTGCAACTACTCGCATCGCCACGGACCGCCTACGGGGCCGGTTTTGCCCCGGAAATTGCCTCCCTTATCGGCGTGTCGCCAGGCCACAACTCCCCTTACTTGTAGAGTAACTACAAGTTTGTTGAGTGGAAGGACAGACAATGACGACACCTGCCACGGCCTCGTCCCTGAGAGAAGCGATCAGCCCCGAGGCCCTCACTCGCGCCAGACGCCGACTTCTCACAGCGCACCCCGACCCCACCGGCCCGAACGCCACTACCCCAGGAGGACTCACTGACGAGCAGCTTCGCGACCTTGCCGCGAGCGACTGGGGCCCGCCACGCATCGCCGCACTCGACGCGAGCACTCTCATGATGGCGACCTCCATCACCCGTGCACTCCTGGCCGAATCAGTGCGCGAAACCCTCGAACGGCGGCTCACCGCGGAACGACCCTACGGCACCTACGACGACACGCGCGCAGGACACGATGCCCTCAGTAGGGGTGTAGTCGACGACTACGACCATGGCAACCACCACCTGGCGCGAGCCACTATCCGCCCGGCCGACCCGGGCCTCGTGACCAGTGCGGGACTCGCGGCACTGGGCCTGCCCGACACCGACGCCACCATTATCGACGAACTTGCCCAGGCCTCGGACACCAAGCTGATCGTGAGCGTCCTCGCCGATGCGGCGTTGCTCGACCTTGACAGGTACGCCACCGGGGCAGGCCTGCTCTACTCGCGCGTCGGGTCCACCCTCATGCTGGCGGCACCGAGCGAGCAACGCCTGGCCGACGCCATCGACACCGTCGCCGCCGCGGCCATCAACGCGGGCGCGCGCGTCACCGACCTGACGACCCAGCACATTGACGAGGAGAAAGCCCTCGCGAGCGTCGGCATCGACCCGTGGATCACCCGGCCCAGCGACGAACCCACAGGCCAAGCCGACCGCATCCTCTACGTTGGCCGTGACGGCGCACGCATCCACGTCAAAGCGGGCCGCGTCCTCGTCGACGCGCCCGGCTCGCTGCCCGCGACCTCCGTGCCGAAAAACAGCGTCACGCGCATCGTCCTGTCCGGAAACGTCGGCCTGTCCGCCGGCGCGCGTTCGTGGGCGATGCGCAGCGGCATCGACGTCGTGTGCTTGTCGCGGCGAGGCTCCTACCAAGGCACCCTCATCGGCTCAAACAGGGGAGCGCACGCCAGTCGGCTTCTTGCGCAAGTGGCCCTGACTGGCGACAGTGAGCGCCGCGTCCGCCTGGCCACCAGCCTCATTGGCGCGAAAATCCGCGGCCAAATCCACGTCCTGACGCGTATTGCTCGGCGCGACGAAGCCGTACACGTCGCCGACACGACCGCGCACATGCACGCTTGGCGGCGCTCCCTCGCGGGCGCGCGCACCCTCGACGAAGTTATGGGCATCGAAGGCGCGTGTTCCAACGCCTACTTCGATGCGCTGTCCGCGTGCGTGCCCACCGACGTCACCTTCGACGGGCGCAGCCGACGCCCACCCCGCGACCTGCCCAACGCCGCCCTGTCCTACGGGTACGCGATCCTCTTGTCCGAATGCGTCGGCGCGCTCCACGCCGCTGGGCTCGAGCCGTCACTCGGCGTCGCGCACGCGCCTACCGACAAACGCCCAAGCCTGGCACTGGACCTTATGGAACAGTTCCGCCCACTCCTGGTCGACCAGACCGTCATGGCGCTCCTGCGCGCACGCAAGCTCCGGCCCGAACACGGCGTCGTCGAGGCCGAGGCCGGGGGAGTGTGGCTGGGCAGCGACGGCAAGAAAATCCTCGTCGACGCGTACGAGGCCGCCTGCCAGCGATCCGTCACCGGCGGCCTCCCCGGGTACTCGGGGTCGTGGCGTAGGCACATCGCCCACTCCGCGCAGATGCTGGCGCGCGCCATCGCCGAGCCCGACTATCAGTGGAGCGGGGTCGCCTGGCGATGATCTACATCATCGCCTACGACATCGCCGACAATAAGCGGCGCCTCCGCGTCGCCAAAACACTGGAATCCTGGGGCTACCGCATCCAAGAATCCGTATTCCAGCTTCGCCTCGACACTGCCACGCTGGCGGGCGTGCGCTCGTCTCTGGTCGCCCTCATCTCCGAGACCGACGACGTCATCCACATCTACCCCATCTGCTCATCCTGCGCCGACCACGCCGACATACTCGGCGCAGCCATAGCGCTGGACGATGTGGGGTTGTGCCGGGGAGTGTGGTGAGGAGTTATTCATCTAGAGTCGGGAAGCTGTACGGCCCAAACTGGGATTCCGCATCTTCAATCTGTTTTCGTTCCGCATTGGCGTGATCGTAGAGTGAAGCTAATTTGACGCGGTTATCTTCGCGCTTCCGGAACCAGGTGAGTGTTGGATTGTCGGAAGTGCTTGATGAGGCTGCAGACTTCGGTTGCTCAGTCGGATAGCAGACAGGTAGTCCATCCTGCCAGCCACAGGCCTGCCTACGAAAACACTTGACGGGGAGAGAAGCTGTGAACTTCGTGGGAAGGTGGTCGTCAATATGTCCTTGAATATTGATATTCTTAATCTTCTCCGTTTGACCATTCTCGAGCGCAATCTCACTGAAATGGCCATTTACTCCGTTAAGGGAGATGTACTGTTGCGCTAAGGTTGATCCGCTAACGAGACAGCATGAGATGGCATTTACTCTTACTGTTCCCATGCCGAGTGGTTTCCCGAAGCCGAGATGATGGTATCCTTCGTCGATTTTCTTGACGCCTCCAGAGAGCATATTTGGTTTCAATAGCCAGAGGAGGATGGCGAGCTCCCGCTCGGATAGATTGGTGAAGTGAATCCTGCCGAGAAACACGGCCTCTGGTTCGATCCATGAGGTAACCTTTGACGCCATGGCGGTATCTGCTGTGGATTCTGGTAGCGTAACCTTCGCGTCAATCAGTTCTCGGTGTGTTGGGTAAACCTTACGAACAAGCGTTTGTCCAGTTAAGAATGCGCGCTCACGGGGAATAGGGTTCTTGCGATCCGCTCCCGGAGATCGTCGTTCCAGATTGTGTCCCTCTGAGTCACGCAAATATGGCACACCAGTTCGCGGCTTCGGGCTTGCAAGTGTGATGAAGTGAGCGGGGTGATGAACCTTCAGTAGTTGTCTATCTCCTTCGAGTGAACTTGAGCTTGATCTGCTGAAGTAGGCGGGTTCCAGCAGGATTCTGCCGCTTAGCCCGCCAGCAGGTGTTTCCCCATTATCTTTGGTTTGAGGGATAAATCCCCACATGCTGTCACCCGGACTTGCTATGTCAAGCGAGCTAGCTGGATCGCGATTCTGATCCTGTGCCAGCTTGTAGGCAGACGCTGAGTCCTTTCCAATCATTCTTCCTACTGGTGATATCTTGATCGACGCCAGCTTCCATGTTCCATCGTCCTTATTAATATCGACCGAAACAAAGACAGGAATTCCTGGCGCATTCTTATCGCGAACTTCCTTGAGGTGCTCTTTGAGATATGATTCAATCGCTCCGTCCGTGATGTCAATCCGTTCGAATGGTTCACCCGCCAATAGCTGAGGATTGAGATAGTTGTGAACGAGGCGTGGTGTGTTGGATAGTGCGGTGTGTGCGGCTGCGTCCCTGCCATCGCGGGTATTCGTTCGAGCGGAGTACCCGAGTCGCTGCGCCTCGTCGAGTGTATTCCGTGCGTAGTCGTGTAGGGTGGATAGGAATTGCTCCATTATCGTTCGGTCTACTTGGAGTCTATAGGCTTCCTTCTCGCTACCCTTTTCTACAAATGGGAATATGAACTCATAGCGTTTACGCTCAGACTCGCTAATAGTATGGTCGTCGCTGCGTGTTCGAACGATAAAACCGCGATTCGGGATGTACTGCCCCTTCTCTTTGGCTCCTTTCAGATCTAAGTCAACTTGTCGATCGGCGCGATCACGGAAACGAACCTCTGTTGCAATCTCACGAGTAGTGTCCTTCTGGATCTTGACTTTCCTGGATCGGTACCGGACAGCGGTGAGGTGTGGCAAATCGCGACGAAGTTGTGCCACGTCGGAGTATCCGTCGTCACCAGCTGTTGAGTCGATGAGTCCAACGGTCTGAGGACGCTTGTTTCCCGTCCAGAACTGGGCGTCAAAGACTTTTTTCTTGAATGTGAAGACCAATTCCCAACTGTCGCCGTCGCTTGTGAGGAATGCTGGGTAGGTTGATTGCGCCTTTCTCGCCGGAGGACGGTGTGAGAGTGTTCGTGTGTGCTGCTTGTCAAAGATTCGGAGGCGCGACATGGTCACGGCTTCATATGCGCTGGATAGCATCCCCTTAAGGGCTGTCGCAGGAATGAGTGCATCCTGAATACTTGTGGCTCCGTCGGGATTTCCTGATCTGGAAGGAACCGCGATAGTGCCATCTCGTGTCTTGAAGCCAGGAAGAGTTGGTGTCATAGTTGTGATTTCGATGTCGATAAAGCCGGATAGACTGTCTCGAGCGATATGGTCAAGAGATCTGTATCCGAATGCGTCGGCATCAAAACAAACGGCTTGGCTGTTGTCAACTGTCGGGATTCCGTTGTACGCGTGATGGAATGTGCTCATTTTGTCCATTCTCCCGTGAATAGTTGATCGGTGACTGCCATGTTTCCGTATTGCTCTTCTTCTTGGATGAACTCGAGTGCCGTCATGTGGCTGACCCCGTTTCTTCCACCACTCTGGTTTGACTCGTTATCGGTGGAATCCATTCCCGGATTCGCCGTGCTCCTGCTAGAAGGAACGTGTTCCAAATACTGCACAGCGTGCAACCAGCCTCTGCTGCCAGACCCCTTACTTCCGCTCGTCCGTGAGCTGTCGGTGCCCACAGTGACCCTCAGCTCAACGGCACCCACGCCGTTGACCCAGCGGAATTCGTGAGCCAAGACGTCGCGGTCCGCGGGAATCTGAGCCTGGAGGGACGGCACCCACAGTCGCAGCTCGAAGACCTTGTCCTCGTCGAAATCGCGGCCCTCGATTGGCCTGACGCAGAGCTTCGGTGTCTCGACGGAGGAGCGCTTATCGAATCCCAACACCGGCCAGGTGCCATTCGTGGCAAACGCCAGGCCCTGAACGCTTGAGCTTGTTTCCCTGTGAACGTGCGTGAGGAAGTCGGACAGAGAGGGCTTCTTGCCTGAATTGGGAGGGATCTGCGTGCGCGTTAGTGTTGCTTTCTTGCACAACTTACTCATGAGTGTCCTCCTTACCTTTTGATTCTGTGCCGTCTTTCTCTGTGGCGTCATCTAATCGCTTTGACCACTTTGGCGCGCCCTCAATGTCCTCCCGCAAATAATCCAGGACATTTCCTGCGAGCTTGCGCTGCGCGTCGTATCGGTCCTGCGTCGGGCTGGTCGCAGCGGTGCCCGGATGCTCCAATGCCTCGCCACCGGAAAGCGTCTTCGCCGGAATCA
>ERZ773213.359-NODE-359-length-27904-cov-7.701102_pt1 | contig 27904 bp, 20 predicted proteins | sample MGYA00580996_ERZ773213 | MGnify/ENA primary metagenome ERZ773213 (study PRJEB29015, sample SAMEA2738152) | human oral metagenome | biome: human oral; feature: human-associated habitat; material: saliva | place: China | collected 2197 ...
CAGTATTTAACTAGATCCATCGGCATTAACAGCAACACTTTTTGTCCTATAACCCTCACTTTGTGTCCTATTGCTGCTTCCCTTTAATAAAAAGTGCAGCAGGGGAAATGTTGCATTTCTCTTTGCTGCACTTATATGGTACTAATACACAAACTGGTATCAGACAGGTGAAAAACCGACGGCCGGAGGCTCAGTACCATTCATTGATCCAGTTTTTTTCAGAGGGAAGCATATTTTCCGCCGTTTCAAGAACTTTTTCACGCTCCGCACCTTCCAGCCATTCGATGCGCCCCAAATCCGACAACTCTCTCAAAGACAGGGCCCCGAAAAAAAGCTGGGCGAGGGCGCCTGCGGTAATGGTAAAATCCGGTTCGGGAATTTTATTTCCCAATTTCACGCCGGAAATATCTTCGATATGAAGCTTCAGTGTGTAAAACACATCATATTTCACGGCGTAAATTTTTCCTTCCTTTGCGGAAAGGACATAGATGCCGCTGTTTTCGGGAAGGAATTCGTCCACCAGCTGGAAAGACAGGAAGCCTTTCATCTCTCGGCAGGGAAGTCCGTCAAATGCCATGACCGGATCTGTGACGCGTCCCATCATGGTCGGAAAAGAGGCATTATGTATATAGGTATGCTCCGCGCCATTCTGCCAGTAGAAAAATGCCCTGTCATCAAAAGGTTCATACCACACGCATTCGTCCACGGAACCGCGGTGGCCCGCCATGTAAGCATAGAGCCCTTTCCGTCCCGCATCGGAGGCATACGCCATTTCCGATACCATGAATTTCCTTTCGTCCAGATGGTAGAAAATATATCCGGCTGCGCCGTTCCGGTCATTGACGACAGCGATATAACCGCCATCACAGAACTGGGCGTCGATGTGTTTTTTCCATGACGCTTCATCCCGAAAAGCCCATCCGTTCCGCCCTTTCACATACCTGTCATAGACAAAGGCGAGAATTTTCCATTCATCCGCCGAGGTAATAAGCCCTGCGGAATGCGCCCGCTTTCCTAAAAAGCCTACCTGCTCAGGTGCGGCGCTTCGTTTCCACTGGTGCGCATAAAATGAAAATCCCATAGGATAGTAATACGATGCCGCCGAGGGCATAAGAATGACAGCGCCCTTATTTTCCAACCGCGCCATATGGAACGCGCCGCGGATCAGTTCCGTCGCAAGCCCTTTCCCTCTTGCAGCAGGATGGGTGGCTACCCCGACGATGTAATCCACCGGCATCTTTGCTCCGCGGATACATATTTCATAAGGGCGGCGGTGAAGGTTGCACGCTATTTTTCCTGCTTCTTCTCCCGCCAGTACATCTTCCGGGCGGTAGAGTTCCCTGAAATACCAGCGGAACCACGGGTCGTCCTCTCTTTCAAAACAGTACGACCAAAGCGCGCGTATATCCTTTTCATCTGTCTGACTGCATTTACGTATTTTCATAACCGCCTCAGAAACAACCACCGTCTTTTACGACAACATCATATTTTTCCGCGAAATGGTCAGGATTGTATTCCATTTTTGCCTGACGCAGACCGGGCAGCCCCATGTCTTCTTCACGGTTTACAAATTCTGTTTCCGCAAATTCATGCATCAGGAAATCGCGGTTGATCGCCTGATACAGTCCGCGGATATTCGGATTTGCCTTTTCAAAGAAAATATGTGCCACCCGGGGATTGACCAGATCTCCGTTTGTAAAAGCTTCCACTTTCCCATAAATGCGGATAATGGCACCTTTTAATTTCAAAGCGTCCCAATTGGCAAAACACCGCTGCAGCGCTTCTTTTTCTTCTGCAATGTCTCCATGCCGTTCAAACCAGTCTTCGATCCCCTGCCATGCGTCTTCCCTGTTTTCCGACGTGATGGACTCATATGTATAATCACCGTACTGGCGGAGAAAAGCGTTCAGATGATTCTTCTTCATGCGGAGTTTCTTCCCCGACAAATTAATCATGTCTGCCGTACGGTACACATACTCCCAATTATCCCGATCCGCAGTGAATTCATACCGGTTCGGGCAATGGGCTTTGATCTGTTCCAGCACCCAGGGTGAAGCAGCCTTAATGATAAACGGTTTTCCCTCGCGCTCCAGGCATTCATGGATAATCTCCATACCGCGGCCAAAAGACGCCCCTTCACCGGCAAAAGGAGGCATGAAGAACGTATTCTCTCCTTCCCCCGCACGGACGAATAAGATATTCTCCTCTACCGCCCACTGCGTATGGTACGCTTCCTGCCATAAAAAAAGTGTATTGAATGAACAGTCGATCCCCTCATAATGATGGACATGAAAAAAGCTGTCGATATACTCTCTTTTTTCAATTGTAAACGGTTTGAAGTCTATGATGAACATCTCCTTAAAAAATAACAGCTATATTGTAAATATTCTATCCTTTTTTATGCCTTTTGGCAAAAGCCGGAACGAACCTTCTAAGCCACAACATGGCATGCCGCTGAAATCAGAAGACAGATAAATACCGGCTCCGTCAATTTTCCGGTGCAAGAAAATAAATCTGCCGCAAAAGCAGTAAACAAAATTTTTTACAAAAATAAAGAAATTCTTTCCCCCCTCTCATTTAAACCTCTTTCTTGATAATGAGAAAACCGATATTATCAGAAACAGCAGATCTGGCTTTTTCCGATTTCCCATAAAATCAAGCTTCACCGCGGCGAACATGATTTCCCCGAAACTTCATTCGCTGCGTTTTTCTTTCGATAAGAATTGCACTTATTCACATTATTCACAAACTTATTCACAACTATTCACATCATGTGGATAAAAACAATCTGTTTTTTCTCTTTTCGCGATAAATAAAAGCTTTTTTCCGCCTGTCCATCCCAGACAGACACACGAACTGTGCATAACTGTGCATAACCTTTTTACTACTCAGTAAATGAGAATGGGAAATATTCTGTATTTATCGTATATCTTTCTCACTTTCACCCTCACCGGATACCCCTGATATGCATGTGAATAACTTTCTCTCCATCTGTCCCCCTTTCTTCCAATCATCCATTTTTCTTCCCCTCTTGACAACGAATACGTGCAAAATAGAAAGAAAAAAAGCGAATAAAAGAATTCATTCCCAATCACCCCTGTATTTGTCCGCCTGCTGTGTACATAAGAAATAAAAACTTTCTAAAAGAAAAAATGATTCCCTTCCGTTCCGACATCGGCAGAAATGAAAATCATTTTCCCGTTTTGTCTCTTTCATTCCATTTTATTTGCAAACTCCCATTTCTGCCTTTTTTGTGCTAAAATATGACATGTACACGCGTCCATAGCTCAGCTGGATAGAGCAGCGGTTTCCTAAACCGTGTGTCGGGGGTTCAAATCCCTTTGGGCGCACCAGAAATGCACAGCTGCCAAAAGGCGGCTTTTTTTATTTGCCTTCAAAATGTATTTCCTATCGGGGTAAAATCCTCTTTTCCGCCCCATGTCGCCGCCGGTGGAGTCTTTCAGAGAAAAAATGATATAATATATATGGTAAATACTTTATAAATACTTTTTTACAGGGAGACAAATCATGGATACGGTACATATTAATTTAGGGAATGATTCTTATGATGTGATAATCGACTCAGGCATCATCGGCCGCCTGGGAAAAGAAACCGCCCCCCTGTCGGGTCACGGGCGCGCAGTCATTATCACGGAAGAAGGAATTGACGAACTGTATGGCCAAGATTTGAAACGCCAGCTGGAAAAAGAGAACCTGAACGTACAGCAGATCGTTCTTTCTTCAAGCGAAAAGAGCCGAAGCCTTTCTGTCGTGAGCCGTGTATGCGAGGCGCTGGCAGACTTCGGGTTCTGTGCAGGAGATCTGCTTATCGGCCTTGGCGGACGTGTCGTCGGCGATGTGACAGGCTTTGTTGCAGCAACTTACCGGAGAGGGACTCCCTACGTGCAGGTGCCCACTTCTCTCCTGGCACAGATCGGCAGCGCCATCGGAGGGAAAATCTCCATCGATATCAATGGAAGAAAAAATCTCATCGGTACATTCTACCAGCCCAAAGCCGTGTATGTAGATCCTGCCATGGTCCGCACGCTGCCTGCCCGTTTCTTCCATAACGGCCTCGGTGAAGCGATTAAGATCGGCTGCGTGGCAGACAAGGACCTCTTTGAAATATTTGAAAAAGCCGCCTCTGACCAGGATATCCTTCGTGTTCTTCCGGAAATCATCCGCCGCTGCATTACCATCAAGGCACACTATGTGGAAATCGATCCCGAAGACAAAGGTGAGCGCCGTATCCTTGATTTCGGCCATACACTGGGCGGCGCGGCAGAGAGATACTACCGTTTCAATGATCTCCGCCTGACCCACGGTGAAGCGACGGCGGCCGGCATGTACATGATCACGAGCGCTTCTGAAATTCTGGGACTCACCAAGCGGGGTACAGCGGAACGGATCAAGTACGTCCTCCAGTCTATCGGCCTTCCCACCAATCTTGACGTCCCCCGTGATATTCTTGTCTCCCTTCTGGAACATGGAAAAAATGTAAAAGATGAAAAAATAGAAACACCCCTCGTTCTGGAAATCGGAAAAGGATATATTTATACGGGAGAAATTGAAACCTTAAAAAAATATATACAAATGGAATAATTGCAAACCTTCGAAAGAAATACCGGGAGTAAAAATAAACTTCCGGTATTTTTTTCGCCCTGTTTCTCATAACCTGTAAAACCTGTTCTCCATGGGGTGCTATGCTATAATGCAGACAATAAAACAATCTGCCTGAAAGGTATACTATTTTAAACCGGAAACAGGAGTATAAAAATGGATTTCAGCAAAATAACAGCGGCCGTTATCGGCCTGGGTCTGATGGGCGGTTCCTTTGCCATGAGACTGAAGGAACTCGGAGCGGCAGTAATCGGTATCAATCGGACATTATTGACGGCAGAGGCCGCCCTTCGGCAGGGCATAGTGGATTCCATCGATATCAGTGACCTGAAACACGCGGACATTGTTATATTCTGCACACCTGCCAAAGCGACACTCGCCTTTGTGAAAAATCACCTGCCGGACTTCCGCTCCGACGCGATCATGACCGATATCGCCGGCGTAAAAGGAAACCTCGCCGATGATATCCGGCAAATACTGCCGCCCGGCATAGATTTCATTTCATCCCACCCTATGTGCGGACATGAAGGTGAAGGACTTTCCCGGGCGGATCCGGACATTTTCCGCGGAGCAAATTATATCCTCCTTCCCGATAAAACGAACCGCCCGGAGAATGTGGAACTGCTCCGAAACATGGCGCTGGCTCTCGGCTGCCGCCACGTGCCGTCAATCACACCGGAAGAACATGACCGCCACATCGCCTACACCAGCGACCTGACCCACGTCCTTGCGGCGGCGCTGATAAACAGCCCTTCCCTGAAAGAAGACACAAAGTACTTTACAGGCGGATCATTCCGTGATGAAACAAGAGTAGCGGATATCAACAGCCCCCTTTGGACAGATTTATTCCTTGCCAACCGTGAAAACCTGCTTCTTGAAATCGACCATTTTACAGAAAGCCTTTCTGAAATAAAAACAGCACTGGACAGGGCAGATAAAAATACCCTTCATGAACTTCTTGAAAAAGCAGGAAAAAGAAAACGGAACCTGACCGCCACTGATAAAACATAATCGGACATGAGCTGCCGGCTCCTGAAAACCGACAATTGTGAACCAGCTGTCCGCATCAGTAATGGAGGATACTCGCATGCCGTAGTGACTCAAACCGTAAAAGAATATTTAGCTTGCAGCTTACAGCTGATAGCTTTTATCTTCTTACCGCTTTCCCTCACCACGGCAACAGATCCTTCACATCTGTTCAGGATGACGATTAACGTTTCCCTCATTATGGCAGCAGATCCTTTGCTGATATTTCGTATGACACCTAACGGAAATCATATGCTTCGGCTTTTAACTCACAGCTAACGGCTTATAGCTGGCAGCTCACAGCTAACGGCTCACAGCTAACAGCTTATAGCTGACAGCCCACAGCTGATAGTTTTTATCTTCTTACCGACTTCCTTACCACGGCAGCAGATCATTTACACGGTTCTGGCAGACACACTGCCATGAGTTCCACTTTTACCGGAAAACGAAAAAAGAGCAGGCACCATCAGCAGTGCCTGCTCTTTTCTTTTTGGAAGTTCCTTACTTCTTGGCAGCGAGAGCTGCTATCTGTGCCTTTAATTCTTCCAATTCGGATTCCATATCGTTGATCCTCTTATTCTGCGCTTCAATACGATTCGCCATTTCCACTTTGGAATAACGGGTGTAAACGTCGCCGCGTCCCAGCTTTATGGATACTCCCGCGTTGATCATGTTCCTGTCATCTCCCATGGTCCAGCCGAAACTCATCATCGTTCTTTCGTTCGGCCGATAGAAGAGGCCTACCGCCGCAGCGCTGGCATTGCGGTAATTGCCGAAGCCTGCCGCGATGTCCCACTTGTCATGGGGATCGAAGTCCAGCGGGTGGAGGGCTGCCAGTGCGGCGGCTCCCGCTCCCACTTTACTGATACGGTTGTCCAGATTGTTGATGGTATTTCCCAGATTGGTAATATTGGTTGTGTTCTTACCGACCTGTTTGTCCAGTATGGTCAGGTTGTCTCCGGCACTGTTCTCTTTCTTCACATAGTTGCCGTCATTCTTCACATGGGTTTCGTGGTACACCGTATTTCCGCTGACAATCTTTGTGTTTCCGTTTTCCACTTTTCCGTCGGCTTTCACGTTGACCGTGTATTCCGTTCCGCCAAACGTATTGGCAGCTGTGTCAAGTGTCACATTTTCACCGGCTTTCACGGTGTTTCTTGTGTCTTTCGTGGCCACGGTAACTTTGTTTTCTTTTCCGTCACTGCCCTTTAACGTAATGGTGGTGGTGTTATCCGCGTTTTGTGTGCCGCTCATGGTATAGGTCGTATTGGTATCAATCTGCCCCGCGATGGCTGACAGGTCTACGCTGCCTTTTACTTCATTTCCGGCCGTGTCTTTTACCCTCATGGACAGGGTTTTACCGTTAAGGGACAGCGCATTGTTGTCGCTTACCAATTTATCATTGCCGTCTGCAACGGATGACAGATCCACGCTGCCCTTCACTTCATTTCCGGCCGTATCCTTTACACTCATGGACAGGGTTTTACCGCTAAGGGACAGCCCATTGCTGCCACTTACCAGTGTATCATTGCCATCCGCTGCTCCGGCTACCGCTTTCTTCAGCTGTGCCACATTGACGGCATCGGTATCTGCCGCGCCGGCTGCTACACCGGTGATCTGGCGTGTATAACCTTTCGTCTTGTCCCCTACAGAAACGGCACCAAGAGTTGATTTCCAGGCAGCAGACGTATCTGTGGAAGCCGCCTGGGTAGATGGATCATAACCGCTCGCACCTGCTGCCGTGTCTGCTACACTCCATGCGCCAAGTGCAACTCCATAATTTACCTTCGCATGAGAATCATAACCAAGAGCCATAGCAGTTTCTTTCTCCGCACTGCTCTTTGTACCCATAGCCAAGGTCCAGTCCGCCGTTGCTTCGGCTTTTGTACCGATGGCTACGGCTTCTTCGCCTTTAACTGTCAAGTCATTCCCCAGGGCAACGCCTCTCTGTCCGCCGCCATCATTCATGCCGATAATGGTATTCCCATGACCCAGCGATGTGCCGAGGCTGTCCGCCACAGAGCTTGTCCCTACAACCACGCTGCCGTTGTTTGCCGTATTGGTCACCCCGACAGCCACGTTCTGGTCGCTGCCGCTGGAGTTCTTGGTGTAAATCCATTTTGTCGGATCGGACGGATCTTTCTCCGCCGTATAACCGACCAGGTTCCCCACACCGAGGACCGTATTCTGTTCTCCAAAGACTTTTGTCAGCTTATGGTGATAATTGTTATAATCCGTGCCGAATACGGCATTATGGGCGCCTTCCACGTCCAGATTCTGACCGGCAACGATACTGTTATTCCTGTTGTTCTTGTTTCCCGTCAGCTTATTGTTATTTCCGATCACCGTACTGTTGGCGCCTTCCGAAACAGAATTAATGCCGATCACCATGCTATCTTTCGCTTTGGCGCCGTCGTTGGCATAGTTGGAGCCTGCCCCCTGCTCATCACTCTTCACGGAATAATAATGTACAGCGCCACTAGTAAGCTTCGTAGTCACTGCTTTCAGCTGTGCCACGTTCACGGCATCCGTATCTTCCGTCCCGGCTGCCACGTTGGTAATCTGGCGGGTCAGACCGGTAGCGGCATCGCCTACGGAAACAGCGGCAGCATTGGCCTGCCAGGTACCGAGAATTTGATTCTTCGTTGCCACAGCGGCTGTATACTTGCCTTCTGCCGTGGTATATGCCGTCTGTGCTGAATCCATGGCGGTCTTAGCCGCATCCATGGCAGCCTTGGCGTCATCCATCTTTTTCTTGCGGGCTAAATCATACTGGTCACCAGAGTGCTCATAACCGTGATAGGTCTGATAGGCATCTGTATATACCGCACTCTTGGACAGATAGTCCGCCAATTTCCCGTCATAATCCGTTTTCGCCGCCGTATAATCGGATTGCAATGTAGGCAGCGCCGTATTTACCTGCGTGATTTGCGCTTCTTTTCCGGACAATTTGGCAATTTCCGCTTCACTTTCCAATTTCTTTCCGGTAAGCGGATTGTAGCCATATACGCCTTTATCCGTAGAGGCCACGGATTCGCTGCCAAGAGCCACGCCTCCGTCTTTTGTGACATCCGTATTATAGCCCAGCATGACGGCATTATTCACATTCTCCATATGCTTTTTCACGGCAACGGTCGATTTGACCGTATAGGGAACGGGCATGCCCGTAAATGTAGAACCATCGTCATTTGTCCCTTGCTGGGTATAGGTTTTATCGACAGGGATTTCCTTAGTTTTCATGGCTCCCAGAATGACGTTGTTTTTACCGCCCTGTACTTCATGATAATCACCAATCACCACGCTGGCAGAGGAATCTTTTACCTGGTTCCCTGTCCCCATGACAGATACATCGTTCAGGTTATCCCCTGTATTCCGGAATCCGGTCAAAGTCGTATTGGTACTAAGAGCGTTTTTCTTTCCGGTCAGAGTATTTCCCGTACCGGTAAGCTGGGAACGCACAGCATAATCGGCAGTATTTCCGTTGCCCAATGCCAGAACGGACCCGCCGCTTTCAGAAGCCACTTCACCCATGAGTTTGGCGTACCGGTCTATATTGGTATGCTCATGCCCCGTGTCCCATTGCAATTCGCCAAGCGAGCCCTCAAGAAACATGCCGTTCAACCCATCACCAAATCCGGCAAAGGCATGATCCACTTTATTGCCTGATCCCAAAGCTAACGTATTGGTTGAGCGATCCACCTTATTCAACGTGCCCACGATGCTGTTGGCAAAATTGCCATTGTCATCGTCCGTCATGGTGTTAAACGAGCCATAAATAGACGACCACAAAGGAGAGCTGCCTCCGGACTCGCTCTGTATAAAGGAGTTGGAACCGACTACCGTGGTTGCCATGCCGGTAGACTTGGTATTATGGCCGACTGCTATCCCCATTCCGCCGTGAGCGACAGCGCCATACCCTACAGAAACGGTTCCATCTGCTACTTCTAAATCCTCCACATCCCGTTCTTCCGGCTTCATAGAGCCAATGGTTACGGATTCACTGATCGCAGACAGGTTCCTATTGTCACCAATAAGGATAGAAGCAGACGGATTGACAGCTGTATTGTTATTCCCGATCACCGTCAAACTTTCATAGCCTTTCATGTAGGTATCGTTGCCTGAAATTTTATTTCCCTTGCCAATGACCAAATCGGAAACGTTTTGGTACCTCTCATCCTGTTTTCCAGAAACAGTGCCTGCATTTCTTTTGGTGACACTGTTCTGATCGCCGATGACTGTCTGACCGGAACTGTTAATAACGGTGTTCTGCGAACCATTGACGATCGCACTTGTTGATTTTGAGACCGTATTTCCATCGCCGGTTACAAATACATGACTTCCCATTTTGCCGATATACGCGCCGACCGGCTTCCCTGCTATCATCGCATCGGCTATTTTCTGCATATCGTCAGCGGAAGGCGCAAATTGATAAGAGTCGGATATATTGTTAAAAGAGCCGTTAACGAAGGTACCATTGGATTCCTTTATCACGTTACTTGTGCCCACTATGCTGTCATTCGATCCGGCATAGTCTTTTGTACCGCCCATATCGACATTCTCTGTCCCGATGATAATGGATCCGGCACCTTTCATTCCACCCTGATTTGCAGTGTTCGGAATCAGACTGGACGATTCGCCGATAACGACGCCGCCGGTACCTGCCGCATGGGTATTAAATCCAAGTGCCACAGCGCCGCTTGCAGTGGCAGTCGCATTGGCTCCGACAGCAATCGCGCCGGTCCCTGTCGCCCCATCGTTGTTATAATTCACTGATGACGCATTTCCGCCTTTTACAGACACGAAATGAATCCCGCCGCCTGCACTTCCTGCAATGGCTTTCAATTGTGCCACATTGACGGCATCGGTATCATTTATGCCGGCTGCCACGCCGGTAATTTGGCGTGTAACGGTGCTGCCATTTCCGACAGATACGGCAGCATGTGTGGATTTCCATGCAGCTGTCGCATCGGTAGATGCCGCCTTGGTTGCCGGATCATAGCCTGCTACGCCTTTATCGACGGAGGCCACCGAAGAGCTTCCGAGAGCCACACCACCATCCTTGGTCGCATTAGCTTCTGCGCCCAGAATGACCGCATTGCTGGCGGTTGTAGTAATACCGCCGGCAGAAGAACCCATCACAATCGTATCTTTTGCATTGGAAATCGTGCGGTTCGTACCGATGACAGTTACACCGCTTACATTGGTACCTGTATTTTTATAACCGTTCAGTAAATTGTAAGCAGCCTTCTGCGCGGCGGTTCCTGTCAGGGTATTTCCCACCCCGACCAGCTGGGAGCGGTATGCATAGTCCGCTTTATTTCCGCCGCCAACAGCAAGGACAGCGCCGCCGGAATCATTTCTCCGTATATCCTCCCTAAGTTTTTCTGCCAATTCCTTGGGACTGTTGATCCCCAAAAACGACATGGGATTTGCTATATTGTCCACTGAATTGGTCACTTCATTGCCCGCGCCGAAAACCAAGGTACCGTTTGCGTTATAGGTCCGATTGGCAGTCCCTACGACCGCATTGGCGATTCCCGATACACTGCTGCCCGCCGTTTTTGATTCAATGCTGTTAAAGGATCCGTTGATGACCGCCCCGAAATTCTGGGCGGCAGATCCCTGGTTCGTATTTCCGTCATACGCATTTGTCATGATGGAGTAGGCGCCGGTCGTCGTCGCAAACGCCCCCGCAGAATAGCTGTTCAGCCCTACGGTGGTCGCGCCTACCAAGACGGACAGGCTGCGCTTTTCATCATCCGTATTGGAATTTACCGTGGTATCTCCCAAGGCGCCGACATACTTATGGTCGCCGATCATCACGCCGCTGCGGGCATAGGTATTCTGCCCGATGGCAATCCCTGCCGGCAGTAAATGGTCCGTACGGAGCGGATCCGTCGAATGCATCCCGAAACGGAATATTTTGTCCTGCGTTCCCCACATGTTTTCTACAAAAGCATTCTTACCGATGGCAATACTGCCTTCCTGCATGACATAATCATCAATCTTGGCGTGATCGCCTATCGCAATGGCACCGTTTTTCGTACTGTTATTTCTTAAATCAATATCATTCCCGATTTTAATATTCTGATTCCCCGGTTCTACAAACGTATTGACCCCGTCAAGCACCGCAGATACAGGGCTTACAGAAATCCCTGTCAATAAAAAAGCCGCCAAAACTGCTGCCAGCGTGTTTTTAGAGATTCTCACCCTCCCGCTTTTTCTCGCTGTGCCCGCAATTTCTGAAACGACGACATAACTGTTCTTCACTCGACTCCAAATGACTTTGTAGATGTGATTCATGTTTTCCTCCCATAAAAAAACAATTTAATTTAGAAACGCAATAAAAAGAAGCAACATCCCCATGCTGCTGATATTGCCTTCACACCACCTCTCCCCATAACACTTCATTTGCCTGAAAAGAAGGATATAGAATCCGTAAACAGGAAAATTCCTGCCGGTTTCTCCCGCTCTTCTTTCAACACTTATTTTATTAAACAACCTCTGTTCTCATTATAACAAAAGATTTATCTTATTTCTATATAATATATACCGTATAATATATACCGTTTTACGAATGCCTCTATTCACACTGCTTTCTCATCCACGGCCTCAATGCCTCCCGCTGTCATTCAGCACTTTTAGCTGACAGCTCGCAGCTAACGGCTTACAGCTCACAGCTCACAGCTTATAGCTTTTATCTTCTTACCGTCTTCCTCACCACGGCAGCAGATCCTTTGCTGATGTTTCGTATGACACCTAACGGAAATCATATGCTTCGGCTTTTAACTCACAGCTTATAGCTGACAGCTCACAGCTCGCAGCTAACAGCTCACAGCTAATAGCTATTACCCTTTTTGCCGGCCGCTCCTGTCATCTGATATCTGATTTGTTTGTAGGTGGCGATGGCTTTTTCAAATTCCACTTTTACAGCGGCAGGCAGGTTTTGGGATACGGTTTCGCTTTTCACCATCTTTTCCAAATCCCTGTCGGCACAGATGCTTCCCGCCGGCAGGTCCGCTTCTTTGGCAAGCCGCGCTCTTACTTTTTTCAGATAGAGGAAAAACGCTCTTGTTTCTATGTCTATGGACGCCGTCTGTCCGGCCTGAATCGTTTCCTTTCGTACCGCTGTGATTTTCCCTTTCCGTCCGCGGACGGGTTTTGCCGTTTTGGGAATGATATGTTCTCTTTTTTCCGGCACTTTACTTTCTGTTTTTGGGGAAATACGGCTCCGTTCCGGATGGAGGGCCTGTAAAAAGACTTCCGCGTATTTGTCCGCTTTTTTCGGGCCGATGCCTTTCACACCGCGGAATTCTTCTTCGGTTGCAGGGCGGGTTTCTGCGATCCTCCGGAGGACTGTATCGGAAAGAATTTGTGATGTCGACAGATTTTCTTTTTTTGCCAAAGAGCGGCGGAGCCGTTCGAGTCTCTCATATATATTTTTTTCTTCTTTTTTGTCTTTTCCCCTTATTTCTTCCGCTCCGCTGAATTCTCCAAGCGCCGCAAGGAAACGTTCTCCATACTTCTTTAATTTGAAAGCGCCGATGCCGTGGACTTCCGCCATTTCTTCTTCTGTCCGCGGGAGGCGGGACACCATATCTTCCAGGGTGGCATCGGAGAATACGACGAAGGGCGGGACGTGTTCTTCCCGGGCAATGGCAAGGCGGAGTCCGCGGAGTTTTTCAAAGATACCGCTTTTTGTTTCTGAAAGGATGGCTTTCTTTTCTACCGCCACAGACGCCATAACATCTTCCGCACCGAAAGCAAAACCCAGTACCGGCGCTTTTCTTTCCAGAACAATTTCCGCTTTTTCCGTAAGATGCAGCAGGGGAGATTCGCCGCCGTCACGTTTGAGGTAACCGTCAGCGATGAGGAAATGGATGGCGGTTCTCAAATGTTTGATTTTCGCGAAGGACAGTCTGCCGTAGGTAGGAAGGCTGTCCAGGTTCCGTTCCCTGATCATTTTCGTGCGGCTTCCTTTAAGGATATCCGCCACCATGCCGGCGCCGTACCGTTCCTTGAGAGATCTGACGGTTCGGAAAATGAGAACTGCCTCGTCGGTGATATCCACCTTTCCTCTTCCGCTTTCGCAGTTCCCGCAGCGGCCGCAGGTCTCATCAGCAGTCTCGCCGAAGTAATTTAAGATGTAATTCCGCAGGCAGCCTGTGGTGCTGCAATAGCCGTCCATGGCATAAAGGCGGTCATAGTCCATCCGTTTCTGGCCGTCCGTCTGGTTTCCCGATTCGATGAGGTAGCGCTGTATGCCCGCGTCCTGCCCACTGTAAAGGAGGATGCATTCCGCTTTCGCGCCGTCACGTCCTGCCCGCCCCGCTTCCTGATAGTAGGATTCCATGCTTTTGGGCATCTGGTAGTGAAGAACGTAGCGCACGTTGCTCTTGTCGATGCCCATGCCGAAAGCGTTTGTCGCCACCATGACATGGATGCGGTCGAAGGAAAAATCTTCCTGCCCTTTCTTCCGCGCGTCATCTTCCATGCCCGCATGGTACCGCCCCGCTTTTATTTTCCGGCTTGCAAGCATTTCATAAATTTCGTCCACTGCTTTCCTGGTGGCGCAGTAAATGATGCCGCTTTCTTTTCCGTGGTTCTGCACATAGCGGAGAATGAAATCTTTCCGGTCCGCGCCGTGGATGACACGGAAGGACAGGTTCGGCCGGTCCAGTCCCGTACGGAAAACGGCTGCTTTCCCCAGGCCGAGGCTTCGTTTCATATCTTCTTCCACCAAGGAGGTCGCCGTAGCGGTGAAAGCGGTAACTACGGGTTTTGCGGGAAGCGTATCGATAAAGGTTTTTATTTTCCGGTAACTTGGACGGAAATCATGGCCCCACTGGGAAACGCAGTGTGCTTCGTCAATGACGACCATGGACAGGGGTACTTTGGACAGGCAGTCGGTGAAATAGGTGGGTTCCAGTTTTTCCGGCGCCATGTAAAGCAGCTTCAGACGCCCCCGGAACAAATCGCGGAGCCGCTCGATAGATTCGTCAAAAGGCACGGTGGAGTTTACATAGGACGCGGAAATCCCCTGCTCTGCAAGCGCTTCCACCTGGTCTTTCATGAGAGAAATCAAAGGAGAAATAATGATCGTACCGTGGGGAAAGAGGAGGGCGGGAATCTGAAAGCAGACCGACTTTCCCGCGCCGGTGGGCATGACAGCCAGCACATCCCTGCCCGACAGAATGGTTTTGATGACATCTTCCTGCATAGGCCGGAATGTATCATAACCGAAATATTTTTTTAAAAGTTCCGCCGGTTCCATCGTTTCCTCCTTTCTTCAAATACTTTTCTATTATACCAGTTATTTCCCCCAAAGCGGCAAAATAAAAAGGACCGCAGCGGTCCCTTTGTTTCTTTATTTCAAAGCATATCTTTCTTCCACAGCACCAGCGCCGATACGAGGGTCAGCACGAGACCGAGAAGGGTGACCGCGGCAAATCCGATCTCGCTTGATTCCCACGGCACGGGTACATTAATACCCCAAAGGCTGAATATCAAAGTGGGCACGGCAAGAAGGATCGTCACCGAGGTGAGGAATTTCATAATCTGCGACAGACGGTTGGAAATAATCGAGGAGAAGGAGTCCATCATGGACATCAGGATGTTCGTGTAAATTTCCACCATTTCCAAAGCCTGCTTATTTTCAATGATGACGTCTTCCAGAAGATCCTCATCTTCTTCGTACATTTTTAGGAGTGTATGGATGGAGCTGTTGCGGAGACGCATGAGGCGCTCCATGACGTTTTCATTCGCATGAAGGGCGAAGTTGAAGTAGGTCAGAGATTTCTGCAGTTCCAGCATACGGAAGAGTTCTTTGTTCTGCAAAGATTTCCGCACCTGCGTTTCGATGCCGTCCGTCTTTTTATAAATCTGCTGCAGGAAGTACAGGAAGGACGACGATGCGGTAGACAGTATCTGAAAAAGGAATCTTGTCTTTTTATAGGTTTGGAAAGAGGCGTAATTATTATTTATAAACTTCTGGATCACCGTATTATTCTCAAGACACACGGTAACGAATACCTTATCCGTGATAAAAATCCCCAGCGGCAGCGCATCGTAAGCATCTGTCTCCAGGACGACAGGCGTATTTACGACAACGAAAATAAAATCGTCTTCCAGTTCCACGTGGGAACGTTCTTCACGGTCAAGAGCGGTCTGGAGGGAATCAACAGGAATACCGGTAAGCTCATTCAGCTTTTCCAGCTCCGCCGCATCAGGAGCCGCACAATTGATCCACGACCCTTTTTCCATTTCCTCAAAAGCGACGGGACAAAGTCTGTGGTTTTCATCATGTTTATAAGCGGTAAGCATCGGACTCCCTCCTTTCCATATAAAAGGAAATACCGTCTTCCCCTGTATTTCCATAATAATCCTCCCCTCTAATATAGTGATAACGGGGAAATATGTCAATCAGAAAGTAAGGAACTCTTTTCATCCATCATAAAAGCGCACAGGTCCGGCCCGCACGCTTTTACCTTTTCTTTCAAATTTCTTTTAGGCCTGTTCTTTCTTTCCGGTCACCAGCATCTGGACGATACCGACAGCAAATCCCACCGCAAAGAAACAGATCCAGCCCATGCTGTATTCCGCCAGTGGAAGAGCCGCGAGCATCGGTTCCATGGCCCCCAGCTTCAGACCGAACCCGTGAAGCCCGTCACAAAGAGCGGGCACAGCGGTAAAAAGCGTCGTCCATACATATACGCAGCGGCGGCCGTTAAAGAAATTATGCAGGAACACCAGCGCAATGAGGGAAATGGACATGGGATACAGGAAAAGCAGTACGGGAACAGCATTCTTGATGATCGTCGTCAGGCCGAAGAGCGCCACGAAGAAGCAGACAACGACCATGACGGTAACAAAGGTTTTTGAAGAGATTTTCGGCAGGAGCAGGTTAAAATAGGCTGCGCAGGAAGCCGCCAGACCGACACTGGTGGTCAGGCAGGCAAAGATAACGATCACTCCCAGAATGCCTCCGCCGGCGGCCCCAAAGTAGTGGAGCGCCGTTTTTACGAGAACAGGAGCGCCGTTTTCCTGCACACCGATGAGGGATACGGAACTGGCGCCGATATAGCAGAGCGCCGCATAAATAATCGCCATGAAGAATGTGGAAATCAGACCGGACCGGAGCGTGTCTTTCGTAATCTGCGCTTCGGAGACCGCGCCGTACATCTTGACCGATTCCACTACAATAATGCCGAAAACAAGAGCGGCAAGGCCGTCCATCGTATTATATCCATCAACGATCCCCTGCCCGAGAGCTTTCACACCGGTGTCATAAGCAGCTGCCGGTGCCTGCCAGCTTCCCATGGGCGAGGCAATGGCGCTGATAATCAAAAGGAAAAGGAATACCAGAAGAACGGGAGTCATGAACTTGCCGACCCGGGCCACCAGTTTGGACGGTGAAATCGCAAGCCACCAGGTAATGATAAAAAACACCGCGGCAAAAACATAAAGCCCCATGCTCCGCATTTCAGGAGGCAGGTACTGCGCCACAGCAATCTCATATGCCACCGTCGCCGTACGGGGAGCCGCAAAAAACGGTCCGATGGTCAGGTACAGCGCCGTGCAGAAGAAAATGCTGTACGCCGGATGAATACGCCCTGCCAGTTCACGGAGATTCACACCGGAATAGCAAATGGCAAGAACACCCAAAAGCGGAAGACCTACGCCCGTGATCAAAAAGCCGATTGTCGCGGGAATCGTATTTACCCCCGCGTTCTGCCCCATGAAGACCGGAAATATCAAATTTCCCGCCCCGAAAAATAATGCGAACAGCATGAGCCCGATCGCGATAAATGCGTTGTTCGTCTTTTCCTCCATAAAAATCTTCCTTTCTGCTATACTCCAAAACACCCGGGAATTGCAACCGCTCCCTCAAGTAGATATACACTTTGTGTGCTATGTACGCAACATTATATCACACTTTCTGCTAATTATTAACCACTTTTTCAATATTTCCCCGTCTGCCTTTCGACGGCCGCTCTTCCGTAAAAGACATGCTTTTCCTTGACCGTCCTGTTTTTCAAGATTATGATAAACATATATTATATAAGGAATAATAAAGGAGAATCCCCATGAGCATAAAAGAAGAAGCGGCAAAAATGAAACTGGCGTCGCCCCTTATGGCATCCGCACCTGCGGAAAAAAGAAATTCCGCGCTCCTTCACATGATTGAAAATCTGGAAGCAGGAAAAGAAAAAATATTTGCCGCCAACAGGATCGATCTTGCCGCGGCAAAAGCATCCGGACTTCCTCCTGCCGTCATGAAACGGCTGGCATTCGATGAAGGGAAACTGGCAGACAGCATCAGCGGCATCCGGCAGCTCATTTCCCTTCCCGATCCCGTAGGAAAAGTCACTCTTGCCCGCCAGCTTGATGAAGGGCTCCGCCTTTACCGCGTCACCTGTCCCATCGGCGTCATCGCCATGATCTTTGAAGCGCGCCCCGACGCCATGATCCAGATTTCATCCCTTGCGGTAAAAAGCGGAAACTGCGCCATCCTGAAGGGTGGAAAAGAGACGAAAGAAACGAACCGCGTCCTTTTTTCCCTCCTCCATGAAGCCGCCACCGCCGCGGATCTTCCCTCCGAAGCCTTGTTCCAAGCAGAACAGCACAGCGAAATAGATGAGCTCCTCGCCTGCCGCGAATCGGTAGACCTCATCATTCCGCGGGGCTCGAACGCTTTTGTCCAGCACATCATGAGCCGTACAAATATCCCCGTCATGGGGCATGCCGACGGTATCTGCCATATCTATGTGGACAAAGATTATGACATGGCAAAAGCCATCCCCATCGTCATTGACGCGAAGACCCAGTACACCGCTGCGTGCAATGCCGCAGAAACACTCCTTGTCCACCGGGATATCGCCAAAGACTTTCTGCCCGTATTGGAAAAAGCCGCCGGAGAAAAACACATCCGTCTCCGCGGCACAAAAGAAGCGGGAGAAATTATCCCCCTAGACATCATTGAAGACAATGACTTCCGCCATGAGTACCTTGATCTCGTCCTTGCCGTGAAAATCGTCTCCACTGTAGAGGAAGCCATCGATCACATCAACAGGTACGGCTCCCACCACACCGATGCCATCATCACGGAAAATATCAATACCGCCGCACGGTTCATGCAGCTTGTCGACTCGGCCGGTGTTTACCAGAACGCGTCCACCCGCTTTGCCGACGGGTTCCGGTACGGCTTCGGCGCGGAAGTGGGCATTTCCACAGGCAAGCTCCATGCCAGAGGTCCCGTCGGATTGGAAGGGCTCCTGTCATACAAGTACAAGCTTTTCGGCAAAGGCCACATCGTTGAAGACTATGCCTGCCATAAAAAAGATTTCCATTTCAAAGAATTGTAACTTTGGGTGAGGTCTTCATAATCGACTTTTTCCTCCGTCACCAATCCGCTTTACGGCGGCTTTCCTTCCTGCTGCTTGCCGCCGTCCTGGGTCTTCTCCTCATCGCCCAGATCGCCGCTTTTGCGGCCGCTCGCATTTTCAGCTATGCCATGAACAGGCAGCATATGCTCCGGGGACATATTTCCGTTGAAAAAATCTCCGCCGACATCGCAGGCTATGTTTCTTTTGAAAACCTGCTCTGGACGGACGACCACGGCGTCCCCATCCTCTTTGTGCCTGAAGGGAAAATAAAAGTGCGCCCGGAAGATATCCTCCGGGGCAAACTGCGGGCCACTGCCATTTCCGAGATACGGCTCCGCAATGCTTCCGCAGCGCTCCGGTTTGACAAGAATATGGATGTCGACCTTATCAATAAAACGGCCGCTGAATCCGAACCGGTACAGGAACGCACAAAAACTCTCCACGAGAAAATCGCCAACTTCAAACGGAACGGACAGAAAATGAAAATGAATATCCACCTGGAAAACTGCCAGCTGGAAGCTCTCTATGAAAACAGGCACTTCCTTCTTTCCCATGTGGACATGCACCTGAATATCGACACCGACGATTCTCTTTTTGTCGACCTGTCCTCCGGCAAATTCGGCGGTACCGCCATCGGCGACAGCGTGAAGCTTTATGGCGACATCGATATGAAAAGCGATGAACACACCATTGCCATGAATGTATCTTTTTACGGTGTCGATCCGGCATCTCTGGGACTGGGAAACAATATCCACGACAAGCTTACCCTCATTGCCGAAGCAGGCGGCCCCGTCGCTTCTCCGGAAGCAGAAGGAAAAATCACTATGAACCAGCTCCATATTCCCGCCCTCTCTTTTTCCCATCTGGACGGTCATGTTTTCTACCACCACGGGAAAATGAAATTCACCGATGTCACGGGACGTGCCTACGGCGGCACAGTCAAAGCATCGGGAAACTATGACATAGACACAAGGGCTTACAACATCCACCTGGCAGGCAAAAAATTGGATTCCCGCTATCCCGCGAAAGACGCTGCCATTTTCTGCTACGTCGATTTAGAAGGCGACATCCGCTGTAACGGAAATCCGAAAGAGGTTGTCTCTGAAGGCACCTTCACTTCCGGCAGCGGTTATTACAAACTGATTCCTTTTAAAAAAATAGAAGGCGCTTTTCACAACAGAGGAAAGGAGCTGGACTTCTATGATGTATCTATAGAAACCGCCCTCGGTACCTTTTCCACCGACGCTTTCCACATCAGAAACGGCAAACTCCAGCTGGGCGACATCACTCTCACCAATGACAGGGGGGAGGAAACCGATGTAAAAGGCGCCATGGAGCATGCGGAAAACACTTTCCGGCAAATAGGACAGGATATAAAGGAAATAAAAGAACAGATTGACGGATTGAAACCGTAAGGGTTATTTTCCTGTTCCCATTCTTTTCCGTTTTGCTCCCCGCCATAGATTCTTTATTTCTGCCCATAGAAAAACTCCTGCAAGAAAAATTTTCCTTCTTACAGGAGTTTTGGTTTTTTATCTTTTAAACTTCACCTATGATCGGTTTCTTTTCCGCCACACCCACTTTTCTCGGATAGGTTTTAGGCGACGGCGCGGTTTTCCTGAAGTAGAGAATCGTCCTTCTCTCTCCCGTAGGGAGCTCCAACTCTTTTCGCTCCATGAGCTCCGCTTTCAATTCTTTCAGGATCTTTCCCGACTGTCTGAGTTCCTCATCGGCACCAGGTCCTTTCATCGCTGCGAAAATACCGCCTTCCTTCACAAAGGGGATACCCCATTCGGCAATGACGGGAAGCATCTTTACCGCTCTTGCCGTCACCATATCAAAGGTTTCCCTTGTCTTCCTCCGCCGTCCGCCTTCTTCGGCGCGAATATGGAGAATCTTTATATTTTTAATCCCCAGCTTTGCCGCGGCATTCTCTATAAATACAAGTTTCTTTAAGACAGAATCCACCAGCACGACCTGCATATCCGGCCGCAGGATGGCCAGCGGAATTCCCGGAAACCCGGCACCTGTCCCCAAATCCAGCATACGCCCGTTCTTCGGAAAATATTTCTCCTCATACACGGTCAGCGAATCATAAATATTTTTGACCAGGCTTTCTTCTGCATCTTTGATTCCCGTTAAATTCATTTTCCTGCTCATGGCAATCACCATGGCATTGTACTCTGCCATTTTTCTTACAGCGTCCTCATCTGCTGCCAGGCCGAGCGTTTCCACTATTTCCCTGACGGTCATCATGTCTCCCTTGTGCGGCATACATCTCAAAAATAATTATTTTTTATCAGTATAACAGATTTCACGAAAAGAAAGCCATCCGCTGCTTTCCCATGCATAAAAAAAGAGACATGGGGAAAGCGGATGCTCCCTGTCTCTTCTTTCAGACAATTACTGTTTCTTCCTTTTCAGGAAAAAACCGCCTGCCGTCAGCGCGATGCCGATCCCTGCAAGAAAATTCCCTGCCATATGGATCATAAGCTCCCTTTGGTTATTGCCTGAAATAGCGGCGGCAGCTTCCTGCGCATTTTTTGCATTTCTGGCAATTTCCAGATTGGCAGCGCTTTGATCCGGATTAAACAGCAGGATACAAACCCCTACCACCAGTAGTACAATCCCTACAATCAGCATGTTTTTTGGATTACGCATAATACCCTCCTTTCAATTTTTTATCATTATACTACACTCACGCTTCATGTCATAAAGTTTTTTAAGAACCTGATAAGAAAACTAATAAATTTTAAAATAGCTTTCTTCTGCCTTTTAATGATATAATGAAACCGTTTGTGGGAGATCATACTATAGAAACGATTTTATTTACAATAGGAGGCGATTTTAGTGGATTACACCCCCCATCTGACAAAACGAATCGGTTTATTTTTATTGGTACTGGCAGCGGCGATCATGATGCTGACAGGCTGCGGCGGTGGCGGCTCTTCTTCTAGCGGCGGAAAAGAAACATCTGCAAAGCCGACAAGCCAGCTGGAAAAAATCAGCAGCTATGTAAAAGCCACCAACGGTTTCAACGGCCATAATGTAAGCTTTGCCTTTGCCATCGACAAAGTCCTGGCGAAGATGAAAGCCGGTGAGGATCTGGACTTTGCCAGCTTCCCCGCTTATGACAGCCTGAAAGAAAACTTGACGGAAGCCAAAGCGGAAAGCAGCGGTTTCTCCGATATTGACGAAAGCACGACAGCCGTACTTAAGGTATTGGATGAAATGGTTCCCCTGACTAGCAAAATGGAATCTTACTATAAATCCAAGGAATATACCACAGACGGCAATCAGAAAGGCCGCGAAATGGTCGCCTCTTATCTGAAACTCTATGACCAGTTCAACACGGAATACAGCAAACTTGACAGTGCCATCAGCCAGCACAATTCTGAACTCCGCGACCTTCTGATAGAAGAAATGAAGAAGGACAATAAAGTCATGGCAGCCACTTATATGGAAATCGGCCGCGACATGAGACGGGCTCTGGAAGCTATCGACCCGGAAGATCCTGCCAAGACAGATAAGGCGCAGATAGAAAAACTGCTGGGACAGGTAAAGGAAAATATGGAAAAACTCAAACCGGCAGAAGATGTTTCCGGCGTAAAATCTTTCAAAAGTTCTGCTGAACGCACCATCGGAAGGATCCGTACCTATCTGGCAGGGGGCGGCGGCAATGACGCCTTCAATGACATGGTAGAAGCCTACAACGATTTCATCCGTGACAGTAATAGAATAGACGCAAGCAAACTGGATAATAAAAAGAAATAAGAAAAAAATTCTCCCAGCAAAAACCCCCTTTTCTCAAAGAAGGGGATTTTTTGCTTCCTTATTTACATGCTCATCAGCCGGTCAAAAATAGGAATACCGGATCAAAGCCCCGACAGTCCCCAACCATAAAACAGCCATAATAACCTTAGCCCACAGATGTATATACAAAGGGCCGTCATGCCGGCGGAAATAAAGCAAATGGATGATCCAATAGATAAACAAAAAACAAAAGAAAGCACTGCTGAATCTAAACATATAAACGGCTCTGCCGGTGCCGCTCATCATCAATGTAACAGATGCAAAAATAATAAAGACGGAAAATGCGGTCATCAGACTCCCGATCCCATATAACTGCCACTTTTCTCCTCTTTTCCAGGGTCTTTCTTTGAAAGGCATGTACCGCATATTCCCTCTGAGAAGATATTTATACTTTCGGTTTTTCTTATCCCACGTGCCCAGCCCTATAAGCAGGGAAGGAAGAATACAAAGCCAAAAGCCGAGCCCGAAAAAAGTGGCAGCTTCTTCCGCCAGCTGATCCATCCGCACCGTAGACCATATATCCGGATTGATTGCCGTCAGCATCAGGGGAATAACGATAATCCCAAAAAGGAACCAGTAGGCGAGATACCGCAGGCAGCCGGCCGCGCCCCTGTATTTCTCCCAATTTTTTATAAATTCTTTCTCCGTCTCCATAAATCCTAACATGATCATCCCGTATCCTTTTATATTTTCACAATCAACTTTCCATGAAGCAGTACGCGGCTTTCCCCGTCGGAAAGGTTCCTATTCACCTGAAAGCTAACTTTCCTTTTCCCACATCCGGTTTCCGCCTGCCATTTTTATTTCCGCTACCTGTCATAATGTTTGAAATGATCGCGTTTTATTATGTAAAATATAAAATACATCAGCGCGATGGAAAGCAGTCCGGATTCCCAGCCTATGGATGCAAAACTCTCTTCAAAAACAATCCGGCATTCCTCCATGCTGTGCCCGTCCAGCATGTAATTGAAGCACAGCAGCCCCAGAAAAGCCATAACTGTATTTATGGATACAGACCCCATCATTTGTACTTTTTCTTTCCAAGCCGCATTTTTCCCACCTTTTTCAAAAGAGCGGAGAAGAAAGATGGAATACACGGCAGGCACAATGACCAGAAGAAACCCGGCACCCTGATAAGTATAGGTGCGGCCGCTCCATAGCGCTTCCTGTAAAACAGTCTTGACAACCATGCTTTCCCGGCTTGCCAGAAAAACACCCGCCAGGATTCCATCGGCCAGCACCAGTCCCAACATGTACGACAAGACTCTGCTTTCCAATGTATCCAGGTACAGTCGTTTAAAAGCAAACAGCACCAGGCCATATATCAGAAGCCCGCTGTAAAATATCCATGAAGCCGTTTCTCCATCCATGCCCTTTCCTCTTTCTAATAAAATAAATTTCCGCCGCAGGACGAGACCTTTTACCCATTTACAGCAGCACTTCCCCGCTACCGTTTTACGGCTGACCTTCAGTTTCTCATCCCGACCCTAAAATTTTTTCCGCCGCTTCCTGCAAATTATTATACACTTCTATCTGCCGCCTGTGTTCTTCCCAGGGCGGGAGCAGGTCAGGAATCATGACGGCTTTCATTCCCGCGCGCAATGCGCCTTCGATGCCGTGGGGGCTGTCTTCAAAAACGGTACATTCTCCCGGAGGAACGCCGATCCGCTTTGCCGCCAGAAGAAATATATCAGGCGCCGGTTTTCCTCTTTCCACTTCATCACCGCTCACAAGGGCGTCAAAACAGTTCTCCATTCCCGCGTTTTCCAGATTATTTTTTATCTGCCGGAGCGGACTGCTGCTGGCTACCGCGGTTTTGATACCAAGCAGGCGGCAGCGTCCGAGTATTTCCACCGCTCCCGTTTTGACAGGTACATTCTTTGCCAGATGGCGCAGAACCCTTTCTTTGCAGTCTTTTTGAATTTCCCCGCCGTCCTCCGTGTGGTAGTATTTTTCCAAAATGCGGTTCATCATTTCCCCGCTCGTCCCCGTGATTTCCGTGATAAAACTGTCCGCAAGAACAATCCCCCGCTCTGCCGCAATGGCTCTCCAGTAATTTTGAAAAATCCGTTCCGTATCAAACAGAAGCCCGTCCATGTCGAAAATGCAGCCGCCTGCCATAATGTCCCCCCTCTTCCGCTTGTCTCCAGCATACCACATTCCGTGCTTTTCACCATAAAAACCGTGACAGTCACCCGCCACGGTTCTTATAAATGATAGAAATCATTTTATGACGGTCACACGTCTCTGTTCTTTTTCATACTTTGCAGGAACTGTTCCTTCCAATTCCTCTTTGAGATAGTTTTCCACCGCTTCCGTATCCACATAGCCGATGGCCTGAATGTCCACAGACCCCTGTTCTGTCAGTTTCCCATAAGCATCTCCGCCGCGGCAGATAAACTCTGTCGTAACAAGGGCGTAGACCTTATCCGCATCAAACGGTTTTCCGCCGACTTCATGGATAGTGACACGGCTTCCCGGCTTGGCGGGCGCAAAGTAGGTGGAATTTTCATATTGCTTCCCGTTTTCATAAGGCACTTTCGTATTCACAGTGTAGCGGATTCCCGACACCTGGGGGAAAGCGCCGATCTGGGACGGAAGGGAACAGGTCGCGGCCTCTATGATTTCCAGGAGCGTTTCGCCCTTAATTTTCATCACATAAAGCTGGTTATTGTAAGGGAGCACACCGGAAATATTTCCTACAGTAATGTTTCCTTTTTCAATAGACTGGCGCAGACTGCCGCCGTTGAACAGACATCCGTCCACATTGACGCCTGACGCCGCCATTGCTTTCCGGGCCTGCCAAAGGTAAGCATCCCCCACGAAGTCTCCCAGGTTCGTTTCATCCGTACGCACACCGGGGTCGCGGCTGCCATTCAAAAGCAACGGCGTTTCCCCCAGCTTCAATGCCATCGCATCATCCACTTCCCGCTGCGTCTTATCTACCAGTTCTTTGACGACAGGATCTTCTTCATTAAAATCGCCATACTTGCAGAAATTCTCCGTCCATTTATTGTCCATGTGGGTAATGACGCCGATATTTTTCGTATAGTGCCCTGTCTCTGCAAGCAGCGCCCCATTGATATATTTATTTTTTGCCGTATGATCATGTCCGTCTATAAAAATATCAATGCCATCTACATTCATGAGAATATCATCAGAACGGTGCCCCCTATTGGCATCTTCACTGTCCAGATGTCCAACTGCCACGATGAGGTCGCATTTATCCTGCTCTTTTAATTTCTTCATCAGATTCTGTGTAACGGCAATCGTCGCCTTATCGTCCAGGAATTTCAAACCATATACATTTTTCGGATTCGTAGTCACCACGGTTTCCGGTGTAGTGAGACCGATAATTCCGATCTTCACATCCCCCTTTTTGTATATGACAGAATCTTTGGTAAGCGGCTTGTTCGTCGCTTCTACAATGACATTGGCGGACAGCATGGGAAACTTCGCCTCCCGGATACGCTCTGCCAGAACCTCCTGCCCGTAATCAAATTCATGATTGCCCAATGCCATAGCGTCATAACCGACAGCATTCATGAAAGCGATTGCCGACTTCCCCTTGCTGAAATTTACAAGATTATTGTCCTGTATGGCATCGCCGGCATCTACAAGAAGCACATCCTTTCCCTGTGACAGGTAATGCTTGCGCAGGGCGGATACGGTGGCCATACCGTTGATTCCCTCCGCCCGCCGGTCAAAACCGTGCGTATCATTGGTATGAATAATAACCAAATTGGAAAAATCAGCAGCCAGCGCCTGTCCACAAAGCAGCATGGACACCGCCAGAAACGCAGCTATCTTTTTTTCATGATATCCTCCATCCCACCGCCTTCCGTCAGGCGGCATAAACAGCCTGTAAACCCCGGCTTTCTCCCCGTATCTTGCCTGTTTTATCCCACTGCCCGCGAATACTTCGTAGCCCCTCCTGAATTTAATTCGAAACAACGTTTCCGCGAAGTCCCATTCTCCCCGCAGGGGAGCATAAATATAATGAGATTGGACTCATCCACATAGAAGCGGTAAGGGCCGGGCATTTCTGCCGGACGATATCCGTCCGGCAGAAATGCAGCCGTCAGGCCTCTCCGAGATCCATACCCCATCCTTGTAAAAGAACATTCCCGCCCGGATATTCTTTTCCAGACTTTCCACGGTCATGAAACGTTCCTCCTCCTTGCGGACAAGATCCTTCCATGATACCCGCTTCCCCGTATTCTGCAAAAAGGTGAATGCTTCGTCCATATATACATCCAACTGGCCGTGAAGAATCTGCTTGACCATCACAAGAGAATAAATATTATCCCCGTTTTTCGTAATCATCGGATAGACCCATGTACCCCGCTCTCCCTCTTTCTGATAGTCTTGGTACGCTTTGTCCACATAAGCGCGAAGCTGTTTATTGACCGCCTTCGCCGCCCCGCTGCACTCGTTCACCGGCGTCCTCCCGTCTATAAAACTGACCGCCTGCACTTGGGGTACAGTTGCTCTAAACTTTCCCTTTTCAAGGGTATACTCTTTCTTCGAGATGAACAGGACGCCATAAACAGGTTCCTGCGCCATGGCAAAAGCACCTGTCATGAGAGCCAAAAGAAACACGTAAACCGAAACCAGCTTTTTCATTTCCCTCTCCTTTCCGCAATGACAAAAATTCAAGTTCATAAAAATAATACTGTCCTGCCCTTAGTATACAGGAAATACAGAAAAAATCAGTTGACAAAAACAAGACATTCACACCGTCCTTCCGTACCGCAGCCTGCGTCGCCCCATGCTTTAATACCGGACACCGGAAGCCGTCAGCCCTTCCCGACTCCTGTCATTCTGAAGAGAAGTAAGAATGCCTTGTGGAAAAGACGGGAAATGGAATGATAACACGGAGTGAAGAATCTATTACTCGGATGACGCCTTACCGGCTTCCTCACCACGGTAATAGATCCTTCACATTCGTTCAGGATGACGCTCAACGTTTCCCTCCTCACCACAACAGCAAATCTTTTGCTGGTGTTTCGTATGACACCTAACGGAAATCATATGCTTCGGCTTTTAACTCACAGCTA
>ERZ773213.368-NODE-368-length-27438-cov-4.208706_pt1 | contig 27438 bp, 28 predicted proteins | sample MGYA00580996_ERZ773213 | MGnify/ENA primary metagenome ERZ773213 (study PRJEB29015, sample SAMEA2738152) | human oral metagenome | biome: human oral; feature: human-associated habitat; material: saliva | place: China | collected 2197 ...
ACATCTCAATTCAGATGGAGAAAATATTGTTTGGCGGCCTTCATCAGAAGAGGTTGCGAAAGAACCATCTGAGAAATTGACGGAAAAAGAAAAGCGTCTATTATCCTCTATGCTTGAATATCTACAAACTATTGGCTTTGTTGATGTGGATGGCGAAGAGGAAGACGGGCTTGATGAAGAGGAACTTGAAGCAAGAACTATTCAAAGAATCCAAACCATCAAAGATAAGATTCTAGGAAAGGATTATTCTTCTAATGACTAATAAGATGTTTGAAGATTTATATAAAGGGCTTTCTGTAAAAGATAAAAAAGAATTTCAAAAACTAATTACCTTTGGCAAAAAGATAGAAGAAGAGAAGGGGGTTAAGAATGAATAAACGTATCAAAAAGAAACGTGAGTCAATTGTAAACCGAGCTATCGGTTTGACAAATAAGCAACTAATGGATGGAGTCCTTGAAAAACTCCAAAGCCATGGGTTAACTCCTCACAAAATCGAATTTCCTACTGGGTATTTCCTTTTCATGAATCAGACGGATTATGAGATCATGCACTTTCAATTGAAAGAGCTACCTGAATTTTTGTTTGGGGTTTGGAATAAAGAGCTTACATTTGATAATGATGAGACTAAAAGGGTTCCATTTATTTTTGGAGAACGTGAATGCCTCTTAGATAAATTCAAACCATCACGCGCAGAATGGTCTCCTTTATACAATGATGAACATATCGGAGGCAATCAGGAAGAACAGTTAGAAGCGTTTTGGAAAATCGTTGATGAACTTCAAGGACTTACTAAAACACCATGGAAAATGACTGAAGATGACGAGAAGGAATATTTCGAAATCCTCAAGTTTTACAAAGAACAAGAAGTAAAAACTAAAATTGTCTTGGAACAACTATATGAAAAGTTGAAATCTATTATGAAACTTCATCAAGTTGGTCTAATGTTTATCACTCCAGAACAATTCTTCTTAGGCAATAATGTCTATGTGGTTATTGATGATTCGTTGGATATTGACATTGAAGAATTAGAAGATAAGCTCTATAATTATTTTTCATTTGACTTTGATAAAGATTTGGAAAATATCATTGATAAACTTGGTTTTAGCGAAGCTGTTTCTACTCATCAAGATTGTTTCATCCTTCGTTTTAGCAGAGTCCTTCTTGCCAATAAAGAAACTTTGAAGCGATCTGAAACAATGTCACGCACAGAGTTAAATAAGACCTATGCAGCTTTAGACTTATATTCATCTAATTTTGTTCGGCTCATCAGTGAATAAAATCCCTTCTTCCGAATAAAATCCAAAAGGATAAAATTTCGCTAAAAGGGATTTTATTCCTGGAGTCGTAAGACTAGCATTGATAATAAAAATATAAATCTCAAAAAGAAACAGGAGAAAATTGAAATGAGCAAAGAGCAATTTGTGGTCATTGGCGGCCAATACGAAAGCTATAGTTACGGCACTACAGCAACCCTTTTGGCAGCAAAAAGACTTGCTACTGCAAATGCAGAGCATTGGGACAATTGGCAGGGAGTACACGTCCCTGATATTTACAAAATTGAGGATACAAAAACAGTCATTAGCAAAGGCCGTCTAACCAGCAATGACGGACAAGAGATCAGAATCCCTGTCGGAAAGCCCTTTGCAACTAAAAACATTAAAACAAATAAGTGGGAATATTGCTAGATCGAAAGAATAAAATCCAAAGGGATAAAATTTCGCTAAAAGGGATTTTATTCATTCGCTGTCCTTAGAGCCTCAAGGGATAGCTAGATCCTACAATAGACAAAAGTTGATGGTAAATTGTGATTTCATTTGTTAGGGAGGTTGATTAAAACATTGATACAATCGTATCCTTTGGAATAATCAGAAAAATACATTGCCAAATAAAATCCTTATGGATTTTATTTCGGAGAAAGGGATTTTATTCCAAACCAAGGAAGCTAGTAGTAAATCTCTACTAGTTTTTTTGTAAAACTAAAAGTTTATATACAATTGAATTAAATAGACTTAAGTTGTTGATAAGTGTACTTTATTTTTGTTTTGTACATTATTTTCGAGTGTTATAATAATAATCTTTTTTATATTTATTTGACAAAATTACTCTTTTATGATAAACTATTATTATAAATAATAAAGGAAGTAAAAATATGACAACTAAATATTTGACTGCACAAAACGTCCAAACAATCACAGAAACTTTTATTGATGCTGCTGAACTCGATTCAACACAAGAAGCAATTGGTGATTTACTTAAAGATCTAAAAGAACGTCTTGCAAAACATTCAATTGCTTTCGATTCTAATTCCCGTTTAGAAGCTGTCGAAGGAATTACAGAACTTATTGAGAATACTTGTGATGAACATAAGATTGCTATTCACAACCCTGATTATGACGAAGCTATCGAAGATGGTATGGACCCAGAAGGACTCTCGAAAATTTACGGAGCGCTTTATTTCACTCTCGAAGATGTGATCTTACCAATGCTGGAAGAATAAAATGGAGTATTAAAATCCAAAAGGATAAAATTTCGCTAAAAGGTATTTTATTCGGAGAAAGGGATTTTATTCCTAAACACCATATAAACTAGTAGTGAAATGACTACTAGTTTTTTATTTTTACAGAAGTGAAGCGAAAGCCCTCTTTACTTCATTTATTCATTTCTTAGTGAAGCGAAAGCCGTTTTGACTTCACTTAGTTTTTGTTATGTGAAGCAGAGTTGGTTTTGACTTCACTTAATTAAAGAGTGGATTTTGTCTGATTTTTGTCTGATTAAAACCAAAGCAAGGTCAAAATAACTCTATTTCATCAATAATTGAAAGGTTGAAAAGCCCATAAAATCAACGTTTCTGTCAATCATGAATGTTACTAAATCATACATTACGCTTACCTTTGGACAAGACGTGTTTTGCTATTTTTCGTTGACAATCTATCATTATTGTGGTATACTAGTATCATAAATAAACGAAGCAGGAGAGTAACACAAATATGGGGAATCGTCTAGTTATTCATAATAATATTAACGGGAAAAGACTAAACAGTCTTTATTATCATTGGTCTGCAGATGCAATCTCTGGTGTAACAGAACTTGCAAAATTCTTGATTGCTATGTACAAAGTATACAACAAAGCAGACGAACAAGAAGCATTCATTAAGCAGTTGAATGGCAAAGGTAAAGAACTTGCTGAGAAGTTAGATGGAAGTGAAAAACTACTTACTGAAGATAAAGAATTACTCTTCAATCTTGTTTCTTATCATGTGTCCGCAGGCGCGTGCTATGAAGAATCTAAGAGCTTCGCTGAGAAATATTTCGATGAAACACATGTCGGCTCTCGTAACGATGGGCATATTGCCTTTACAAAAGCTGATATGGAACGTTTCGAGCAGTGGTCTGTTAGAATCATGGAAGTCAATTGGGAATTGAACGAAAAGGGCTATCCCGTTCTATATAAAAGCACGTGCGACTACAGCGAACTCTTAACAGAGTATTTTGCTGACGACATTGAAGAAGCCTGCAATGAAGTTAACGTAGAAGAATTGTACGAATTCAACGAAATCACACCTCATGGATTCACACTCGATAAAATCACTCAAGAGCTAAAGAATTTGAAATTAGCTCCTGTTATGTGGATGGACGGAGAAGATACAGTTGTGACTCTGTAAAAAAAGAAAGAGAGATAAGCAAATGACAAAACTGAAACAACTTAAATCAATGCGATTTTATGCTACAGTAATTGCCGAAAACATTCCAACAGAAGGAATGGAATTTTACTTATACAGTGATGGGGAAAGTGGTCTAAGAGCTATCGGTACTCTCAGTAACAAAGAGGGCGATGTCGTTTATAAAACAAGTCTTAGCGAATCGTACTGGGGAACTGTCATTGAAGATGATTACCATAGCATTGATTTGAGAAAGAAGGAACGCACCGAGATCGAAAGAGATATAATTATCCGTTTCGTAGAAGAAGATTTGTCTTATGCGGTAGATCGCAAAACAGGCAAACCGTTATTTCAATAAAAGAAAGAAGAAAGAACAAAAAACAAATGAAAAACGGAAGAAAACCGAGTGACTATTCTAATATAATTGGAGAAACATTTGGTCAGTTAACTATTTTATCTTACACAGAACCAGTGAAAAAGAATCGTTACCGTAGAATGTGTCATTGCAGATGCGCGTGCGGTAAAGAAGTTGACAAAAGACTTGCCTTTGTCCTTAGTGGAAAAACAAAATCATGTGGGCATTTACGCTCTGAATCTGCAAAAAAAGATTATTCAGATTGTATTGGCAAAACTTTTGGTGATTTAACGATTCTTTCTTACTCTGAGCCAATAAAAGAAAACGGCTATAGACGCACTTGTCTTTGTAAATGCGTTTGTGGAAAGGAAAAAGAATTTCTTTTACAAAATGTACTCCAGGGAATTTCTTCAAGTTGTGGTAATGGACATCCAAGAAAAAATAATAGGAAAGACTACTCAGATATTCTCAATAAAACTTTTGGGGAATTAACCATCTTATCTTATACAGAACCATCAAAAGACAACTTTTACCATAGATTGTGTAATTGCAAATGTTCTTGTGGGAAGGAAGTTTCAAAAAGACTTGATTGGGTTTTAGAGGGGCGGACTACAACTTGCGGGCATATGAATGTTCAAACGGATACAGTACCCTTTGCATCTAATAAAACAACTGGGATTAGGAACATTTCATATAAATATTTAAACGATGGAAACCCCTGATTTCAATCGGGGGAGGAAATCGTTCCTTTCTTTAAAATTTGTCAACGATTTGACTTTTTTATTTGCTTTCACTAAAAATCTATGGTATAATTATATTATGAAGTTTAGTGAAAGGAGTCCGAGAAATGGAAATCAGTTTGACATCCAAGTTACGAATTGTGTTTCAGTCAGAAGCTGATCGAAAAAGCGCTTATGACACACTGACTAGTTATCGTGATGCGTGTAATTTTGTTTCACAATACATTTTCGACCATAATTTCGTCCTGAAACAAAGCGAATTACAATCGGCTCTTTATCATGAGCTTCGTAAACGTTTTGGTTTGAAATCGCAAATGACGCAATCTGTTTTTAAAACAGTTATTGCCCGTTATAAAACGGTTCAAACTCAACTTCGTAAACAAGGAGTTTGGGACGGTTATAAAAAGGATAATCACGGAAAAGACGTTCCTAATTATATTAAAAAGGATTTGACTTTTTTGTGGAAACCTATTGAGTTTAAACGCCCTCAGTTAGACTTGGTTCGAAATCGTGATTATAGCTTTAAAAATAATTTGTTATCTATGAATACGATTAACGGACGTATTTTCGTCAAAGTTTATGGTCTTGAAGACAATCATTATTTTGATGGTTCGTGGACATTAGGAACTGGGAAAGTAGTTCGAAGTGGGAAACATTGGTTCTTTCATGTTTCGGCTACTAAAGAGGTTCCTGATTTCGAAATGAAAAGCTTGAAACATGTTGTTGGAATTGATCGTGGATTACGTCAAATCTTAACAACTTATGACGAAAAAGGTCAAACTCGTTTTGTTAATGGTGCGTTTATTTTGAAGAAACGCAAACATTATGCTAAATTGAGAGCGCGTCTTCAAGCTAAAGGAACGAAATCAGCGAAACGTCGTTTACATTCTCTAAGTGGGCGAGAATCCCGTTGGATGAGTGATGTCAACCATCAATTATCTAAGACACTCGTTCAAACTTATGGTAAACAGACGCTTTTCGTTCTTGAAGATTTAACAGACGTGACTTCCGATACGGTTTATTCACGTAAAAAAGAGAACCGTTATGAGCATCATTCTTGGTCATTTTACGATCTTGAACAAAAGCTAAGATATAAGGCCCACTTAAATGAAAGTGAAGTCGTCTTAGTGGATGCTCATTACACCAGTCAACGTTGTCCTAAATGTGGAACGATTGATAAATCGAACCGTGACAAAGATATTCGCCAATATACATGTTCTAATTGCGGTTATTCGAGCAATGATGATCGAGTGGGTGCAATGAACATTTATGAACTTGGAAAATGGTTCGTTTCTGGTGTTGAAAAACCAGCTTTTTCAATAATGAATGAATAGACATGCGTAAACGTATGTCATTGCCGTAGCTCATCAACCTGCGGATTTAGAAACTTGTTCCTAAAAAGAAGTCTCAATTGTTTCGTTTGTTTAAACGAAGAATGTGGAAGGAAGTTACTTCTGTTTGACCACATTCAAATTAGAGGCAAACCACCTACTTTAGTGGGTAGTAGTTGATGGTCTGATAAAAAACAAAAATACTTTGTTTCAATTAAGCGTCTAGGAAGATACTTCAGAGGAAGTGCTAAGACGCTAAATGATGCAATAAAACTCAAAGAAGAAAAGCTGGCGGAGTCTGAGCGGTACGTTCAAGAACTATTAGAAGCAAAAGAAAGGAATGGTAAACAATGAAAAAACAATTTTCTTCATGAAATGGATACATATATCTAAGAAATTAATTTTCCCCTTTTTAAAAAAGAGGGGATTTTTTATTTATGTTTGCTGAAATAGAGCCTATTTGGTATACTTATTATAAGGTAAGGATACTTTATGTAAAAAAGGAAACGAAAAATGAAACAAGAAAAAACTTTAGACAAATTTTCTAATTTTAAAAATAAAAAAACTAGCAATCCAAAAAATACAGATTATAGTCGATTCATTGGCAAAACTTTTAATGAATTAACAATTCTTTATATTACAAAATCAAGAGAAAATCCTAAAATTGCAACAAGTAGATGTGAATGTCTTTGTTCGTGTGGAAGGAAAAAGAATTTAACATTAAGTAGTGTTATCTATGGGCAAATAAAATCATGTGGGCATTTAAAAAGAGAAGAAATGCTAGCGAAGTACAGTAAATACATTGGAAAAAAATTCGGTGAATTAACAATTCTTAATGTTACAGAGTCAAGAGAAAATTCTGAACTTGTCCGAAGGTTTGAATGTATTTGTTCCTGCGGAAAAAAATCAACTCCGAGAGTAGGCAGCGTTCTTCATGGGAATACGAGATCATGTGGGCATCTAGCCGAGCAGAGAAGAGATTATACTGAATTCATTGGAAAAACATTTGGTGAATTAACCGTTCTTGATATTGTAAAAGCAAAAGAAAACTCTAAATTTGTACAAAGATTTATATGTCTTTGTTCCTGCGGAAAAAATTCAAGACCACGGGCAACTGACGTTGTAAATGGTAATGTGAAATCATGTGGACACATAGCAAGTAAGCGTCCGAAAAGGGATTACACTGAATTTATTGGAGAAACGTTTGGGGAATTGACTGTTCTTAATGCTATAGAAGAAAAAGAGAAAAATCGACTTGTCCGAAGATTTGAATGCCTTTGTTCATGTGGAAAGAAAACAAGGCCACGAGCAACCACCGTTGTAAATGGATATGTAACTTCATGCGGACATGTATCAAGAGAGAAAAGAAAGAAGGATTATACTGGGTTCATTGGGAAAACATTTGGCGAATTAACCATTCTTGGTATTATAGAGTCAAGAAAAGACTCTAAAATTTTGTGGAAATGTGAATGTCTTTGTTCGTGCGGAAGGAAAGTTGAAAAACGGCTACAAAGTGTTCTTCTTGGTAGTACAAAGTCATGTGGGCATTTAGCTATTGGGCCTAAAAAGGACTATAGAGAATTCGTTGGAAAGACATTTGGAGAATTAACAGTTCTTGATGTTAAAAAGGAAGAGAACGAAAAAGCAAAAGGGGGTTATATCTGGAGGTGTGAATGTATTTGTTCATGCGGAAAGAAAACAAGACCTCGATTATCTGGACTTTTAAACGGAGGTACTAAATCATGCGGCCACTTGAGAACTAGCCGAAGAAAAACCTCTTCTCAGTATGTTGGTAAAATCTATGGGGAATTAACAATTCTAAACATCACAGAATCGGAAGAAAATTCTAAACTTGTGCGAAGATGTGAATGTCTTTGTTCATGTGGAAGGATAGTAAACCTACGGTTAGATACTGTTATAAAAAGAAGTGTGACATCATGCGGACACTTCTCGAAATGTCCAAGGGAAAATTACACAAGGTTTGTTGGCGAGAAGTTTGGAGAATTAACGATTCTTGAATTTATAGAAACGAGAAAAAAAGCCATGATTATTCGTCAATTCAAATGCCTTTGCTCATGCGGAAAGGAAATTACTAAACGAGCAGATTTTATTTTATATGGAAAAACGAAATCATGTGGTCATTTGAAGGGTGAAAATCTTAAAAAAGACTACTCAAATCTAATTGGAGAAAAATTCGGGGAGTTAACCATTCTCGATATTTCAGAGCCAATGACAAAATTAGGTTCACAACGAATTGCCACTTGCATTTGTTCGTGTGGAAGAGAAGCAAAAACACTCCTGCCTTATGTTATTAATGGACGTACAAAAACGTGTGGTTTTTGTACAAAGAGTGTAAGGAGAAAAGATTATTCTTATCTTATTGGCCAATCAATCGGCAAGCTCACTATTCTTTCTCATGCTGATGATCCAAAGGTAGCAAAAGAAAAAGATAACTATTTATGTAGATGTTCTTGTGGTAAAGAAGTTATTCTACCTATTAACGAAATTGTCAATGGTGCGATCACTTCTTGCCCAGAATGCGAGCGTAAAGAAAAAGAAAATGAAAAAAATACATCAACTCAACGATCTGGAGAATCTCTTGAGCTAGGAATGCGAAACATCCATTGGGACGAAAGAGAGGAGAGATTTGTGGTTGCTGTTAAGAGAGGCGGGAAGTGGTTCAAGGCACGCGCCAAGACTTTGGAACAAGCTATAGAAAAGAGAGAACAAAAACTTAGAGAAGCAGAAGATTTTGCTACAGCATCTAAACTCCTCAAAAAAATAAAATAAATAAAAGAGAGGTTCGGAAATCGAACTTCTTTTTTTGTATGAGGCAGAGAGTACGAACTTATATCCATAAACGCAAACCAAAAGTAAAAAACAAAAATGAAATTTTCGGGAATGGCAAAGCAAAAAATCCTTAAAGGAAAAAAACAAAGAATAAAGAAAACATATAAATAAAGTATAGAGAGAGAAACATATATAAAACAAATAGAAGAAAAACAAAATAATAAGAGTATATAGATAGTGAGAGTAAATCGTAGGTAAATAATAAAAAATGCCCTTCGTAGATTAGATACACATACATAGCAAAAGACAATTATATAAACACAGAGAAAAAACTAAAGACATTACCATAAGATGTGATCACGCGCACCTGGCCATTTAATTTTGCTGAAAGATGGATAAAAGAATAATGGACTAACAAATAAAAATAATGGATAAGTAAAATAAGAACTATGAGCTAGCAATTAACTACAAATGAATAGTAAGAGAATGAGTCGCAGAAGATTAATTATGGACAAGCAAATAAGAAGAAGAGATACGAGGCACGTGCATCATAGATGGTATCGTGGATAATAAGTGCTACCAATTTAACACATATACCGATACCGAAATATAAGATAAGTGAAGGAGTAGCAAAGACATTAGCAGAACTATAAACAAATATAAAAAATGGGCTTCTTACCTATCCATAAAAATATAAAATAAAGACAACTAAAGTTTTCCATATTTTCTTATTATACGGTGTACTATACTATACCGTGTTTTCTTATATCATGGTACGCTTTCTATCCATAATTTAATAAATAACGGTAGACTAAAACTAGACCATTATTTTTAAAAATAAGGAATACTTATACTACACCATTTTTTTATATTTTATGATTCTCTTTATTTTTCCATTTTTTTAAACTTTGTGGTGTACTTATTACTTTTCCACTTTTTTTAATTTTATGGGGTTCGTATACGTATTCCATTTTTTATTATTTTACGGAAATATAATAAGTTATCCATTTTTTGCTTTTTTATGGACTTCTCTTCTGTTATTATAAAACTTTGTGTACCATGGTTTTATGTTTATTTTGTGAAAGTCCATTGTGGTTGTGGAGTAGGTAGGCTGATCCAGTGAGGAGCTGGTGATAAAGTAGGAGGTGGCAAGAAATGCCGCTTCAGAAAAGAGAGAAGGCTTCGCCATTTTTCTTTTTTATAGATAGCGTAAACCCTTGATATTACTGAATTTGTCAGCATTTCATTTCGCTCAAAAAGGCGCAAAAGAAGAGAGAGAAAGCTTCGCTGTTTCTTTTCTCTTATTGTTATATTGTTCTTCAGTAGCATTTATGGATTTCTTAACTGTCCAAGCTATACGTAAAACATGGACTTGTCTTCCGTTTTTATTTGCTTTTCTATTGCTAATGCGCGTGGTTAGTGCGTTTTTTCGTTGTTGTTTTAGTGCTTTTTATTGCTTTATGGACTTACGGTTGTGGTGCGTTGTGGATAAGTTGGTTGTGGATAAGTGGCGCGTGAAGCGTTGGTATGACTGGGGTTGTGGATATCTTAGGTGAGAGGGAGGTGCGCGCACAGAATGGAAAGAAGATTTACATCCTTTGTCCATTATTTTTCTTTGTTTTTTCTGTTGTTGAGGTCTCGCTACGTCGTTTTCTGCTACGGCAGTGGACATCTGCTACGATAGTGGGTTATTGCTACGGTAGGCGTGGTACTTTCTTATTTTTGGTTGTTATTAATTGCTAAAACGCTTGGTATCATTGGGTTTCTTGTGGATTTCTCTGTTGCTCTCTTTGGTCTTTTCCTTGGTGCGGAAGAGAATAGAGAGAAGGCTTCGCCAGTTTTCTATTGTTGTATTAAGCAGTTTGTTTTGCGTTAGTAAACCCTTGGTACGTCTAGCTTTGTACGCCCTTCGGCTTTGTTTTTTCTTTGTTATTTTCTTTCCTCTTTTCTGTCGTTGGGGGTGATGAGGTAGAAGTCTGTTTAGGTAGCTTGGAGGTAGGGAAGTGGAAGAAGGTAGAAGAGAAAAGAGAGAAAATAGAATTGTTTTTTCTTTTGTTTTATTCCTCTTTTTTATTCTTTTCAAATACTTTTCTGCGCTATTGCGTAACTCAATACGTAAAAGCGCAAATTAAATTAAAAAATGCTTTAAAAATGCCTACAAAGGGAGAGTTTTGATAGGGGGGAGGGGAATAGAAAAACCACTCAAAATTTGAGTGGCATTTTTCATTTATCGCTCATCGTCATTGAATACTTTTTCGTTGTATTGTTCCATCCGAGCTCTTTCTTCCATTTCCTTCAGAAATTCTTGTTGCTTAGAATATTCAATGTAGTCTTCTTTGTCTAAGTGTCTTCGTTTACTTCTTTCGACATTAATATCAAATCCCATTTCGATTGCTAACTCTTCAGCTTTTTCTCGCATCATTCTAGTATAAGTTACGAGTCTATTGTTGCGTCTGTCAGCAGGAGCGTCAGGATTTGGTAGGGGAATACCAGCAGCCTCCATAGCTTTATTTTTTCCAATTCTGAGATATGGTTCGCCTTTGTCATCTAATTCGTTATACAACCAAACTTGTCTGACATGAGCATGCGGTGTATTCTCATCATTATGAATTGCAGCATCCAAGATCTTGCAATGACCTTTGGTTAATTGAGCATTGTATTTTAGAATCTCGTTCATCCATTTTCTAAATTCTTTAGGAGAAGGAGCATTTTTGAAATCACCAATTTGATAAACAATTTCTTCTGGAGCTGTTACTTTACCTGTACGCAATTGTTCGGCTGTTTTCTTGCGTTCTGGGTGACGATGTTTTTTTGCTCTTTCTTTTTTGATTTCGAGCCAGCGTTTAAAGTTTTCCGCGTAGAATTTTTTCTCAACGGCAGTGAAGTCGTTTTTTAATTCTGGGTAAATAGCGGAGTAGTGATTTAGATGCGAACGAGAGGGATCAATATGATCTTTCTTCTTTGCCTTCTGAATATCGAAGTTTCTAGAATTGTGAACAGTGCTTCCTTTAGCGGAGCGTTGCAAACTAACTTTCATAGGTTCTGACATATAAGTAACCTCTTTCTTTTTTTTGATACTTATAGTATGCCATATTTTGATGAAAGTAAAAAACACTTTTTGCGCTTTTGCGTATATATGAAGCGCGCCAACTAAAAAATAAAAAAGACTACCAGATAGTCTTTTTTATTTATTGATTAATTTTTGATATCCTAGTTCCCTTTGGAAGAGAAGCGTAAAACTCTTTTCCATCGTCTAATCTCAGACACCCTAAAGGCAATCCTCTAGCACAACCACAATCTAAGTTGATCAAGTGCCCACTTCCTGTCCTTGAAATCAACGGTTGACCACTTCTGTTCGTTTTAGCATAGTTTGTCTTATAGACTGGCGTGTGTCCAAAAAGAAGGGTTGTTTTTTTATATTTGTTATAAAGTCTGTGATAGCGACTTGCTAATTCATCTTTAAAAACTAATCCGTAATCTCGACTCCAAAGAATTTGATGTCTATCAAAATCACAAGCTTTTTTATAGGATAAAGGCTCTTCAAGATAGAATAAAGGATGAGAAGCGTGTGCTAAGAAATATTGTCTTCCATTGACGAACAAATTAGGAATTGCAATTAATCTAGTTTGCAACCAATCTAGTAAGGATTTTTGTTCGTTATCAGGAAGAAGCTGAAATTGTTCTAAAGTGATATCCCCGCCATTACGTAACCAGTTCGCCATCATTGATTTATCATTTTCAACTAGAGCTTGAATCATCATGTGCTCATGATTCCCTAGAAGAAAATGAGCGTTAGGGATCTCTTTAATTCTCTTTAATACACCTATTGGATTAGGACCCCTGTCGATTCCATCTCCAATAATATAAAGAACATCTTTCTGAGAGAATTCTATTTGCCTTAAAATATCTTCAAAATAATCTAAATGTCCATGTATATCAGATAAAACATAAGTCGCCATTATTTCATTTCCTTTTTCTTTTACGTGGTAATTCTATTATAACATTTTTTACTAATTATTGAAATAAAGATAGGTAAAGCTAGGAATATCAACTTATTTTGTCATGGTTTCGATATTGACAAAATAACGGTAATGCGATATAATTATAAATATAATTATTAAATTTATTTTGAAATATTATTAAATTTAATACCATTATAAAATTAAATAATGTTTCATCATAAAAAAGAAGGGTTTGATATAAATACAGAATGAAAATAGAAGAATATAAGCTGTGTTTTGTAAAATCGTTTGATAGGGCGCACATTTTGTATTTCACACCTTTTGACGCTAGAAATGTTGATGGTGATGACTGGAATGACAAAGCATATGAACATAATGCAGGAATTCCTTATCAAGCAAGAATAGGAAACTACAAATACACTAGAAATACATTATATGATACCGAGGTTTGGCAAGATGTCGGAAATGAAATCGCAAGATTAATTGTTTATGATAACGACGAAGATGTTACGATTTCGTCTCCATGTAGCGGTTATTTAAATAGCCCGTTTAGTGTCAGAGATATTAATGCAGGGGAAATTGCGTGGCTTAGAGTCACAAAATTTCTACCTAACGGAGATAGTGAAAGAATCTATGTAGTAGCAAATAACGACTACAAGACCGTTTGCCAAAAATTGAAGGGTCTAGTTTACACTATGTAAGATTGGAGGAAAAATGGCCAAAATTGTTGATTTTAAATTAAAAGAATTAATTTCTAGTAGCAATATGACACAAAAAGAAATTGCGTCAAAAGCTGGAATTAGAGAAAACACTTTGAGTGATCTATTGAAGAATGATAAAAAAGGCATTCGTTTTTCGACGCTTGAAAAGTTAGCGAATGTGTTTGGCGTCCAAAACATAAATGAAATTATCACTCTTGTTGATGAAACCACTAATTAAATTTAAATAAGGGGAAAGAGATGACAATTGACCTTAATAAGCGATATACTAAAAGTGAATTGCTTGAATTAGAACCGTTGGACTTGTTGGATTTGCTCACGGCAAGAATGAAAGTCCATATTCCTGATCAAATAACTTCGGAAAATCAAGTTCAAGCTGCCACTGAATTATCAAAAGCTATGCAATACGAAACGTATTTGTCTGAAATTGCAGATAGAGCTGATTTATATAAACGTAAATTTAAAATTGCAGGCGATAAAGATAACTCTAACTTGATGCAGATGAGAGAAAATGTTTTAAAAGGGCATGCTTCTCGAATGAAGCGCTCATATGATGCAATCAGTAGACTATTTACAATTAAGAACCAAGAATTGCAAGAAATGAAATTATTAGGTTTAACCTCATAGGAGAAAAAATGACAAATTATATTAAAAAAGTAAAAAGATATGCCAAGAAAAATCCTGAGCAAACGGCTTTGATTCTATACAATACTGGGGTATTTGGCTGGTTACAAGCAAACGTTGGAGGAATCAACGAATTACATGAGATCACAGAAGGACCACTAAGTTGGGTTCCGCAAAACTCAATCGACACCGTAAAAAGTTTTTTTACCTCGCTCCCATATGGCTGGTTATTTGTTTCTTTTGGGGCAGCGTTTTTAATGAAAACTCTTAATAGAAAAGCAAAAAAATACCTTCTATGGGGACTTATTGCATTGGGGCTTTACTTTATGTGGGGCTATGCAAAGACTAACGGGTGGTTTTCATGATTCAACTAAAAGAACGGGTAAATACCCTAAAACAAACTTTCAAGAAAATAACTTTCTTAAACAAAAAAGAGTTATTTCAGAAATTTTATATGGTTAGTTTTGGGTTAGCAACACTACTAGGTTTGATCCTATTGGGGAATTACGTTGGTTCTGTCTTGTTAAATATAGTATTAAAAAAATAAAAGGAGAAAGATATGTTTTCAATAGAATTATCTAAAAAGTTGTCGTATTATCTAAGAATTGAACTTGAAAATAAAATTAGAAAGTTGCAAACGGAACTCGGAGATAATACTTTTGATAGAGTTGATTTTAACAAATATAGTTTTGAAGAGCTAGAAAAATTGGAGTTGGAATTAACTTATAGGAAAAGAGCAGAAGATGTAAAAGACGGTAAAAGGGGCTGGTGGGAAGCAATAGCTGTTCAAGGAAGACTTCGAGGTAAATACCTGAACAAAGACTTTTATAGGAAATCTAATAAAGAGAATGAAGCTTTTCTGTCTAAAAAACTTACCAACTATTATTTAAACAATCTTACGAAATTAACTCCAAAAGAAATTGAAGAAAATAAAAAACATAATCAAAAAATTGTTAAATCTATTGTGCTAAAAATCGACGATTACATTAGTAAGAAAACAAATATCTTGTTACATTCAAGTCCTCAATGTAACTTTGTTGAAGAAGTAACCATTGCGAATGGAATGGTTATTATTGACATGACGTTTTCTATGAAATTTGGAGAATTAAACATTAGAAAATTCAAAAAAGATATTGAAAGTAATGTTTTGAAGCATAGTGTTTATTCGGTGGAGAAAGATGATAACGAAAAAGTTCGGATTTGTATTCTGTTAAACTCCTTAGAGGGTATAAGAGAAGACGGGATATTCCCTGTTGAACTAGAAGTATTTGCTGAATTTATGAACTCCTTGAAAGATAAAAACAAACTCGAATTTGTATTAGGGGTTGATGATAAAGGTGAAGTTTTGACAAGAGACTTAAGACATTATGGAACGCTTGGAGTATTTGGTTGTGCAGGAAGTGGAAAGACAAATTTTGTTAAACAGATGTTGAGTTCACTGATGCTTTATAAGTCACCTGAAGAAATTAAATTTGTGGTGATTGGAGGATACGAATCAGAATATGCGTTTTTAAATCCTTTGTATTTACATAAAGCTGTTAGCGACAACCTAGATCTAGGAGTTGAGAAAAAAGATGAAATTATTAAGGTTCTCAAAGAAGTTAATAGTGAAATTGAAGAACGAAAACAAACTTCAGATAAGGCAGATAAAAAAGGTGACCTTGTTATTTGCTTAGATGAATTACGCACCCCTTTGTGGACTAAAGATGATGAATGGTGTCGGGAGATTTGCTCTTTGATCGGAAATATAATTTCGGAAGGACCTAGTGTCGGGGTATATACCGTAGGAATTGGCTTTGGTCCAACAAATCATTCAAAACCTTTATATTTGAAGGGAATTAATAATGCTATTTGTTTCCAACTTCCAACCCACGATGCAGTGTGCTTGAATAGTATTGAAATGAAACTTTTGGGATTTGATGATAGAGGAGTTGCGTTATGCGATATCATCATTGAAGAAACTAAATCACTTTCGGTGGCAAATCCTGGAGAAGAAGTGTTAGTTAAGACTCTTCGCATGGATGATAAAGTGCTTGAAGCTATCAATTCCAAATTGTAATTATAAAAGAAAAAACACACCTAATTTTTAGGTGTGTTATTTTTGTTTAGCTGGTGCTTCATAGATCGAACGATAAATCATATCTTTTTTATCTTCGTCGTATCCGATAATTTCAGAAATTTCTTTTACTTGATAATCTTCCATATAAACAATAATTTGGAAAGATTTAATCATACGCTTCGCTTGATCATAAGTAATGTTTGCTGTACCACGCATTGCCAAGTCTGCCATTTTGTCGATGGTATCTTTAGAAGACTGACTGTGGATAGTAATAGCAGTTCGACATCCTGAGTTTGAAAGAGTGATTGCTGATGAAATTTCTCCACCTTTTGCTTCCCCGATAACGAATACGTTCGCCCCAGCAACGAGGGCCATTTTTCCAAGGTCTTCGAGAGTACATGGCAATTCTCCGCGTTGTGGGTTTAAAACGACGTGTTCAAACATAACACCTTTACGGTAGCTAAACAATTCATCGTTTTCCTGAATGACTAGAATTTCTGCTGAAGATTCATAACCGTCTTCAAGGAACCAGTTTAATGCTGTTGTTTTACCTGAACCTGGAGGGCCTGCAAAAACAATAGATTTTCCTTTGTTAATGCTCTGGTCGATAAGATAGTTTTTAATCTTTTCGTCAAACATCCCAGCAGCCATCAATTCTTCACTCATTGGTTTTTTACGAGGAATTTTACGAATGTGAATGATTGGGTAGCCTGTAGAAGTAATGTAAGGTGCAGTTAGTGAGAAACGAAGAATGTAATTATCATCAGTTTCGTCCGTGAAAGTTTGGCTTGGTACTGACAAGTCAATATTATTTGATACAGCGACTCCTTGGATAAATCGGAAGTAGTCTTCGGCATCAATAAAGGTAATATTTGAAAGATAAGCTTTCCCGTGCACACGTACACGAATTGATTTAGGATCAGTGATCTTAACGTCAGTAATCATTGGATCGTCAATCAAATCCTGTACGATATATAAATCAAATAAAGCTCTTCTTAATTTTGCCATTAAAGCTGGTAAATCTTCTTCTGGCAAACGTCTTGTTGAAGTGTAGTGTTTTTTAATATGGGCATCAACTACTGAAAAGAAACTCTTTTCTTCATCTTTATTTCTAAGAACAGAGTAGTAATTATCACGCTTGTTACGAGTGATGTATTGCATAACTTCTTGAAAGATCTCAATGAAATTGTCATAACTTGTGTTCAATTGAATATCCATATCTTTTGTACGCAAGTCATACTCAAGCTCTGTCCGAGGATCCATTTCTGTTAATTTTGAGAATGAGTAAGATTCTAGTTGATTCAAGAACGGTTTATCAGAAGTAGCATTGTTTAAAGTTACTTCTTGTAGTTTGACGATTTGTTTATGAGCATCTTTCTCCTCTTTGGAGATTCTTCTAAATGCTGATTCAGGAGCTAGTAATTTACTTTTTTTCTCATCAGAAGTAGGTTCTCTTCTTAAAGAATCTTCCCCTAAGAATTTGTAAATATTTTTAATTCGGATAGGTGTGTTGTAAGGACGTAGAAGAGTGGTTAAGGAAAGCTGGTTTCCATCGACCCCAGCTGTAATTGATAGAATATCCATCTTGTGTCCTTTTTCCACTTGTTCGATTAAGAAACTATTGGCTTGCCGAATAAGTTCTTCAACACCGATAGTTGTAACGTGCTTACTTTGTGTTACTAGCAACGGATGTTTCCAATTTTCGGCAAGTACATTGTCACCTGTTTTATCAGGTACAACTTTTCCAACAACTTCCCTCCAAGAAGTACGATTCATACTGTAAGGTACAAATTCACTATCAGGAAATTTTCTAAATAATTTTTCTGCAGCTTCTAATTCTCCTAAATTATGAATGACGGCTTTCGCAGCTTCATGTTTCTTTTTTGGTTTTGTTGTTTCTGTCATTAAACTTTAATCCCCTTCCTAATTACCATTTACAAGATCTGCCATTGATTTAGATGACTGTGTTTCAGAAGAAGTATTTTTTGATGTTTCAGCATCTGGGGAACCTGCCACGTCATCTTGTTTCGAGGTAGATTTTCCGTTTTCACCGGTTACTCTATAAGAATAAGTTCTTCCATGGAGTCCAATAATTTGTACTTCATATTCACCTTTATCAAGAGTTGTCTTGAGTACAAGAGTATTACCTTTTTCTTTCTTGAAGGTAGAAACACCATCATTAGAGACAAGTTTTGCTGTAGGAGCTGAAACTTTTTCTTCTTTATCGTCTAGATCTCCATAAGAAATAACAATTGTTTGTTCACCATCAGATTCAATGTTAATCTTAGTAGATGTTAAATCTTCCGCTTGAATATTCTTTTGAGACACATCATCGCCTTCTTTACCTTCTTTAGGGTAAACGTTAGGTACGTTCATATCAATTTTATCGTCATCTTTGACTTTATCATCTGCAATATAACGAACTAAGCCAAACCCGTTGATTAAATAATATCCACTGTTGTAGTAGCTAGGGAATTTAAATTCAACAGTCTTATCACCACTAAAATCAAATTTATCAATGTGATGTCCCTCTGAAGAAGCTAACACTTGAACATCGGCTTTAATATTATTCCGATGCAAGTTAGTTCCTAAATAAGCATTGACTGCGTAAGTTTTATTTTTTTCTAGACCAATGACAGTTCCAGATGTTGATACGTTACCTGAGCGAAGAGGAGTATCCCCAATGCTGTCTATTATAATTTGCCCATTAGCGGTAATGTCTTGTAATTTTTTTGCATCGCTATTTGGATCTACAGTTAAAGCCGTATCTCTAATATCAAGACTGTATCGTTCTGTTTTCATATTTTGTTTTAATTTAGCGATCCCGATACTGTATCCTAAGTCATAGTATCTTTCTACGTTTAAAGTAGTAACTAGCTTAGAGGAAGAATGATAAACAATTTTCCCACCTCTTCGCAAAACTGGGATGTTGTTGGCATCATTTTTCAACCAAATAACCCTTTCAGGATTTCCTTTTGTACTTGTAGATAAAGAACCTGAAGTAGTTTCTTTGAAAGAACGGTCTCCTAGATATAATTTCCCGTACTCTTTCCCGTTGTAAGTGTAATAAGCTCCATCTTCTAGATTGTTAACGTTGGTTTCAATTTTTACGCCAGAGGTTGAAACCGAAGCTTTTCTATCAAATAAGGAACAACCAGATAAAGAAAGTAGGGTTACTCCTACGAAAAGACTACGAGTGAGAATTTTTTTCTTATTTTTTAACATGTTAAGCCTTTCTTTTATTGTTTTTTACATATTATTAGTATGCCATAAAAAATCGAAAAAGTGGCTCATTTGCAAAAAAAACATGATGAATTTCACCATGTTTTTATTTTCTTGCACTAGCCTTACTTTCTAACCTTTGAGCAAAAGAACTTTTCACCACTGTAGATTCTTCGAACTCAAAGTCATCAAAAATTACTTGAGGGGTTACAACAACTTCATTATTGCTTTTTACCCAGTAGTTATTGGCAATGTTGCCATAAAGAGTTAAGGAACAAGGAGAGTTTATTTTTTTAGCATACTCAACCAAATCAAAACCAACTGCACCAGAGATTTCAGATTTAAACTGAATTCCATTTTTTTTAATTTCTTTGTAATATTTTCCATCATAAGGGAGAAGTTTGAAGCCAGTGACTTTAAATTTCAAGTCTTCATTCCCTTTGCCTAATGGTTGGAATTTTTCGTTTTCTGCAATAGCTAGTGGTAGCATTTGATTAGTGATTTCAATATCGTAATAATAGTTAGTATCTTCTTCAACGGTTTCAATATGTGGCACAGTTTCTTGTAAAGCTTTTACCATTGCATTAAACTTGTCTTTTTGGATACTTGCGCCTGCAGCTCCTGCATGGCCTCCGACATGTTCAAAATAACTTTGAACCATATCTAAATGTTCTTTAATATTGAATCCTTCAGGGGAGCGGAAAGAACCTTTTACAGTACCTTCTAGTCCATCACTAAATACCCCTGCTGGGGCTTTATATTTTTCTTGAAGCTTCCCTGCTAAAATACCAACAATCCCAGGTTTAATGCCTGGCACATACAAAACTATAGGGTAGCCTGGGCCTTCAGGCATTTTTTGAATTTCTTCTTCAACTAATTTCCAGCCTTCCTCAGATTCAATTTTACGTCTTTCATTGTATTCAACTAGCAAACGAGATAGTTCTAGACATTCATCATAATCATTTGACGTTAATAGTTGAACTCCAAGTTTTGCCGCCCCATCTTCTAACCGTTCCAACGCATTAATACATGGACCAAATTTAAAACCGATAGAGCCTCCATCCCAATGAGCGATGCCTAATACTTTAGCCATAGCTTTAAAAGCGGGAATGTTATAGTCCAAGTGCTCATTTAAAGTTTTTAATCCGTAATAAGCAATGACGTAATTTTCTTCTATAAGATCCATCACATCACAGAAAGTCCCAACCATTGCAAGTGGACGCAAAAGAGCAATTTGGTTTTTATTTTCAAGCAAATGAGACATTACTTTAAAGGCAACTCCAGCTCCACAACAACCATTAAAGGTTGCAGAATTTGCAATAGCATTCGCATTGATAGTTACATCTGATTCTGGCAAAATAACTTTACCATTTTCTTCATAAGGTTCGTGGTGGTCTGTGATTAACAGAGTAAAACCTTTTTCTTTAGCGTATGCTGCAGCAGAAACAGCGGCAGTACCGTTATCAACCGTTAAAATGGCGCAATCTGCAGGGGACGAATTAATTGATTTTAAATATTCTATAACATCATCAATCATTCTCTTATTAAATCCGAACCCTTCTATTCTTTTCGGGATCATGTAATGTACATCTTTGAAACCAGCAAATTTTAATCCTCGAACGTAAATTGCAGAACCTGTAATACCATCAGCATCATAATCCCCGAAGATAAATACTGTTTTTTCTTTAAAATTCTTTAATATTGAGACAACTTTATCAATTCCTTTAAGTAAATAGTTGTTTTCTTTTGCTTTTAAAAACCAGCTATTAATTTCATCTGTAGAAAAAACTTTTAAATTTCTCAAATGGCAGTCTTTAATTTTTTTTAGATCATCTCTTTTTAAGTGATTTTTGTATTTACTCATTTAAACTCCTGTTAATTTTAATATAGTTGGTATCGCTATACCGTTATTTCATATTTAATTATATCGCATTACCGCTATTTTGTCAATAAAAAAAGACTACCCACGAATGAGTAGCCTTTCTTTTTCTTTTATTTTTTTTGAAAAAGATTAGAACGGAAGTTCCAAGTCAATTTCATCCATATCAACACCAGGCATAAAACCTGCACTTGTTGATTGTGAAGCACCAGCCCCAAAATTAGGAGTGCTATAGTCAACACCTTGTTCTGGTTCATCTGGCAAATCCGTACCTGCAGATACAGATGCTTCGTCTTTGACGCTTTTACGTTGAGCAAAAGTGATATCGCTAACTACAATACTTGTATTGTAGTATGATACAGTAGAACCATCAGGATTTTGTCCTTCAGTTTTACTTGTATGCAAGCGTCCTTGGACCATGACTGCATCTCCTTTATGGAAATAATCAGCCATAAATTGTCCGCGGCTGCCGAAAGCTACCAAGTGGAAGAATGAACTTTCACGTTCTTTTTTCTGAGCATTGTAAACAGAGTTTCCAACGCTCATACGTGAGAATTCGACTTCACCTTTTGAACCTTTAGTTGGATCCGAAGCTACGTGAGCATACAATGTAACCGAATTGAAGTTTGAAGCAAATTTATCTCCAAACATCACGTCTTCACCTCGAACTTTAATCCGAGAATGAACTTTACCTGACTCATCAGTATACTTGTCATCAACAAGAACACCAACAACGCCAAGAGAAGAACCTTTTAGATGCTTTCCAGCGTCGATTACACGTTTAGCCGTATAACCCACTAATTGGATAGTCACGAATGACGGTTGAGCATCTTTTCGGCTTCCATTAATAGCAAGAGTAGCTTCCAAGATTTGGAATGGAGAACCATCCTTCAATGTGGCCTTCGTATTGACCACACGAGCATCAGCAACCAAGTTACCTGCAACTACTGTATTGTTTTGAAATTGTGTCATTTTATGTTTCCTCCTTAAATGACTTAAATATTTTTATTTAAATAATTCAAGCCATTGTCTTGTGACTCTAGCTAATCAATTATTTATAATAATAGTATGCCATATTTTGATGAAAATAAAAAAAGGATTTTAAAAAAAATTGAAAAAAAGATTTTTTTTAGATAAAATAGCAATAGAAAAACAAAAAAAGTGAGATAAAAATGACTGAAGAAGTAGCATTAAGAAGATACGAAGATTTTTTAATCGGGAAAAAAGACTTTCAATTAAAATCACCATCTTTTGTAGAGAAAAAAGTCAATATAAAAAAAGGAACTGTTGATGAGATCGACATGCTAAGGGATGCTAAACTTTCAAAAGAGAAAGATGCTTTGGCGATCATTAGATATGCGATAACTGGAATTTTAGGGTGGACTCCTGATGAAGCCTTCTATTATTTTAATGAAAAAACATTAAAAGCTCTAAAGCTAGAGCAAGTATGTAAACATATTGAATTCCCGAAAGACTTAAAACCAAAAGTTGATTACTGGTGGTATATTTACAAAGCTTTTCCTGCACAGGTAAAATATAATCCAAACGAGCGTGTTTTAAATCTTTATCGTCAAATGATGAAAAATGAAATTAAGCACTTTCCAAAAGGTGTATTTGAGGGGCAGGAAGGAAGTGATAAGCTAAATTTAATTTTGCATTACTTTATAACAGAAAATATTCCCGCCTCTACAATCGAAGATCTTTACGATGCTTTCGGAAATAGAGCAGAAGCTGTCAAATTTCTAAAAGAGGGTAAACTTTATCACGCTTATAAAGATAAATATTCTTCCCCGCTAGATTGGCTCCATGATTCTTTAGGTGAAGATGCTAATAATCTATATTATCGTTTTCAACAATTTAATGAGCTATTCCCGAAAGTTGAAAAAGAGTTAAAGGCTAAAAAGAAGTTAGAAGGCAAAAAGAACAAAATTATCTCAACAAATTGATTATGTTAATAATTAAGTTGACATTTGTTGTTTTTTATGTTATAATTCTATACAAGAAAGATAAAAAGAGGAAAATAAAATGGATTTATTAAAACTATGGAAAGAAGTAACAAAAGACAACCGTAAGATGGTTATTGAAAATGATAGGACTGCACGCTTATTAGAATCTGTGAAAAAATAAAAAAGAAAGCTCTCACGAAAAAGTGAGGCTTTTTTAGTAAGAAAACAGCGTTTTTGACAGAATATATGGCATAATAAAAATAAGAACTCTATTTAGGAAGTAGTAATACATGTTAGAAGTAAAAGGCTTACCAAAATACATAAAATCTCCACAAGTAAAGGAAATTTTATCAAATCATGTTAACGAAGTTTTAAAGAAATGTGTTGTATTTATTGGTTATTTAACAGAAGAAGTAAATAAAAAAGATACTCTACTTAGCAAATGGCAAAGAAAGCAAATGAGAAGGAGATTATGTTCCTCAAGAATACGAACGGACAAAGATAGAGTGAAAATTATTTTATCTCTTCTAAGAAAATTGTATTCTGAAGAAGTAGAGCAATTGACCCCTGAAGAAAAATTTGTTTTATGTAGAGTTTGCTATTCTGCGATAGAACGAGAAGAAGATGTTATTTCGCAATTAGTTATATCTGAGGATCTTCGCTTAGAAAATTGGATGTGGGGGCGTTATATGATTGCCGACACAGACGAACGAAGAAAAGTCTTAAAGCATCTTAGAAAGATGAAAGTTGGAGCAAAAGAGTATCCGAAACACATCTTAGAGGATAAAACAATTCAAGAACGAGAGCGTATTTTGGATGCTGTTGGACAAACAAATATGTTGTTATTTGAATATCCAACTGTGATTAATTTAGTTTTTGACGAGAAAGAATACAATATCTTAGTTTCGTTAGTGAAAAATGAAGAGGAGAAGCGGGCGTGAAAAATAAAACAAAAAAGAACAAACTAATCATTATGTGCATGAGTCTATTTTTATTATTACTTCCATTGTTTGGTAGTAATATTTCTTCAGTATTTGCAGACTCCCCTCAAAAGGCTGTCTTTATTGGGGACGATACTTTAGAAGGACTTTCCGCCATCACCAAGGATAGCCAACGTTTTTCTTATTTATATGAGAAAAGAAAAGGTCTGACTTGGGTTAAAGGACATGAAAAAGAACTTTTAAAAGCAGCAAAACAAGGTGATGCAATTATTTTCTCTGTAGGGCTTAGTGAGGTGTCTAGCCTTAGCAAGGTTGCTAGCTATACAGAATATTTTAATAAGTTTGCTAAGGACCACGGGAAAAAATATAGACTATATGTAAAAAGTATTGACCCTGTAGATGAAACAAAATATGGAGTAAAAATCAATAATAAAATTGTTCAATGGAATGAAAAAATTAAAGCCTCTTTGAATGATAGGATCAGTTATATTGATAGTTATGGAATGCTTATCCCTTCCTTCACAACCTTGTCAAATGGTTATTATTATGACGGAGCAACAAGCCAACGTCTTTTTGATTTTATATTAAAGAGCATTGGAATGCCTAGTGATGCTGAATTGAGAGCGCAAGAAGCTAATTCGAAAGACTATACTGAAAGTGGTCAGAATACGTGGGGTAGAGATAAAGCTGGAGAAAGGGTTTATTATGATGAAAATGGAAACGTTGTAAAAAGCACTTTAAAGGATATTGATGGCGCTACTTATTTCTTCGACAAAGATGGGCATTATGTTAAAGGACTTCATGAGTTTGAAGGTTATACATCATTTTTCAATGAAGTTGGTATTATGGCAAAAGGTGGAACCGCAAAAGTAGATAAAGAACACCTGATGTTATTTGATAACAATGGCCACCAAATGAAAGATAAGTGGCAAGAGCTAAATGGTAAAAAATATTATATTGACAACGATGGTTATGCCCTGACAGGCTGGTGGACATTAGGAACTACCGATTATTACTTTACTGAAGATGGTAGCGTAGCAAAAGGCATTGTAGCTATTAAAAATGACTTATATTGGTTTAATGAAGATGGATCTGCCAGAGTAGGCTGGTATGAGGAGAACGGGAGCAAGTATTATTTTGGCGATGGTGGCAAAATGGTACGAGGTTTGAAAGAAATCAACGGGAAGTATTATCATTTCAAAGATGATGGGTCAATGTCAACTGGTTGGGTTAAAACAGACGATGGTAAATTCTATTTTGACACGGAAACAGGAGAAGCTGCTGTTGGAAAAAAAGAAATTGACGGTAAAGTTTATTTCTTTACAAAAAAAGGTCAGTTAAAATTAGGCTGGGTTGACGTTGATGGGGACAAATATTATTATAAAGAAGACGGAACTGTATACACTGGAAAAACAAAAATTGGAAAACATTTCTATTTCTTTGACAGCGAAGGGAAAGCTTTAAGCGGTTGGCAAGGTAAAGGCAAAGAACGTCGTTTTTATAAAAAAGATACGTTTGAAATGGCAACTGGTTGGTTAAGTGCAGACGGGAAAAAATACTATTTTAAAGAAGATGGTTCTATTTATAACGGCTTGAAAAAAGTCGATGGAGCTTATCATTTGTTCAATAACGAAGGAGTCTCTATTTTTAGTTTGCCAGCATTACTTGTTAACTTAGTCATCTTTATTATTGTTGTAGCAGGATTGAGCTTTGGTTATATCAAAAATAAAGTAAAAGTAGATAATTTTACCAAAGGACTATACCTAAAATTGACTGAAAAAAACAATAGTTGATAAAAAATAGCAAAAAAAGAGCTTTTTAGTAGCTCTTTTTTTGTTAGAAAAAAATACGTCAAAGTGGTATAATTGATATTATCAAGTTTTAAAAAGGAATGCAAAAAATGAAAACAAATGAAGAAAAAGTTGCTTTACTGCAAGAGATCATTAATGAAGGGATAGGAGATCGGACAAGAAGAGCTTTTGCCCTAGAAGTGGGAATTGCTCCAGAACATTTAAGTAGACTTATGAAAAAAGGCTATAAATTGATCCCAAACGAGAAGACATTGATTGCATTTTCTCAAGCTCTTCCCAACACAAGTAAAGAAGAGTTATTGTCTTTATTTGAACTTGAGGAATTGGAGCTCCCGAAAAGCCCAATAGAACTAGCTACTGAAGTTTATAAAGACTTAAAAATATCATCTGAACTAATACTAAAAAAAGAAAGAATGTATTCTAGTTTAGAAGATTATATTGAGCAATTAATGTTGTTTAGCGCTGTAAATGCGAAAACAAAGTATTCGATTGAAGAACTAATTCATGCAGAGAAAAAAGAAAGCTCTTTAATTAAAATCGACTTTAAATTTGAAGAAGTAGATATTCAAATCTTCTTTGCTTTAGTCTTCTCAAGATTAAAAGACGAAAGCCTCATTATATTAGATATTTTATTTGATAAAACTAGTATTGTCGAGGCTGGTTTATCTGTAGATTCAAAAACGGAATATCCTTTTTGTGTATTAATTCATTCTAATTCAGAAGAAGCAACAGAAGGACAAAATGATGTAATTTCAGTTATTAAAGGTCTTGGATTCTATATTGACAAAGATAGGGACATTCATCTGAATAAATTCATTGATGAGTTTTCTAATGATTTAACAGAAGGTTCTTCTTACACATTATATAATGCTGCTGAAATAATGAAACAAAGGACTTCATTGCCATTTGAATATAAAATTGGTATTGATAAAGATGCTATTATTCTCCAAAAAGACTCATATAGTCAAATGGACAAGGAAATTGTCAAAAAATATGCAAAACTACTAGGTGTGGACACTTACGGATTTCTAAATCTAAAAGTAAAAGAAAGTGTTGAAGAAGATGAATTATTTAATGTGGATTAAAGAAAATGCTCTTTCCTTATCATTTTCGTTCATTATATTTGTTGTAATTTTGTTTGTTTATTTATCAAGCAAAAAAGCAAAAGAAAAGAATTTCGATAAAGCGTTAACTTACTTTTTAGTAGCTTTAGTTTTTATGTGTGTCGGTCTTGGAACTATGATTTTATTTTTATAATTATAATCAAAAAAAGAAGGATTTTATCCTTCTTTTCTTTTTGCTGTTCGAAGACTAGTTTTCCTTTTTCTTCAGAACCATAGTAGTCGCAAGTCCCATTACAGATAAGCCTGCAAGAGTAAGCGCTACGCTTGTGGCTGAA
>ERZ773213.370-NODE-370-length-27389-cov-7.888234_pt1 | contig 27389 bp, 27 predicted proteins | sample MGYA00580996_ERZ773213 | MGnify/ENA primary metagenome ERZ773213 (study PRJEB29015, sample SAMEA2738152) | human oral metagenome | biome: human oral; feature: human-associated habitat; material: saliva | place: China | collected 2197 ...
AGGCCGTCTGAAAGATTTTCAGACGGCCTTTATGCTTTCATTATACAACCTTAACAGCATAAGCCTACGGTTGCTTTTTATGTTTCACACATTCTGTATCATCTAAATAATATATTGCTTCAATTACAAGCATAAACGTCATGTTCAATATCAAGTTTTAATAGGATTAAAATCAATACCCGTAATATAACGTTGTCCAGCATGAGCTTTAATGTGTACAACAATATCAATGGTCTGCCTAAGCAGGTTTTTAATAACTTCAAACTCCAGACCACTTCCTTCTGGTGATGCTTTTACCATTAATGCTAATTGATCCCATGTTTGTTCCGTGCTACCAGCATGGCAACTTGTAATAGATCCCGGGTGTCCAGATGCACAATTTCGAATAAAATAAAATGATTCATCACCACGTAGCTCTGCTAGAATAATTCTATCCGGTTTCATACGCAGACAGGATTCCATACAACTTTTTGCCGTAATATTTGAACTGCCTTGTCCACCTTTTGAGTAAAGCAAATGAACTACATTTTCATGAGGAATGAATAGCTCCCTAGCATCCTCAATGCTGATTAGTCTCTCACTTAAAGGAATGTGATTAACCAATGCTTTCATAAAAGTAGTCTTACCACTGCCAGTTGCACCTGAAACGACTATATTCTTTTTATATTCAACGGCTTTTTTAAAAAATTCTTCGTAGTTCCGATTGTTCTTCAGTTCGACTAATTCCTTATCTTGAGGAGATAATTCCCCATTTAACTCAATAATCTGACTAAAGAAACCATCTTTACTATACTGGCTTAAGCTCTTTGTGTGTTTTGATGGTAAACGGATTGTAATTGAAGCTTTTCCTGCATCACAGGCAGGAGGAATCACAAATTGGGCACGTTGTCCTGTGGGGAATGTCAACGATACCATCGGCTCCGCTTCTGTAATTCGCTGCCCAGTATTACTTTCATTAACAACAGCAGTACAGAACTGACGTGCCCTATCAAAGTTTAGCGTATTTACTTCTACCTTTTTCCAACCCTGAGAGGTTTCTAAAAATACCTCTCCTGGTCTATTAATACAAATCTCAGTCACATCAGGATCTTTTAAGAAAGAGGTAATTCCCAATACTTCATATTGATAATCTAAGAAATCCGCTGAAATTGTTGAGTTTAATTCATCCATAGTTAAAAATAAATTGATTTAAAATATGCGATTATAATGAAATTTAAAACTTGAGGAAGTTTTTTATTCAAGATCAAGAAACACCTATATTCCCCGAGCTTGTACTTGTGACAACTGTCTTTGCTGTGTTTCTAATTCAAATTGCTGAGCTGTTACCTGTACCTTTATAAGACTTTCCTCTATCGGTGTAACTGCAGCTTTTTGCATATCCACAGAAGCAGTTCTTAATTCAGGAGCCTTGTCACCAATCAGAATATGTCCATTTTCTTTGATATTAATAAGAGATGCACCTCTCATCTTGTTTGCGTACCCTTCAGCAGCCAGTGCCATAGCAATATTATCTAGGCTTCTTTCATCGTAGATAATATCTTTTTTATTACAGAATTCAGTAAAAATTTGTTTACTTTGCTGATAGATATTTTGAGCATGTTGTGGGATAGCTTCCAACTTTAAAGGCTTCACAGATTGCATCTTATCCCAATCGCCAGGAACAGGAGCATGCGCTATGTTGCTCTTAGGTTGATGTAAAATCTTAGTACTGTCTATTCCTGTAGCAGAATGTACTCTAATACTATTACTATCTCTGACACCACTACTATATTGGCCTGTTTTCTTTTCTTGTAAATGAATGCCTAAATCCCCATTTTTGAAATTTTCAATTTTAAGACCATTTACATCTAATGTCCCCGTATTTCTATCCCATTCATATACCATTCCAGCACTACGGTAAACGAAACGGTTTGGTTGAGATAAATCACGTACACCACCCTGTAATATATGGCCATTCAATGACACTTCACCCTTGCCGTCTGAATCTCGGATAATATCTAAATTGTCAGCACGATATTTGTCATGTCCTTTACCACCAAACAATTTATCTCTTCCGGAATTACCGGCTAAAATATCATTACCATTACCACCAATTAATACATCATCACCACTACCGCCTAATAAAATATCATTTTGATTAGTACCTTTTAGAACATCATCTCCGGCATCTCCATACATATATGCCCCACTTTTTAAATAAGTCTTAGCCCTGCCTATTAATAAACTATCACGGCTATATGATCCATCAGCAACGACTTTATTGTTACCCTTATTTCCAAAAGTGTCATAATTTGCCATATGTTTAACAAATACTTGTTTATCTTCCGGCCTTAAGAATGCCTCAGAAAAGTCTTTGGCAAAATTGGTACGGGTATTCAGAAAGTAATAAATATCTTTTTCGTAATAACTCAATTTAATAGATCCATTTTCTTCTGAATTTGGACGCATACCATACATATTTTGGCGAGCAATCAAATCCTTAACTTGCTCGAAAGATTTACCCTTGATATAAGGATAAAGATCACCGCTAATTTGAGTACTATAAGCACTTCCATTATTTCGCTCTTCATAAGCAATCATACGTGCTTCATTAAAGATTGCCTCTGCTTCTCCATAGCCTCGTGCTTGAGCATAAGCTTTAGCAGTATTATAATAACTTGCTGATTTAGCCTGATATTTACCCAATGCATGTCCTATTTCATGGGCTACTGCTGTGGCAGTAGTATACACTGTTCCTGGTCGGAAATAGATGTTTCTATCGTTGGAGTCATAATACGCATTACTCTTACTATTTGTAACTTTGAAAAAACCCTGTCCTTTACTGCTAAACTGATTAATCTGTCTAACCAGCTCATAATCTGCCTTTATCCTGTCTAATTCTGACATGGTGGAATTAAATTGTGTTTTATGGAAACCTAATATTTTTAATTGAGTTTCCGCTTTTTTGTTTAATTTAGTCATAATATATTAGTCTCTGTATCAATAACCCATTGGACTCATTTCTGTATTACTATAAAAAGTAAATGATGTGATTGCTCCAGAACCGTTGTTTGCCGCAATTATTTCACGACCGTTTTCACGCCAATAGTAATCAACCAGCTCTTTAATCGGGTCACTTTCACGTCTTGGATAATAATCCCCATACTCAGGAGGCATTTCTTTCTCCTTAGGCTTTGGTAAAAAGTCAGGAAATCTGTTTTCTGGGAAAATACTTATTTTTTCTTTAAAATATTGCTCGGTCGGTAAAATAATAAAACTGGTTTGATATGAACTATATTGTACTGCTACATACAATCCAATAGGAGAAGCAAAATTTTCAAAATGATTATTGACATAACCTTCAACAACTGGAATTTGCCAAATATTTTCTAATTCTAGCGCATACATTGCATATAGGCAGTCATCTTTAAATGCCGTATCATACATCTGCTTAATTAGGTCATCCCGATTTTCCACTTTGTACAACATACTTCGGCAACGATTGCGCACTTGTTCCATAGTTATTTCCTTTTGTATATTCTGCATCTTGGAAGAATCCTTAATATTTTTATTACTAATCTGCGGAGTACAGGAGGTCACCAAGCATACAGTTAATATGGCTGTAATCGCTGATAGTTTCATATAAATTCCTTTTTAATCATTCTGGAAATTTAATTTTCAGACGGCCTTGAGCTTTTATTACTATTACCGTTTTCCTTTTAACGAGGCAACTTTCACTGCCTCCATCAGTCGTTTGGTAAATGTTCCATCTTGATAATAACGGATTTTCCCCACTTGCGCCGGATGTGACATACCTTCGTAAAGGATAATTTCTTTATCTTGGCTCATTGCCTTTAACTCTTGCGGCAACATCAGTGCGCGGCGCTCTTCACTTTCCGAGACACTACGTTCGCGTCCACGGCTGACATTTTTTCTTTTCACTGTAGTATAGCCCAACATTTCGGAGTATTCATTTGCATCCTGCTGTTCTCTAGGTGTATAGATGATTTGCAAAGCATGGTTAGTAATAATAGTACGCGCATATTCTTTGCCATAAACAGCATCCAGCTGGGCGACTGATTGGATAATCGGAAATAGGCGAATGTTGTAACCTGCCATATAGCTGACGGAATGAGCAATAATTTCAACTTTACCAATACTTGTGAACTCGTCCATTAACAGCATACATTGGTGTTTCAAATCGGGGTTGTCCTGAGGCAGCTCTTTTGTATTTTGGTTGATAAGTTGAGAGAAAAAGAGGTTAACAATGACTCTTGATTCAGCAAGTTTGTTAGGAAGAATGCCGATATAAATAGTCATCTTCTTTTTACGTACGTCAGTTAACAGAAAATCATCAGCGGAAGTGGCGGCATCAATGACGGGATTAATCCATGGGTTGAGGGGTTCTTTAAACGTACCCATGATAGAACCAAAGGTTTCTTTTTCTTGAGAGATTAAACCGGAAAAAGCAGTTTTTGTAGCCTCACTGAGGTATGGTTGTTGTGATAGAGATGTAAAGTATTTCTTGAGTTCTGTTCCATTACCTGATGAAAGGCGGTATATTTTTCCCAAGGTACAGGCTGGTTCATTTTCTTTACCCTCTATTGGAAAATCAGCCATTGCTTCATGCTCATCAAAACAATAAAGTGAAAACGCCAAAAACGCATTTCTTGCCTGCGCTACCCAAAACTTATCACGACTATCCCCATCAGGATATAGCATTGCAGCTATCGACATTAAGTCCGATACTCGCTGGTCAGGATCGGAAGAAACATAGGTAAATGGATTCCAACGGTGCGTCCTTCCATCTTCGGCAAACGGGTTAAACAAATAGACTTCCTGACCTAATACTTCTTTGCGGTAACCGCTAGTCAAATTAAAGTTCTCCTGTTTGATGTCCAAAACTACTACCGATCCTTTATAACTTAACAAGTTCGGAATAACGATGCCGACACCTTTACCCGAACGTGTTGGCGCTGCCAACAATGCGAATTGCTGGCCATTGTAATGTAACAATTTGCCGTTGTATTTACCGACAACAATTGAAGTATCCGTTTGTTTGAAAAATCCTGCTTTTGTCAAATCAGCCATCCCAGCAAATCGTGCTTCCCCATGAAGACTTTGGGAGGCTGTACGCCAAATAGGAATTAAACCAAGCAGACCAATCAGAAAAGTAAAACCAAATCCAACAATTCCTGATGCTTTAATCTGCAGTGAATATTTAGCAACCTGAGGAATATCCAACGTATTATAGTATTTGAACCATGTTGTAAGTAGTAAGGGCGTTTTATCTAAGCCTAACCATTGCAGCAGGATAAAGCCTGAAAGGTAACAGCCTAATATGAAAGAAATTAATAGTAAAACTACCGTAATAATAGATTTGGTTTTTAGAGTCATTTCAATACCTGTAAGTCAAAGGAATAGATTGTTTTAGCTTTCTAGTGAAGATATTAGTTTTCAGACAGCCTAAGGTGATGAGAGAAAGCTCAGTTCTACTGATGTGTATTATGAGAAATTTATCACTCTCTTTTAGTGCTATCCTTAGCAGTTTTACTGTATATTTGAACTAAATATTTTTGAAATAAGTTTACGCCTATTGCATCATAATTATGATACACCTCTATATACAAACTCTTAGCACTATATTTAACAATAGGGCTATAGACTGTATTAGAACAAGAGGCTTTATCAATAATTCCTCTTTGTGATGAAAGCATAATAAGTAGGCCGTCTGAAAAAACAGACGGCCCTTTAAATTACTGCATAACCGAACTGAAATCAATGTCCTGGGCAGTATAAATATTAATCAAGGTCCCTTGATTGATCGTTACCGTATTGGGACGAGCATTATTTCGCTCAAGTTGATTGATAGCCTGTTGCTTCAATGCATTGGCTGTTTCACTCTCGTAAGGATTAGTGGTAGTTGATGAGCTGGTTGTAACCGTTTGTCCTTGTGGACCATATTCAGTAGCAGCATATTTAAAAGCATCAGAAATCATACTAATCAATAAAGCTGATGCCAAACGAGACCCCCAATGGGACTTAAATTTACCGACATGACCTGCTGCACCAAGATTATCTACTCCAGGAGATTCAAGTGTTACATCAATACCCTCGGGTGTTATAACTCGATTCCAGATAATCTCCATCCGTGGACCAGTAGGATTGCTGGAACCATATTGCCCCATTACTTTTGACCCTTTCGGCAATAAGAGATATTTTCCACTGGCAGAATATACAGGTTCAGTAATGATACAAGATGTAAATCCTTTTACTTCAGAAACAATTTTAGTTTCTAATACACAACGCAAATAAGTCCCTTGTTGAAGCAACTTATCCCTATTATGCATATAACGGACAGCATTAGCCTGAGCTGTACTTACTCCCGACTCTTTTTGAGCAGCCTCCCCGTCCTGAACAAATGCAGAATTCATATTAGCATACATATCTCCTGCTGGAATAATCGGCTGTATAGGAACATTAGGAGTTGTTGGAGTTGATGGAGTTATAGGTGGCAAGGTCTCCACTACTGGTGGAGTAGTTACTTCTATTGTTTTTGTATTCGATGTATTATCCGTTTCTAATTCGGGCTTTTTGTCTTCTGCTAAATCAATTGAAGGGGGTTCTGTAACTTGAGGATCTGGAGCAGGTAAATCTGGTACAGTAACTACCTGAGGACGTTCTGGAGGGGGAGCTTCATCAGAACCACTAAATTGATGATAGGCAAATGCCCCTAGTCCAGCCAACCCAAAACCTGCAGCTACAATAAACGCAATAGCTTTTTTGTTGACTGTGCGATCAACAGGAGCATTTAGTTGAGGAGCATTCTCCTCAAGTCCCGCCAATTGTTCTTGTTCGTATTGGCTTGAATATAAATTTTGTGATGATTCACTATCTTTGTGATGTTCATTATTTAGCTTATCAGACATTCTTAATTCCTTTTTAATCCAACTACATCATTTCCATGTCTCAAAACTAGGAATGGATAAGTCCCATGGACAATAACTACATTACCTTCAACATTACTGTTTAAGACAAACTCAGCTCCTTTCTCTGATTTTCTGCCATAAACAGCAGGAAAATCACCTGTGAACTTGCCCTTATTCAAGTGGACATAGGTAAATCTGCCATCATCATAGACTTTTAAAGGAACTAGCCAACGAGATTTTTCATTTGCAGCCACATCATAATTAGTATTATAGATTTTAGAAGAATCATATTTCAGGCTATAACCAGCCAAAGTACTAGCACGAAGACTGAAGTCCGTAGAATCGGGATATCTGAATTTAACTTGATAATTTACCCCTTTGTCTGAAGCTTCTGCTAAATTACCAACAACATTTTTCATAACCTTAAGCTCAAAAATATATTGGTGAGCCTGAGTACGAACAATAAGATTAGTATCAACTGCATCAGCCTTTGGACGCAGATAAAATACATTTTCTCTACGTACCAAATCCCATCCACCACTTAGGCCTGCACCAAAATCTTTAACCTTTTCACGAGAATCAAGTTCAATTTGTGTGACTACGCCTTGTGCCGTATGAACGGGATAAGTTGTATTTTCTTGAAACGTATACTCTTGAATAGCTGCAGCATAGACGCTTCCTTGCAACAAACACGATGCTGCCGTTGCTAAAAACATTTTTCTTAACATTATTGATTTCCACTTTCAACAGATATAGGAGAAGCATTAGGAACATCATTATCTACAGATGTAGGAGCTTCTAACTGGGGCTGGGGTACACTTTGTATTTGTTGCTGAGCCTGGCTTTCAGATGATGTTCCTGCAGAAAGATAATCCGAAGATAAATCTTGAACAGGCGATTCACTAGCATCAGGATCAACACGATAAGATAATACCTGGAATCCCAGAGGATTTTTTAACCTATACTTTTCATCCATCTTCAAATTGCTATTATAAGTATAGGTCAGAGTAGCAACATTGCTATCCATAAATCTTGATATGCCAGTACTCTTATTTAATAAAAATCTTTGGAATCTTACTGTTGCGCTAGCATCGCGACCATCTGCCTTTCCACTATTATTAAGGACGATACTCAAAATCTTAACGCGAATTGACTGAGCAGACCCATAAAGATTAAATGGGCTATTCGGGTTACTTTTATTCATCAGATTGCGATAGCTGTCAGATACCCCTGCAACCGACATAGAATAAACTGTAGCCCAGTCATTATCATAAATAATCTGACTATCAAAAGATTCTCTAGCAATAATAAAGTGAGAAATATTACTCTTATTTACTGCTTCATTTTTAGTAATATCTAAATTATTCCAATCACCGGTTAGTTTAGCAACAGTAGCTTGTCCCGTATAGACATCAGCCATAACAAGATAAGGTTCTTTTTCTTTCAGCGGCAAAATATAAAATAATCCGCCAAGCAGACACAAAGAAGAGAAGGTAGAAATACCGGCAACAATCCATGCCCTTTTCTCACTTTTTTTGCGGATATCAACCAAGGTCGTTTCAAAATCCAAAGATCTTTTTACAGCCTTTTGGATATTACCATCAGTAGTATTTTTACTTGATTTGAACATATATTTCCATTTTAATCTTGGGTTTTTACATCAGCTTTTGCTGATCTCTCATGTTTTTTCTTTCCACTGTTTTTCACAGCAACATCCACTCTCTTATGCGCCATAATGACACCATTTTGAACATAGAAAACCATCCCTTTATCTTCATAAAGTTTAGATAATTCACTCAGGGCATTATCAAGCTCAGTATTTCGTATTGTTGATACTTTCTTATACAAAGTAAAATCAAGCGTATAGTCATAAACAACAGGCATCTTTGCCTCTTCTCCCCAACGCTCCAACAAACCTTTTACAGTTGTATCAAGTCGCGTCACTTGATAAACATGAGGTTTGACAAGAGGAATCTCAGTTACCTGATCAGGTAGTTCATTTAATGGCTTCCATGAACTTGGGAAATCTGGAGCAGACTGATTTGCACAACCTGCCATTAGCGCGCCCACACTAGCAGACAGTAACAGCGTTCTTAAAAGAAACATACATAGCACCTTATAAAATAACTTAAGTTACAACCAAAGCATCTTAATTAAAAATGAAGAAAAGACAATTCATGTTTGGTTATTTTTATTGGTCAAAATCTTGTTAATTATTTTAATCTGTGCTAAATTTCACGTCAATACAAATTCATATTTTCATCTCAACATCATGTTTTTTTCCTGCGCCGACTTAGCTGTCCCGCATGATATTATGCATCATGTCGTGAGAGTTGAATCCTCAGGCAACCCATACGCTATAGGTGTTGTAGGCGGACGCTTACAAAGACAGCCTAAAAATTTGGCTGAAGCAGTTGCTACTGCTAAAATGTTGGAACAAAAAGGATTTAACTTCTCCTTAGGATTAGCTCAAGTTAACCGATACAATTTAAAAAAATACGGGTTGCATTCCTACGAACATGCATTCCAAGTGTGCCCAAACGTCAAGGCAGGTTCGCATATATTGCGAGAATGCTACAATCGTGCAAAAGACTGGGGTAAATCTTTCAGCTGTTATTATTCCGGTAACTTTGTAACTGGTTATAAGCATGGATATGTGCAAAAAATTTTTTCATCTATGGGGAAAGGGAGAGCAATCCCACAAAATGCCATTCCAGTCATCAGCAATACTGTGAATACCCCTCGCCCTATGGGTCAAATGCCAGCACAACAAGCTAACCGCCCAAATTTGACAGTTACCGCTAATCCACAACCATACTTGGCCACTGTCTCTAAAAACCAACATTCTTTGCAAGATAATAGTACTGCACAAGCAAAAAGCAATACTTATAAAGATAGCGCAGCAGTCTTTTAGATAGATAGTTTTTTTCCACATCAACCTGTAATAAACATAGGAAATTTCAAATGAAAAACACTCAGATTCAAAAAAAGTCCCACTTTACCGCTGAAAACGTTGCTACAGCAGCATTTGTTGCTGCAGCATTTTTAGCACCGACTGTAGGTATGGCTGCTGATGATTTTACTTCAGCTTCTGGTGGTGCCTGTAAATTCATTAAAAACATCCATACCGTATTGAACTTAATGTCCGTTGCTGTTGTAACCATCGCCATTATTTTTGCCGGTTACCAAATTGCTTTTGCACACAAACGCATTTCTGACGTCGCTCCTATTTTAATTGGTGGCGTACTGATTGGTGCGGCCGGCCAAATCGCAAAAATGCTGGTTGGTAATGCAGACTCTTGCTCTGCCGGTACAACATCAGCAATGCTTCAAGTATTGCAATTTTTTGCCTGATTCACACCATGCAGAAAAACATCGTTTTTCGAGGATGTACGCGTCCGGCAACCTTTCTCGGCGTACCCTATATACCTTTCTTTATAGGGGCCGGTTCAGGATTATTGATGGGAATGTACTTCAATATGTTTTTTTTATTGACTATTCCCTTCATCATCCTGATTATGAGGCAGATGGCAAAGCGGGATGATATGATTTTTCGTTTTCTAGGTTTACGTCTGAAATTTAGACTTAAAGCCAGAAACCGAGAGGAGTTTCCTGACACATGGTGCTTCTCGCCTAATGAATACCGCAACAATCCTCCCAAACAATGACAACAAAACATCCGGCAGACATTTTTGTCTGTCGGACGATTTCAACACAAAAAACAAATAAAATGTTTACTCCTGACGCATCAATTAGTCAATTCGTATCCCTCTCCACCCATGTTTCCCCAACCATTGTCAAAACCACTGGGGGGGATTACCTGACAACATGGCACCTATCCGGCCTTCCTTTTGTAGGTCGAGAAGAATGGGAGCTCGAACACAAACACAACACATTTAATCGTTTACTCCAATCCTTGCGCGCTCCGGACTATGTCAATGTTGCCTTCTGGGTACATGACATTCGCCGCCACCGCGGCATTGATTTGCGCCCAAAATTTCAAGAGTCTTTCAATCAAAGCCTCTCCGACCGCTATTTTTCCCGACTTTCTAAAGAAAAGCTCATGAACAACGAGCTTTACTTGACCATGATTTATCGCCCAGTTGTTGACGGCAAAAAGTTTGTTGATAAATCAGGCAATATCGATCGTCTGAAGGCCGAACAGGAACAAGCTATTGGTACACTTAACGAATTAGCAACCAACCTTGAGGCTGTTCTCAAAGACTACCATCCATACCGACTTGGCATGTACGAAGGTAAAAACGGGACTGTATTCTCTGAAACCCTCGAGCTTTTTGGTTATATCCTTAACCGCGTTAATGAGCCGGTTCCCGTACTTCCTGCTCCTGTTTACAACTACTTACCCCTTAGCCGGCATCTCTTTTCTGCCAAAACCGGCGACTATATCGTCCGTACTCCTGAGGGTAAAAACCACTACGGTGCCATACTCAACCTTAAAGAATACCCTGACGGCACCTATCCCGGCGTGCTTAACGGTCTCAAATATTTGGATGTCGAATACGTTATCACTCATAGTTTCAGCCCCATGAGCCGATACGATGCTATGAAAACCCTCGAGCGCACTCGTGGTATGATGATCTCTTCCGGCGACAAATCCTTTACCCAAATTGCAGAACTTGACCATGCAATGGACCAACTCGCATCCGGCAATTTCGTTCTTGGCGGCTACCACTTCAGTCTTGCTATCTATGCCGACAGCCAAGAGCAGCTTTCCCAAAACATTGCCGCTGCCCGAGCAGAGCTTTCCAATGCAGGTTTTGTAACGACAAAAGAAGACTTGGCCGTCTGCGCCGCATATTATGCCCAGCTTCCGGGTAACTGGAACTACCGCACTCGTATTGCCAATCTCTCATCGTTAAATTTCTTGGGCCTTTGTCCTCTTCACAACTTTGCAGCTGGTAAACGTGAAGGCAATCCATGGGGGCAATGCGTTACTGTTCTTCAGACGACCAATGGCCAGCCCTACTATTTCAACTTCCATGCAACCCTCGAAGGTGAAGATTCCGAAGGAGAAAAAGCCATTGCCAATACTATGGTTATTGGTAAGTCTGGTACCGGTAAAACAGCACTTATCAACTTCCTCCTCAGCCAGGTACAAAAATACGATCCCAAACCCACTATTTTCTTCTTCGATAAAGACCGTGGTGCCGAAATCTTCGTCAGAGCCTGTGGTGGTGCCTATATGGCGCTGGAAAGCGGTCAGCCGACCGGCTTCAACCCCTTCCAATGCGAAAATACAGAGGCAAATGTCCAATTCCTTTGTGGCCTTATGAAGCAGTTAGGTGGCAAGGCGCACTATTCAGCAGCAGAAGACGACGACATCCTGCGCGCCGTCCGAGCTATGCTTGATACCCCAATGGCACTGCGCAGTATTTCCAACTTCCAAAAATCGCTGCCCAATACTGGCGACGATTCCCTCTATGCCAATATCCGCAAATGGACTAGAGGGAACAGTCTCGGCTGGGTTTTTGATAACCCTCAGGACAAAATCGACTTCAGTGGTGCCAACATCATCGGCTTCGACTACACCGACGTGATTGAAAACCCTCAGGTACGCGATCCAGTCATCGGCTACCTTATCCACCGAATGGAAGAGCTTATCGATGGTCGCCGCTTCATCTACATCATGGATGAATTCTGGAAAATCCTTGATGGCGAAGGCGGTTTGAAAGAGTTTGCCAAAAACAAACAAAAAACCATCCGTAAGCAAAACGGTATGGGTATCTTTGCCACCCAGTCTCCGGAAGACGCCCTCAAAAGCGATATTTCCGCCGCGCTGATTGAGCAGACAGCTACTATGATACTGCTGCCAAATCCGAATGCAGATAAAAAAGACTATATCGACGGATTGAAGCTGACCGACTCCGAGTTTCAAGTTGTCAAAAGCCTGGATGAGCGCAGCCGCTGCTTCTTGGTCAAACAAGGCCATGCGTCAGCTGTTTGCCAGCTTAATCTGCGCGGATTTGACGATGAATTGGCTGTCATCTCCGCCAGTACCGACAACATCGACATCATGGACGGCATTATCAAAAAAACGGCCGAACGCCTTGGCATCAGCATCGATACAGTGAAACCAGAAGATTGGTTGCAGACCTTCTACGATGAGCGTAAGGGTTCCGGCAAGAAGTCGGCTACTAATATGATGCGTAATGCAGATTAAGTCGATTTGACTAAAAATGAGATAGGGTTATCTAAAGACAGTAACTCTTCAGGCAACCCTAAGACAGAAAATTTAAATATTTTAAAATTAACCAATTTGAAGAAAGATTGAATAGTAATGAAAACTAAAATAAAACGGATAATCGCCTCAGTTTTGGTGGGGGCGACAATGCTTACTTCCATGCCGATAGCTAATTCATATGTATTGCCTGTTATTGATGGGGCTAAAATGATGCAAGATGCAATCAACTGGGCCATGGATGCAGCGGATCGTGCAACTACCATAGCCCACTGGGTAACTCAGTTGAAAAACTGGGATACCCAGTTGAAACATTGGGTGCGTAGTCAAATGGAACAGATTCCAGAATTGAAAGCGCTACTCGATAAAAAAGAAGAAGGAGAAATCAAAAAAATGTTCCAAAAGCGTAAGGATCGCTGCAATAGAATTGCTAATCAAACATCAAGAAATTTATGTGTGAGTACAGTAACTCTTGAAGAGCAAAAATTTACGCTTCTACGAAAAATGGAAACAGAAATTAACCAAACTTTTTCGGAGATAAATGCCACTTCGGTCAAAAAACAAAATTCCAATGCCCAAGGACAAAGTAATTCAGCAGCCTCTGCCGAAGCCGAAGTCATCGCAAAATTGCAGCAGTTGCAAATCAAACTGACAAATTACCAATCGGCAATAAAATCTATCGACCAAATGCTTGATCAATACAAATGGGCAAGGGTAAATTTGGCCAAAGACCAACTCTCTGGCTCAAACAGCAACAACCTGACTAAAGCATCAGCTTCTATCCTTTTAGAAAAAAAGGTAAAACAAATCCGCGAAGAGGCAAAAGAAAAAAGAGCCATCAGCACTGGCTATAAACTCCGCTAATTTTAATGTTATCTTTACCCAAACTATTTAACAGGAAAACATCATCATGATGGATCTTCTCCTTTATTCCAGTATTCGTGACTATATCTATGCACGAATAAGCTTTTTTACTGAACATGTATTGTCTAAAAACCTAACACTTGCTTTTACCATTATCGTCGCCTTATTGACTTTATGGATAATGATCCAAGGTTATCTGATTGCAACCGGTAGAAGTCAGGAAGGTCTGAAAGGCTTTGTGTACGGTCTCGGCAAGACCTACCTCATTGTAGCCGTTGCACTGGGTGTGGCGGCCGGCGGCGATTTCAGCGTACGGGTTCTGACCGATACTCTTTCAGACGGCATTTCCCAAATCATGACCGGCGACAGCGATGTCGGCAGTAAGTGTCTGACACAAGACAGTAAATCCATCATTGGCTGCCGAATAGACCAAAACCTGACGGCAACCCAAAGCATGATGGGCATACTTGACGGTATCGATACCGCCGACAGCGAATATCTCGAAGGGAAAGTGACACAGGCAAGATGGTTTGTCGGCGTCGGTACCGCAGGGCCTGCCATCGTAGCGGGTACCATGTTGATCATGTTCCGCATTGCCATGGCTTTGTTTATCGGCTTTGCACCCATCTTTATTTTATGCCTTCTGTTCAAAAAAACAGCACCCCTGTTTCAGAAATGGCTATACTATGGACTGGCAACGATCTTTTCCAGCGTGATGCTTGGCGTCATGGCGGAAATCTCTATGGATCTAGTAGGCAATATCGCCATTACCGATGCCGTATCCAATATTGCTTCGGCACTGATCGGTGGAAACGTCGGCGGTATTATGCAGACAGTTACCCAACAGCTGGGCTTGGGTCTGATGCTTTCTACCTTGCTGATCACCGTACCGCCTATGGCAGGTGCTTGGTTTAATGGCATGATGGCTGGTTTCAGCGCCTACTCAGTCATTGGCAATGGAAATCGCCAAGAAGTTCCGCCGCATTTGGATGGCGGGGCAAGTCAACAGACTAATTATAATTTGCCGAATAGAGCTGGAGATTCAAATATTGCACCACAATCAAATAATTATTTTGATCGTTTACCATGGACAACAGGAGGCAATCAACCTGGAGGAACAACTACCGATGCTATGAAACAACCAAGTCAGCCTGGAAAAGGAAATACACCAATCTAGTATCTCTATATTTAAAGGCAAAAAACTTGAACAAATAAGATTGGATGCTTAGATGAAACAGCTACTTTTTATATCATTAGGATTAATTAGCTTGAATATTTGTGTTGCCAACCCCACTTATGATGCGACTAGAGGAGCATTGCAAAATGACCCTAGCTTATGCCAATACGGATACAATCCAAACTGTGGGTCATCTGACCGACACCAGCAAAGACAACCTAAGGAAATTATCAATATTGATGTTCCTTCAAGATATGGTGCATGGGCAACCAACACAAAGACTGGCATTTCAGGTGGTGCAATTGATATGGATTCACTTGTAGCTGCTAAAAAACAGGCTATTAAGGCATGTGAACGAGGAGGGAGTAACGCGCCATGTAAAGTAATAGCATGGGTAAAAAATGGTTGTATCGCTGTTGCTCAAGGTAAGTCTGGTAAAAAATGGACTGCCTTTACCAGTATACAAGGCCCTGGTCTTGCTGAGGCTGATGCCTTAAGGAAATGTCGAGCATCTGGCAGCTCTCAATGCTCTATTTTTGCAAACGAAGGCTGTTCGATGCCTAGATTTTAATAGACAAAGGCCGTCTGAAATTTCAGCTATTTTCCTTTCAAACTTCATTAAATATCAGAGTAAATTATGAAATTCATTTCAACAATGACTGTCTTGGTAATGGGCTTTTCTTCAGTTACCTCTATGGCTGCCAATCCCCTCAATCCTCCGAAAATGGGGGGTGACGAGCGTTTGGCTTGCGAAGCGCTTATGTGCTTGGTCAATCCGGCATCTCAACCATCTGAATGTCAATCTGCTTTGAAAAAGTTCCACTCTATCAAGCATAAACATGGACACGATACGATTACCGCACGACGCAATTTCCTAAAAAAATGCCCTGCTCAGGATCGTTCTGGTTTTGATGATTTTATTGATTCGATCATTAAATAATTTAATACTTATCAAAGGCGGTCTGTTATTCAGACGGCCTTTTCTCTTACAAAGAGATTTTGTAAACTACCTTCAAACCTAACACCCTTTTTTGCTAAATTATTTACATCCAAAGCTTACAGGCTTAATCTCATCTTTGCCTATATAAGTTACGACTTTTATATGAACATAAAATGCCGTCTGAAAAAACTGAGTACGATCTGCAAAGTGAGCCGGACAAATAAAGAATGGTTTGTTTTGTTCTGATTCTTCCCTTTTTACCCCACCAAAACCGACGTCATACTGAGCGATCCCGCAATCAAATTATCGTTGAAAAACGTAATCTCGTCTTGCGGTTCACGTAATGCCATGATGTACAGCAACGGCAAGTAATGATCCGGCGTTGGTACGGAAAGCTTGGCTTTTTCGCCTAGCTGATCATAATGCACCAAAGTTTTATCATCTTGTGTCGCAATCGCCTGATTGACCTTTTCACGGAACGCAAACGCCCAATCATACCCTGCACCGATTTGATCAATATGTTCCCAGCTTATCGCTCTTAGATTATGCACAATATTGCCGCTTCCGATAATTAACACGCCTTGTTCTCGTAAAGCAGCTAACTTTTTTGCCAAGTTGAAATGCCATTCTACCGATTGCAAACGGTTAAGGCTAAGTTGTACCACGGGAATATCGGCATCAGGATACAGATATTTCAACACCGCCCATGCGCCGTGATCAAAGCCACGCGTTGGGTTTAGCTCGACATTTTCCGGCTGTAATAATGACCGCACTTGCTCCGCCAACTCAGGCGAACCGGGCGCAGGATATTGCACTTGGCTGAGTTCATCGGGGAAGCCGTAGAAATCGTAAATCATTTCAGGGTGTTCACCAGACGTAACCTGCAAACGGCTGCTGTACCAATGCGCTGAAATCATCAAAATCGCTTTTGGTTTGGCAAACTGTTGCGTAATTAGGCTGAAATTCTGATTGAACGGGTTTTCTTTATCTAACGCATTCATCGGGCTACCATGCCCCACAAACAATACAGGCATTTTTTTCATGATTTACTCCTCGTTATCGGATACAGCGGATTGTACGGATAAATTTTTATTCAAAAAATACCGGTTTACGAACAACATCTTTTACTGATAAGAAATCATGACTGATAGGCTCTAGAGTTTCTGAGAGAATATGTAGAATAAGGATTTATACAAAAGGCCGTCTGAACATTTTATTTCAGACAGCAAAAAAATTCTTTATTTCTGTATTGACAGAAATAAAAGATAAAAATAAAATACCATCACTATGAAACTGAATCCGACCACTGAAAAATTTATCCTCCATTGGGGCGAAATGGGTACAAAATGGGGCGTCAACCGTACCGTTGCGCAAATCCATGCCCTGCTCTACATCTTAGGCAGACCAATGAACGCCGAAGAAATCACCGAAACGCTCGGTGTAGCGCGCTCCAATGTCAGCAACAGCATTAAAGAGCTGCAAAACCTGAGACTGGTGCATACCGTGCATATTTTGGGCGATAGGCGCGATCATTTTGAAACTTCGGATGACGTCTGGACTTTGTTCCGTACCATCGCAGAAGTGCGTATGCAGCGTGAAATCGAACCGACGCGGCAATTTTTGCAAAGCCTGATCGACAGCCCTGAATTTAGCCAGGAAAATGAAACTGCTAAGCAGAGAATCCAGCAAACCCATGATTTCATCAGTACGCTGACCGTGTGGGCAAATGAAATGTTGAAGCTTTCTACTTCAACCATGGTGAAAATTTTGAAAATTGGCGCAGGAATACAAAAATTTTTCCGTTGATGGCAATGGGCTTGTGAGCAATAAACACAGGCAATATTATTTTAGGATATGGAAGCATGCTCATAGTGTCCTTGTATGGGCATGTTTATCTAAATCTTGATGTTCTTTGGTAGATTTTGAATCACTGGATATGGATTTCCCTCCTAAAGAAATAATCTAAAAGCCTATCTAAAATTTTTTATCCTATAATTTCTCTTTTGACAGAAATTATAGAAATTATAGATAGAATATACATTTGAACACTAAAACAAATTAGGAAACCAGCATGTCCGACCACGCTACACATACCCTCCCCGCTTACCTGCCTTACTCTATGGGGCTGCTATGGCTCTGGAGCGGTACCCAGCCTCTGCTTTTCATGCCTGAAATGTCATTGGATTTGCTGCACTCGGTCGGCATTCCCGATCCGTTGCAATGGCCGACATTAATTACCGCTTCACTATTGGATATCGGTTTTGCCTTTTTATGCTTCAGCCGCTTTCGCTCCCGCTCTGCAATATGGCTGCTGCAATTGATAATCGTCGCGGCATACAGCCTGATAATTGCCTTCAGACTGCCCGAAATGTGGGCGCATCCATTTGCGCCTTTGGTAAAAAACCTGCCGATTATGGCTACTTTATTTTTCCTGTATCAATCCGTAGGAGATAAAAAATGAACACCTATTTAATCGTTAAAACCCTGCACATCATCTCGGCTACCTTAATGGTTGGCACCGGTTTTGGTACAGCGTTTTACCTCTTTTGGGCAAACCGCAGCGGTTCGGTCGCCGCGCAGTCGGTCGTCTCGCATTGGGTCATCAAAGCAGATTGGTGGTTTACCACGCCCGCCGTCATTTTCCAACCCCTGTCCGGCTTATGGATGCTGTATGAACACGGCTACACTGTTTCCACTATGCTGGAACAAAATTGGGTATGGATGACGCTTGCCTTATACATCTTTTCAGGCATTTGCTGGCTGCCCGTTGTCTGGCTGCAAATCCGCATGGCCAAGATTGCCGAAAAAGCACATAAAGAAAACGCAGACACCATTCCGGAGCCCTACTGGCGTTACGCCAGACGCTGGGAATTACTCGGCTATCCAGCCTTTTGCGCCACTATTGTGATTTACTTCCTGATGGTGATGAAACCGATTTAAGGGTTTTCAGACGGCCTCAGCAACAATATAAAGAAAAACATATGAACATCATCATTTTCGGAGGCAGCGGCTTTATCGGCAGCCGTACCGTTCAAATCCTCAAAGAACAAGGTTACCAAGTTTGTACGCCCGACCGCCGCGCCTTCGACTTTCTTCACCCCGACGAAACCGCCGCACGCCGTTTATTGGAAGGGCAAGACATCCTCATCAACTGCATAGGCATCATGAGCCGTCATGCTGAAATACTCGAAACCGTACACCACCACACGCCCAAACAGCTCGCCGCATGGGCAAAAGCAGCAGGCGTAAAACGCTGGGTGCAACTATCCGCACTGGGTGCCAATCCATCTCAGTCCATCAACTTTGTCGGCAGCAAAGGACGTGGCGATGATGCCATTACTCAAAGCGGCATACCGATTGCCATAGCCAGACCATCCGTTGTTTACGGTCGAGGAGGAACCAGCTGCGAACTATTCATCAAACTAGCCCGCCTCCCTTTACTTCCTCTACCGGAAGGCGGCCGCTTTCATTTGCAGCCCGTACATATTGCCGATGTTGCCGAGGGTTTGGCAAAACTTGCCGTCCTAACTGGCAATAACCATAGCATCATCAATATGACCGGCAGCCAAACGCTGACTTTGGCAGAATACCTGACCACCATCCGCCAAACCCTGCACCATAAACCGCCACAACGTATTTTGCCTTTCCCCCTACGCCTGATTGATCCAGCGCTACCGTTGGCAAACATCCTCAGCAACGGCATTATCAGCCGCGACAGCTTTGCCCTACTCAAGCAAGGCTCATGCGCCGACTATTCTAATTTTGCAGCTTTACTAGGCAGGGAACCATTAACTGCAGAAAACTTTGCCGGTTGCCTATAATTCATTTATCTTTAAAATGACAAAACAAAGGCCGTCTGTTTTTCAGACGGCCTAAAGTTTTAATAAAATACTTTATTGCAAAACAATTCAGTTCATCAGAGACTTATTGCTTCTATCTATCCAACTACAAAGGCTGGGCCAAATCGTTTTCCGTGTTGTAGCTGATAAAATCCTGTTCATGAGGAAAATGGACAACCCTTGCGCGCTGTTGCTGCAGCCAGCCGCGGATGCTGCGCATTCCTGAATAAAGGTATGGCACGGTGCTTTGCAGGATTTGCGGCCGGATAAACATCACGCTGTAATGCGGTCTGGCAGGGGTCTCTACATAAAACGCATTGCACAATGGCGTGCGCCGCGCGATGGTTTCAAACTGGGAAACCAAGTTCTCCGGCAAACGCGGCATATCGCAGGATACGATGAGCAACCAGTCGGCAGTGGCAATTTGCAAATCGTTGGCGGCAGTACACAAAGCGGCTAGAGGGCCGTAATGCTGCCATTGGCGCGCATCCGAGAAAACGTGCGCGCTGCGTTGGGCGTAAGATTCAAGGTTGCGGTTGGCACTGATGGCGATGTGGCTGACTTGGGGGCGGATTTTTTCGATAACATGATCTATCAAGGCTTTGTTGTGCCATTGCACCAACCCCTTATCGACACCTCCCATCCGGCTTCCCTGCCCGCCGGCCAATATCAGTGCGAAAATTTTCATTTTGGTAGTCCTTTGCGAAGCAGAGTATGGAGTATGGTTCAAGATGTTGTGTTTATTGGATAAGTTTCAAGGTTTCAGGCCGTCTGAAACCTTATTTTTATGATTTAATTCACTTGAGATGAATTTTATCATAACATGATTTTACATTAAACCCCTGTTTTTTCTTATCATAACCATACAATTATTTTAGACAGGTTGTTTATAGACCGAAAGAATGATATTTTTATAAGATTATCGGATTAGTTCCCTGCGTGCTTTATGCGATTATTCTCCGGATCTTCAGACGGCCTGAGCCTGTCTTCGCGTTTAAAACTACTGACTTTTTTATGGGTCAGTTCGGCTTTTTTGTCGATTGTCTTTACCCTGCTGCTTTCTTGGCGTTTGGAAAGCGCAGCCAAAACGATTGAAGATGCGGGCAGTTTGAAAATGCAGGTGTACCGTTTGGCTTACATGGCAAGTGTCCGTACACCCAATGCGCAAATTGACAACCAAATCAAAGAATTTGAGCGTACGCTGGCCAATGTGACGCAAAGCGATGCCATTCATCCGCTGATTCCGTCTCAAATGCCGTTAGCTTACGACTTGATTCAATCGATGCTGTTGATTGATTGGGAATCCAACATCAAGCCGTCTTTGCAGCATTACGAGCGTCCGACCCAAATCGGCCTGTACCGTTTTGCCGGCAACATCGAGCTATTTTTACAGGCGATGGAAAATGCCAACGAGCAAAATACCTTGTGGCTGCGCCGCTTTCAAATGGCCATGATGCTGATGATTGTTGTGGCTGCAGGCTTGATGATTGTTTGGCATTATTCATGGATTATCCGACCCTTGGAAAAACTGCGTGATGGTGTAGAGACCATCAGCAAAGGGCATTTCGGCGTTCAAATCGAGACAGACCAGATCCGTGAGTTTGCCCAAGTAAGCAAGGGTTTCAACCAAATGAGCCGTCGTCTGCATACGCTTTATACAGACTTGGAAGGACAGGTTGCCAAACAAACCCAAGACTTGGCGCGACAAAACCGTGATTTGACCCTGCTCTACCAAACCACGCGTAATCTGCACCAAACCTTTACACCGCAACAGGCGGCAGAAGAATTTTTAACTCAAATTCTACCGGCGTTTTCAGCCTTAGGCGGTACGGTATATCTTTCCGATGAGGAGCGGAAACGTTCTGATTTGGCGGCAAGCGTCGGTGAAACCGAAGAAGGAAATCGTGTAGAATTTCCAATCGTTTATCAAGACGAACAGCTCGGCGTACTGACCCTATATTTTTCAGACGGCCATATGCCCGATGAGCAAGACGAAAAACTGCTGCATACTTTAAGCGGACAGCTGGGTATTTCCATCGCCAACAACCGCATGGAACAAGAGCGCCGCCTGCTTGCAGTCTTGCAGGAGCGTAACTTGATTGCGCAAGGTTTGCATGACAGCATCGCGCAAGCTTTGACCTTTTTAAATTTGCAGGTACAAATGCTGGAAAGCGCGTTTGCTTCAGACCAACGTGAGCAGGCTGAAGAAAATATCGGCTTCATCAAAGACGGCGTGCAGGAATGCTACGAAGACGTACGCGAACTTTTGATGAATTTCCGCACCAAAATCAGTAATAAAGATTTTCCTGAAGCGGTAGAATCGCTGCTGGCGCGTTTTGAACGACAAACCGGTATTCCAGTTGATTTAAAATGGCAGGACGACGGGCAGGCTTTGAATTATGATGAGCATTTGCAGATCATCTTCATCTTGCAGGAAAGCCTGTCTAATATCCGTAAGCACGCGCGTGCGCAACATGTCAGCGTCGAAATTGCCAACCACGGCGATTTTGTCATGGCGATTCGTGACGACGGCGCTGGCTTTAATAAAGAACACCTATCAAACCGGCCTTCAGGCGAACATGTCGGCTTGGGCATTATGCAGGAACGGGCCCAACGGATTAACGCAGAATTGGCTATTACATCGCAGATTGGGCAAGGTACGGCGGTTATGCTGACTTTGCCGCAACAAATGAGAACAGCATCATGACGATTAAAATTACCCTTATTGACGACCACACCCTATTTCGCAGCGGTATCAAGGCCTTGCTTTCGCGCCAGCCTGATTTTGAAGTCATCGGCGAAGCTTCAGACGGCCTGGCCGGTGTAAAAATGGTTGAGCAGCTTAAGCCTGATGTGGTCTTGCTGGACTTGGATATGCCGGTCATGAACGGCCGCGAAGCATTGGCTCAAATTTTAAGTATCAATCCGCAGCTGACCGTCATCATGCTGACTGTTTCTGAAGACAGCGACGATTTGACCGAATGTATGCGTATGGGTGCAAAAGGCTTTTTGCTGAAAAACATCAATGCCGACTTCCTATTGGAAAGCATCCGCAAAGCTGTCGATGGCGACAACGTCTTTTCTCCAGAAATGACCAGCCGCTTGGTGCAATCGCTGATTTCTCCATCTCCTTCCCGCTCCGACCATCTGCTGGAGCAACTGACCCCGCGCGAGATGGAAATCTTGGGCTATCTTGCCGCCGGACACAGCAACAAAATCATTGCCCGCCATTTGAATCTGGCAGAGTCAACCGTCAAAGTGCATGTGCAAAACCTGTTGCGTAAGTTAAACCTAAGCAGCCGCGTCCAAGCAGCGGTTTATGCGGTGCAACACAAAGTACCGCAACCGGTATTGTCTTAAAAAGGCCGTCTGAAACCTTCTTTTTAAAAGGTTTCAGGAAAAGCGTTTATTCGCTATAATCACGCCGATTTATATGCAGGGTTGTCTGATTCTTTCAGACGGCCTTTTTATTTGATTTCCCACTGATTTAAAACAATATGTCCGAAAACATTCCAGAAAATACACCCGAAAATACCGTTCCTGAAGAACACAAACGTAGCATCCGTAGTTTCGTCCTGCGCCAAGGCCATATGACTGCGGCCCAACAGCGCGCCATTGATACGATGTGGCCGCAATTTGGTGTGGACTTCCAAGAAGCTCCTTTGGACTTGAACCGTGCTTTTGGACGGGACAATCCTAAAGTTTTGGAAATCGGTTTCGGTATGGGCGTTGCGACAGTGGAAATCGCCAAACGTCTGCCCGATACCGACTTTTTAGCGATTGATGTTCACGGCCCGGGCGTCGGCAATATCTTGAAGCTGATTGAGGAAGAACACATTTCCAATATCCGCGTGATGCGTCATGATGCGGTGGAAGTAGTAGAAAAGATGCTGGAAGACGGGTCTTTAGACGGCATTCATATTTTCTTCCCTGACCCTTGGCACAAAAAACGCCACAATAAACGCCGCTTGGTACAAGTGCCGTTTGTTGAAAACCTGTTGCCCAAACTCAAAAGCGGCGGCTATGTCCATATGGCGACCGACTGGGAAGAATACGCCGTGCAAATGCTGGAGGTTTTGAACAGTTTCGATGCTTTGCAAAACACGGCTGCCGATTACGCCCCTACGCCCGATTATCGCCCTGAAACCAAATTTGAAGCCCGAGGCAAACGATTGGGTCATGGCGTTTGGGACTTGGTGTTCCGTAAGAAATAAAGCCAAACATAAAACACAAGGCCGTCTGAAAAATTTCAGACGGCCTTTTATCTTACTGATTAAGCCAAGAAAAGTTTGTAAGCCGGATTATCGGTTTCTTCTTTATACACATAACCCAAGCTCTCCAAGAAGTCGGTAAATGTTTCATTGTCGCTTTCAGGTACATCGATACCGACCAAAATACGGCCGTAGTCCGCACCATGATTGCGATAATGGAACAAAGTAATATTCCATTCGGCGCGCATATGGTTCAAGAAGCGGGACAATGCGCCGGGACGCTCTGGGAATTCAAAGCTGACCAAGCGTTCGCTGGAAACTTTTTCCGTACGTCCGCCAACCATGTAACGGATATGGATTTTGGCGATTTCATCATTGGTCAGGTCAATATTCGGCAAACCTGCGTCAGCCAGTTGTTTGCTGATAACGGCCAAGTCTTGCGCACCGGCGGTTTGCAAGCCGACAAAAATATGAGCATTTTTGTCGTTGCCGTAGCGATAGTTGAACTCGGTAATGTTCCGACTGCCCAAGACATTGATAAACTTGAGGAAGCTGCCTTTTTCTTCAGGAATGGTAACGGCAAAAATACCTTCATTGCCCTCGCCCAGCTCACTGCGTTCAGAAACATGACGCAGGCGGTGGAAGTTCATGTTGGCACCACTGGTGACGGCAACCAAGTTTTGACCTTGGATATTGTTTTTCGCAACGTAAGCCTTCAGGCCGGCAAGGGCCAATGCGCCCGCAGGCTCGGTAATGCTGCGCGTATCGTCAAAAATATCTTTAATCGCGCCGCACAACATATCCGTATTGACCGTAATAATTTCATCCAACAGCTCTTTACACAGGCGGAAGGTTTCCTCGCCCACCACTTTAACCGCCGTGCCGTCTGAAAACAGGCCGACATCTTTCAAATGTACGATTTCCCCTGCCTCAACCGATTGTTTCATACAGCAAGAATCATCGGTTTGCACGCCAATGACTTTAATTTCAGGGCAAACCTGTTTGATAAATGCCGCTACGCCTGCTGCCAAACCGCCGCCGCCAATCGGCACAAAAATCGCATTGATATTGCGGTGTTGACGGAGGATTTCCATGCCGACAGTTCCCTGACCAGCAATCACATCAGGATCATCAAACGGCGCAATATAAGTCAGTTTTTCCTTTTCTGCCAACTCCATCGCATAATCATAGGCATCGTTGTAAGACACACCTTTCAACACCACTTCACCGCCTCGGCTCTTGACCGCGTCAATTTTAATTTTAGGCGTTGTTTCCGGCATCACGATAACGGCGCGGCAACCCAAATACTGCGCCGATAAAGCCACACCCTGCGCATGGTTGCCCGCGCTGGCAGCGATTACACCGCAATCCAAGGCTTCTTTCGGCAGCTTCGCCATTTTGTTGTACGCGCCGCGGATTTTGAACGAAAACACCGGCTGCAAATCTTCACGTTTGAGCAAAACCTGATTGTTCAGACGGTCTGACAAACTGCGCGCCAAATCCAAAGGTGTTTCTACGGCTACATCATAAACGGAAGCGGTCAAAATACGGGTTAGATAATCAGAAAGAGGAAGAGGATGGTTCATGGTATTTTAGTGTTCGGAAATAAATTGCAATTCGGTCAAATCGACCGGAGGAAAAAGTTAAAACCATACCCCTGAGGCCGTCTGAAGGCAAGAAAAATCTTAGCAAAGCCTAAATGAGACGGTATAATGTCCGCTTAATATCTATTTAATATGCCAAACTGTTTGCCTCATAACAGTGTCCACTCATATTCAAATCCACACATAATGATGAAAAAAACGCTACTTAGCTTAATTTTTGCTGCCCTCCTGAATACTCCTGCCCTTGCTGCCGACCCGGTTGCATCCGCACCTGCCGTACAAAGCAAGGCTCAAACGCAGCCGCTGCTGCACAGCATCAACAGCCCGACAACGCCGCCGGAAATTGCGGCGACTGCCTATATCGTTACCGACCTGCACAGCAAACAAACCTTGGCATCCAACAATGCCGATACGCCTATCGAGCCTGCCGCGTTGACGCAAATGATGACAGCCTACCTTACCTTTAAAGCACTGGAAAACGGTACGCTCCAAGCAGATCAAATGCTGACTGTTTCCAATGCTGCATGGAAAGTCGAAGGTTCGCGCATGTTCCTCGACCCCAAAGTTCCTGTCAGCGTCAGCTCCTTGATTAAGGGTACAACCATACAATCGGCCAACGATGCCGCCATTACCCTTGCCGAAGCCATTGGCAACGGCTCTATCGACGAATTCGTCAAACAAATGAACGAAGAAGCCAAACGTTTGGGCATGAAGCACACCCACTTCAACAACCCGACCGGCATTTCTTCTAACGGCCATGTTTCAACCGTTGGCGACTTAGCCATTTTGGCAGCCGCACTGATCAACGACTATCCGAAATACTATCCTTTGTTTGCAAACAAATCTTTCAAATACAATAATATCGAGCAGCCCAACCGAAACCTTCTGCTCTATCGCGACAGCAGTATCGACGGTTTGAAAACCGGCTATTCTGAAGGCGCAGGCTACCATCTCGCCGCTTCCAGCAAACGCAACAACCGCCGCATCGTTTCCATTCTTGCCGGTGCAGAATCTACCGAAGCACGCGCCAGCGAAAGCAGCAAACTGCTCAACTGGGCGTTACAGGCATTTGATACGCCCAAACTTTACAACGGCGGAGAAGTAATTTCCCAAGTCAAAGTTTACAAAGGCAGCACCAAAGCCGTAGACATCGGTTTCTTGGACGATGTTTACATTACCATTCCCCACGATACCGGCAAAAACGTCAAACCAATCTTAGAAACACTTCAGCCCGTCCTCGCCCCGATTGAAAAAGGCCAAGTATTGGGCAAGCTGAAAGTCATGAAAGACGGTAAAATCATTGCCGAAAAAGACGTCGTCGCCCTGACCGGCGTGGAAGAAGGCAGCTGGTTGCGCCGTATGTGGGACGCGATTGTGTTGTGGTTTAAAGGATTATTCAGTTAATCCCCTTCTAAACAATCAACCATAACAAGATAAGCCACAAAAAGGCCGTCTGAAACCTATTTCCTAGATTTCAGACGGCCTGAGACCTTTGCAAAATTCCTTTTCCCCTGACAGCCAAAACCTAAACACAAGTTTTCGGCTGTTTTTGTTTCAAATATCCACTGATTCTACTCAAATACCTCCTTAATCCCCCTTGGATACCTGATTAATCAGGCATCCGGCCGCCTTTTAGGCAGCTACAGG
>ERZ773213.374-NODE-374-length-27183-cov-93.692384_pt1 | contig 27183 bp, 16 predicted proteins | sample MGYA00580996_ERZ773213 | MGnify/ENA primary metagenome ERZ773213 (study PRJEB29015, sample SAMEA2738152) | human oral metagenome | biome: human oral; feature: human-associated habitat; material: saliva | place: China | collected 2197 ...
TGGCCTTCGTGGGGTCGGAGATCGGCAGGTTCTGGACGATCATGTCGATGTTGGCACCGACCTCGGCGACGACAGCAAAGACTCGGGCGGCGACGCCGGGGCTGTTCGGCACGCCGGTGACGGTGATCTTGTCCTGGGAGCGGTCGTGAGCGATACCGGAGATGACGGGCTTTTCCATGGCGTTTTCCTCTGGGGACTTCAAGGCGGCGTCGGGCACGAGGCCCTTGAGTTCGGGGTTTGCGGGGGAGTCAGAGATCCAGGTGCCGTTCTTTTCGGAGAACGAGGAGCGCACGTGCAGGGGAACCCCGTAGCGGCGGGCGAATTCGACGGCCCGCAGGTGGAGGATCTTGGCGCCGTGCGCGGCCATTTCCAGGGTTTCTTCCTGGGTGAGGGTGCGCAGGCGGTGGGCCTTGGGGACGATGCGCGGGTCGGCGGAGAAGAGGCCGTCGACGTCCGTGTAGATTTCGCACACGTCGGCGTGGAGGGCGGCAGCCAGGGCGACGGCGGTCGTGTCGGAGCCGCCGCGACCCAGCGTCGTCACGTCGTCGTCTTTGGAGATGCCCTGGAATCCGGCGACGATGGCGACCTGGCCATCCTTGACGGCGCGGGCGACGCGCTCGGGGACCATGCCGATGATTTGGGCGGCACCAAAGTGATTGTCGGTCTTGATGCCGGCTTGGGCCCCCGTGTACGCGCGGGCTTCGACGCCGAGTTCGTTGACGGCCATGGCCAGGAGTGCCATGGAGATGCGTTCGCCGGCGGACAGGAGGATGTCCATTTCGCGTTCGGGCGGATTGTCGGTGAGGGCGGCCGCCGAGTCGAGGAGGTCGTCAGTCGTGTCGCCCATCGCTGATACGACGACGACGACGCGATGTCCCGCGTTGTGCGTGTCCACGATGCGCTGGGCGACGCGCTTCATGGCCTCGGTGTCGGCCACGGAAGAACCGCCGTATTTTTGCACGATCAGTGCCACTGGACCCTCATTTCTTTCTGTACATGCTGGTCTGCACGCATTCGGGCAGCATACGCCACCGTGTCAATCCTACGGCGCTGGCGCGATCACGCTGGGAACTTCCGGTATATGAACGGCTGATCTGGGGTGACATTGAACGCGCGACTGCGAGCAGGCCCACACAACGCGCGAGGCCGGGACCAGTGAAGCGACCCAAGCCTGGTGACGCCCGAACTCAGCGGTCGAGGCCGTGGCATAGGAAACGGCACAAGAGCGCCCGCGCCTCATCACGCCGCCGGCAGCATCACCTCGATAACAGTCCCCTTCTCACTGTCAACTAGCCGCACCGACCCGCCCATCGCGCGAGCCAGCGACTCGACGATCGACATGCCCAGTCCCGAGGACCCGTGCCCGTCGCGCGTTCGCGAGGAGTCGCCCCGCACGAAACGGTCAAACACGCGATCGCGAATCGCCGGCGGGATGCCGGGCCCGTCGTCAGCGACGCGGATCGCAACCATCGACGAGGCCGGGGCGCCCTCCGCTTTCCCCTGCCCCTTCGCGCAGCCGCGGGCGCGCACGCAAGCGGCCACGGCCTCGTCGTCGCTCCGGGTCAGCGAGACGACGACGCGGGTTCCCGCGGGCGTGTGCACGCGGGCGTTGGCGAGGAGGTTCGTGAGGATCTGACGCAGGGCAGCCTCGTCGCCAAGGACGGGAATGTCCGCGGCCTCGCCGAGCTCCCACGCGTGATCGGGGGCGACCACGTGCGCGTCGGACAGGGCGTCCAGTATCAGCGGGATAACGTTGATTTTCTCTTGTTTCAGGGCGCGATTACCGTCCAGGCGTGCCAGGGTCAGCATCTCCTCCACGAGGGACGCCATGCGCGCCCCCTCCGAGGAGATGCGCTCGAGGGCCTGGGTGCGGGAGGCCTCGTCGATGTCGCGGCGCGCGAGCTGCGCGTACCCCTGCACGGAGGCAAGCGGCGTGCGCAGCTCGTGCGAGGCGTCGGCGACGAATTGGCGCAGCTTCGCCTCACTGCGGGCGCGGCGCTCCATGCCGTCTTCGACCGCGTCGATCATCGAGTTGAGCGCACCCGCGACGTCGGCGACCTCCACCGGGCCGTCGGTCGCATCCTCCCCCACGCGCGTCAGATTCGCCGACTCATCGGCGAGGTCGCGGCTCGCGATGTCCGCGGCCGCCGCGCGCACCACGCTGAGGGGACGCAGCTCGCGGCGCACCCACACGCGGCCAACCACCCCCGCGGCGAGCGCGATGACCAGGGATGCCCCCACCTCGACGGCGACAAGCATGATGACGACGTCGTCGACGCTGTCCGACTGCACGCCGACCAGGACGGTCTTGTCCTCAACCACGCGGGCGGTGACGCGGAACGCGCCCATCCCTTGAAGGCGCACGGTGTGCGAGCGCCCGTCGGCGGGTACTGCGGCCAGGATCGCCAGGGCCGACCCGTTCAGGTAGGTCACCGAGAAGTTCGAGACGACCGCGCCGACAGCTTCCCCGTCCTCGCTCACGTACTGGAGGGTACCCTCCGCGATTCCGGAACCACCGAACCCGGGCCCCGTGGGACCGCCGGGGACGACCGGCCCGCCGGGGCGCGGCGCCCCTGAGGGCTGTGCGGGCGGGCGGGCGGCGTCGTCATCGTCGTCGCTCTCCCCGTACTCGTCGTCCTCCCCGTCCTCCGGCGCGTCATCGACATCGAGGTGCTTGCTTGCCTGATCGGCGAGGCGGTGCAGCTCGGAGTCCACGTTGGCCAGCATCCAGGAGCGCATCACCAGGGTGGAGGCCGCCACCATGACGACGAGGGCCAGGGCGACGCACGCGGCGAGCGCGCGGGACAGGCGTCCGGCCAGGGAGGGGCGGCGGCGCGTCACTGGGGTTCCCGCATGATGTAGCCGGCGCCGCGCACTGTGCGGATCAGGGCTGGGCGGTCGGCGTCGATCTTCTTGCGTAAGTAGGAGATGTAGAGTTCGACGACGTTGACTTGGCCGCCAAAATCGTAGCTCCACACGGCGTCGAGGATCTTCTGCTTAGAGAGCACGATTCCGGCGTTTTCCATGAGATACCGGAGCAATTCGAACTCTGTGTTCGTTAACGTAATATCTTCGTTGCCACGCCGCACGTCATGGGACTTCAGGTCGAGAGTCAAATCAGCGACCGTGAGCACGGTCGAGGCCGCCTGCTGGGTGCGTCCCGCTCGGCGCAGGAGCGCCTCGACGCGGGCGGCGACTTCGTCCAGGTCGAAGGGTTTGGTGACGTAGTCGTCGGCTCCCGCTCGCAGGCCCTGCACGCGATCGGCGACCGCGTCGCGGGCGGTGAGGAAGAGGACGGGCAGTTCGGGGTCGCGGGCGCGCAGGCGTTCCAGCGTCTCGAGGCCGTCCATGCGCGGCATCTGCACGTCGAGGATGACGACGTCCGGGTGGAAGCTCGCGGCCTTGGCGAGCGCGTCGAGTCCGTCCGTCGCCGTGTCCGTCTCCCAGCCCTCGTGGCGCAGGGCCTGCGAGAGCAGGTCCGCCAGCATTGCCTCGTCGTCGACGACGAGCACGCGGGGCGCGCCGCCGCTCGCTTGGGTCGCCATCATGGCCTCCTCACCTGTCGGGGCGTTGCCCTTCCGATTGTGTCACACGTGCGTCACCGCGCGAGGGTCACGAGGCCGTCTGGGGGTGTTCGGTTTCTGCTAGCCTAGAGGGGTACCGCGTTGGCACATCAGCTCACAGGAGAACTCATGGCCCCGGACATGGAAGTAAGGGGGCTCTTCATAATTGAGGGTGTAGTTGGGGTCTGAATCCTCCTGTTTCGAGGAGGCAGCGGGCGATGTAGTTGGTGAGGTTGCGGAACCCGAGTGCGGATCCGCGTAGGTGTCGAGGCGTCCGTTGATCGCTTCGGTAGGACCGTTGCTGGTGTGGGGATGATCGAAGTAGGCCAAGATGTCCCGGGATCGGCGTTTGAGCGTTCTTCCCAGTGTGATGATCTCTGTGAGGGAGCTAGGCACACCCGCGTTGCTGAGACGGTCTATTTCGGCTTGCATCAGGGCCTTACCGCGGATTTTATTGGGATCGCGGTAGGCGTCGATAATACTCTGGTAGACGCTCCACGTGACCTCAAGGGCGACGTGCTCGTCGCCGGAAAACAGGTCGAGGATCTGGTGCTGCTGACGCGCCGTGAGTAGGCAGGATCTGGTGTGTAAGTATCCTGCGGGCCTTGTACAGGGGATCCGTGGCCCGCCCGCGCCGGTGGTGAAGTTCTTGCTGGATGCGCCTGCGACACTCATCGAGAGCGTCACCGGCCAGGTGTACGACGTGGAAAGGGGTCCATGACCGCGGTTGCGTCTGGGAGCTCTTCAGCGGCTGCGCTTTTGAACCCGGTGAATCCATCCATTGCGACGATCTCAATACGCTCACGCCACGTATCGGGGCGGGAGGCCAGCCAGGTTTTGAAGACCTGCTTGGAGCGGCCTGGGACCATATCCAGGAGCCGGGAGGGACCGCGACGGTCTCGTATAGGAGTCAAGTCCAAGATGACGGTGACGTATTTGTCGCCGTCAGGGGTGTGGCGCCACACGTGTTCATCAACACCGATGACGCACACCCCCTCGAAACGATCAGGATCATCGATGAGTATGCGCTGGCCTTCACCTAAGATCGCGGTATTGGCAGTGTTCCATGACACGGCCAATACTTCGGCGATGCGTGCCACCGTCAGATGGTGGACCACCAGGCCCACCAGCGCCCAGCGCACCGCTGCGCGCGAGAGCTTCGCGCGTGGATCGGCCGCTGCACTCATGTTTTGACGCCACACGTGAGCACACGTCTGGCAGCGGTAGCGGCGCACGCTCACGTGCAACATGGTGGGGTGCCACCCGTAGGGTACGTGAGCCAAGCGCCTGATCACCGTGTCGCGTACGACGCCCTCACCCCCACACTGTCGGCACCACCGATCCTCACCCACTACCTTGCAAGCCAAGACGGTCCGATCGCCTCCGACACGCTGACCCATCACTTCCAGTCCTAGGTCATCCAGGCCCGTGAATGCACTCAGGTCAGGGCGATCAAAGGTAGCATTGGACATGTCGAGGTCTTTCAGATGGACGGTGTCGGAACCCCCATCATCGAAAGACCTCGACCCCTATCCGGCCACGACACGCCGAACCCCACCCACCACACCCTCAATTATGAAGAGCCCATTCAGTATCGAGCGCCAGACAAACTTGCACCACAACCTGAACATGTGCTAAATAACAAATGAAGATAGTAGATAGGATTCGTCATGAGCGACTTCAACCCATTCACTCTGAACCTAAACACAATCGATGACGGCGAGAAGAAGATTAACCACACAGAGGAGTTTGATAGACTCCTAAAGAGACTGAATCGCGTCATATGCGATGTCCACATGGCCTCTCACGGATACGACACTAGCCCAGATAAATACATTCACGTAAACAATCTCGGGATCGTCGATCCTGTAGCATTCACACTGCCTGCCGACGATGGCACCGGAGGCGGCGTCGCAATAGCATTAAAACCTGGCGCCAGAATTGATGGATATCATTTTGATGAATCCTTCAACAACTTACGCGAGCGCCTCAAGAATATACTTATTAGTCACCGCTCACTACCAACATTTGGAGACGGCGACCGGACAGGCATGAGTGCCGCAATTGCCAGCATGGGAAATTGGACATTAAAACTCAGCCCTAACACAGAAATCAATCCCGATTCTCTCCCCCGATGGATCAACACCACCAACGAAGATCTTGGAAGACACACGTCTTCAACGCTAAAATTTGTTGCGAATGAACTTGTTGGAAAGCTACCATCCGCATTAGGCCAACTACAGCAGGCCGCATATGCAACACTTTACCTCCTGAACACAAACGTACACGCAGTAAACACATTATCACATGACACTCGAGAAGCAATGCAAGCAGCCATCAAGGCCTGCGAAAACTTCACCAAAACTCGAATACTATCTACTCTAAAGTTCATCGGCACAGCAATTAAAATCGCAAAAGACGCTGAGATCATCTGGAAAGGAGATGGTGAGAAGTCAGCAGGCGTGGCTCAGGAAGTTGCTCAGTGGCTCGCCGTTCATGATATTAATACAACAATCAAGTCACCGATCTATAACGACGAGACCATTCTTAGCGGACTCGAGTCAGCAATCGAGAAGCTAGATACAGCGTTTTTGGAGGCTGAGACCTCAATTAGAGATGGCTATATTGATATAGCATACGCACTCGGCGAACGTTATAAGAGAAACATGCTCACAATCGACCACGAAAACACGTCAGTCGATCCATATTCCGGTACCATAAGTATCAACTGGGACACTTATTCAACAATCTACACCATAGACTTGCCAAGCACCGCTAAGAGGTTTAGATCAGTTCAACTCGAACGCTATAATGTTCGTTATGGCACCAACTTTTCTCGCTCACCAAAGCTCGGACTTGGCGAGATAGGTCCAGCAAACAGCTTCTACGACACCATCGAATGCATTGGCCACACTCTTGAAAGGCTCGCAGAGTCCTGCGACGGTATAGCTTCAGGTTTGAAAGATTTTGAGAACACAATGAAAGAGAATGATACCGAATCGGCAGATAATTTTCGAAAAATTACAGCAAAGATCGATAACTACGTCGAGAAATGCCCAAAGTTTCCCCCCTCGCCGAGTGACTCGTAACCCGCAGGCTTAGGTCACAACGAGCTCTTTAGCTGACTAAAATCAACCCTCAGCACACCATCCACAATTCAAGCATCTTAGAATAGAAGGTCCTCAGACACTCTAACACTGCGATTAATTCGACTAGTCATCAAATTTTGTTTAATCTCGCCAACGAGACACTTCCTCGGAGCACGAGCATTGTTCAACGTTCACTGTTTGGGAGAGTTACTATGCACTATTTCTCACGGAAATTACCCGACGCGAAAAGCATTTCACAGACGCACGTGCCGCGAAGCAAGCGCTGGGTTGCCGCCGCCTTGTGCGCGGGCCTCGTGGCCACCGCATCCGGGGTGGGATACTGGTCGAACTACGTGTACCTGTCCGACCTGACCGCCATGGATGCATGGAACCGCTACATGGACCTCGTCAGAGACGGGAAATACGACGAGGCCCTAGCCTACTCCCCGGTTCCCTTCGCCGATTCGACACGCCAACCCTCGTCGGCATTCCTCACAGATGCTGCGCACGCACACGCGCCCAGCTCCGTCACATTCCAAGGAGAAGTCTCTCAAAACCCTACGAATAGGAGCACGGATATATGGATCGAAGGAGCTATTCAATTTGATGATGGAACCACCACCCAATTTCCTTCAAGTTCTCGCGTAGAGAGATTAGATAGACGCAACGGCCAGCTCGGCATGTGGAAGATCGACCTCTTTTCATCCGGGTTAGCCATTGACCATATCAATACGGACGGTCTCCGTAGCATTCGCGTAGGCGACATCTTGATCAGCGACCCGCAGGGCTCCTACTACCTCTTCCCCGGCAGCTACCGCATCGAGGCAGTCCCCCGGAATCCGGACTATTGGACGATTCAATACGAGATTCCCCTGAATGACGGTACAGGAGAACTGCGTACCCATACAACAGTCCCACCTTTCACGATCATTCCCAGCGACAAACTTACCGACTGGATCCGGAAGGAAAGCGAAGCATTCGCAGCATCTTGCCGCACCGGCACACCGGATCCAGCCAGGGAAGGACGCTGCGGAGCCCTTGCATACAGTACGGCAGCGTTGGATCTTACAAACGAGACACTGCTCATTGGATCACTGCGCGGCACGTCATTTTGGCTGAGTGTGCCAACGGGACCAACCGACCCGGCGGCCGACAGTCTTCCTACGCCCTCCGACACCTTCACCTGCACCATCGACTTCGCTTACGACGGTGCACAACCGACGTTGGAGTGCACTCTGGATAAATGATTGATGGTTGGCTCACGAACTGGGGTTAGGCTTGTGTCGTTGACACTTCGTTAAGTGGGCGCGAGTGCCTGCGGCCAGTGAGGCACCTGTTATGGGAACTCGTCGTCGTTTAACACCGGAGTATCGTCGTGATGTGGCGAGTCTGGTGTTGGATACAGGGTCTTCGATCGCGTCTGTGGCCCGGGATTTAGGGCTGGGCGAATCGGTGGTGGGCCGGTGGGTCACACTCGAGCGCGAGCGGCGTCTCGCCACCTGGATCGAAGACTTCTACAACCGCCGCCGCATCCACACCAGCCTCGGCGGCAAATCCACCATCGAATACGAACGACACCTAGCGGCCTGGACAACAGCCGCATCAACAAACTGTCAGCAACTTGCGCACAACCCCAGGGTGCCTAGAGGCGGCGGCGGCCCTCGAGCGCGCGACCCAGCGTCACCGAGTCCGCGTACTCCAGGTCACCGCCCATGGGCAGGCCCATGGCCAGGCGCGAGGTCTCGACCCCCATCGTGGAGAGCATGCGCGCCAGGTACGCGGCCGTCGCCTCGCCCTCAACGTTCGGGTTGGTCGCCAGGATGACCTCAGTGACCGTACCATCCGCGAGGCGGCTCATGAGCGAAGCAATGTTCAGCTGGTCCGGCCCCACTCCGTGGATCGGGTCGATGACGCCGCCGAGCACGTGGTAACGCCCCCGGAACACGCGCGCGCCCTCAATCGCCTGAATGTCCTTGGGCTCCTGGACCACGCAAATCGCGCTGGGGTCGCGGCGCACATCGCGGCAGATCGAGCATTCGTCCTCTTCCGTGAGGTTGCCGCAGATGACGCAGTGACGCACGCGCCCACGCACGGCGTTGATCGCGTCGACGAGGCGCGCGACCTCGTCGGGCTCCGCATCCAGGACGTGCATCGCCATGCGCTGCGCGGACTTCGGGCCGATACCCGGCAACTGTCCGAACTGGTCGATGAGGTCGGCCAGAGCGCCTTCGTACATGTCAGTATCCTCCCTCGGTCATCTTCTCTTCGATGACGCGTCCGCCGAGAATCTCCAGGACCGCTGCCAGGCCGATCGTCTGCGAGTTGTCGATGTTGTCGTCGTCGATGCTGGCGCTGTCGTCGTCGGCCGCGTGGGTTCGGGGTGCGGCTACCGCCCGCTCACGTTGCTTCTTCTCACGCAGTGCGGCCTCCGCCGCTGCGCGTCCGGTGACGGGCGCGCCGGGGTCCCCTTGGGTCGGCGTGGCGGCGCCTCCCGGGTTCTGTGGCTCTGATGTGGCCGAGCGCGTGGGTTGTGGTGCGACTGCCAGCCATGCCGGGGGCTGCGAGGCCGCGGCTTGGCCTGTGGGTGCGGGCACTACACCCCTCGCGGGCACGCCGCCCGCGCCCGGCGTGCCCTGTTGTGGGGGCGCCCACGAGTCAGCGTTGTCGTCGAAGGAGACGGCGCCGCCTGGAATCACGACCGGGTCGCCCCACCCCGTCGGGGTCGACGGCGTGTACGAGGCGGGCTCGATGGGCGCATCGTCAAAGACCGGCGACGAGGCCTGGGTACCTCCCCCGTTCGCCGTCTCCTCGTGCGCGTCGGTGGGCTCCGGATCGCCCGGGTAGGTGAAGACCGTGAAGGATCGCTTGCGCGGCGCCGCGGGGGTGTCAACGGCGGGGCGCTGCTGTTCCTGCGCCGGTGCCTCGGCGAGCGCTCGGGCCACCCTCTCGGGAAGGACGGGACCGTCGCGGTGGACGGGAGCCTCCTGCCGGGCGGGAGCCTCCTGCCGGGCGGGGTTCTCCCACTGGCGCGGAGCTGCGGGCGCGTTGTCCTGCTCGCGGCGAAGGGGGGTCACGGCCGCAGGCTCGGGCCAGCCGTCCTCCTCGGGCGCGGGCTCGGCGGCCGTTTCAGCCCAACGATCGGGCTGCGGCGCGCGGGCAGACGGCTCTACCGGCGCCGACTGGGCGACCGGCGCGGGCTCGGGCCAGCCTTCCTGCTCGGGCGCGGACTCGTCGTGGGGTGCCGCCTGCGCGGCGGCCTCGTCAAAAGGGGGCGGCTCCGAGACCCACCCGCCGGGCTGGCGCGATTGTCTGCCGACGCGAGACGCCTGCGCGGAGGGGCCCGTCGTCGCCGACCCGCCCGAGGCCTGCCCCACCTGGGCGGACACGCTGACGGTCAGGCCCGTGACCTCTTCGATGGCCTTTTCGACGTCCGCGGCGCGGGACCCGCGCGCGAAGGCGTTGACCATGGGTTCGACGGGGAACAGGAGGACGACGCGGGTTCCGTCGACGGCTCCCAACTGCGCGTTGCCGCCAACCATCGACCAGGTGACGCGACTGATCGACGCCAAGCGTTCCACGACCTCGTTCCAGCGGCCACGCAGCATGTCGGCGTCGCGCCCGTCCGGGGCGTGGGAGACGGGTGTCTCAGTGCGCTTGGTCTGCTCGGCCTGCGCGGGCATGGGGGGACGGGCAGGTGCTGTTTCGCGGGCGCGCTGGGCGTCGTGACGCGGGTCGGTTTGCGCGGTTCTTCGGCCCTGCGATGACTCCGGGCGCTGCGGTTCGGCGGCCTCGGGGCGCTGATGGCGCGGCTCGGCCTGCGCGGGGGCAGAACCGTGCTCCGGGGTGGGCGTGCTCGCCGACCAATCAGGGCTGTTTCCCCACGCGGGCATACCCTGGGGGGAAGGAGATGAATCGGGTGCGTGCTGGGAGCGTGCCGAGGCTTCAGCGCGCTCCTGCTTCTTGCGGGCCAGGGCCTCGCGCGCCTCGCGGGCGCCGAAACGGCCCGAAGAACCCGCTGGCGGTGACGCGGAGGAGGCGGAATCGGCTTGACGCGGCGCTCCCCCACCGGTCATGCCGACCGTTCCCTGCACGGGAGCCTGAGCGGGTCCGGGGGCGGGGACGAGGATGCGGCCGACGAGGAGTTCGAGCTGCAGGCGGGGCGACGTCGCGCCCGTCATGGCGCGCAGGGCCTCGTCGGTCAGGTCGGCGGCGCGGGATAGGCCGTGCGGGCCCCAGTTCTGCGCCTGGCGTTGCATGCGCTCGAACTGGTCGTGCGGGGTGTCCGCCAGGACGTCGCGCGCGCCGTCACCGGCCACCGCGATGATGAGGAGGTCGCGCAGGCGCTGGAGGAGGTCCTCGACGAAGCGGCGCGGGTCGTGGCCGGACTCGACCATGCGCTCGACGACGCGGAAGGCCGCTGCGCCGTCGCCACCCGCGAGGGCGTCGACGCTCTGGTCGAGCAGCGCGGAGTCCGTGTACCCGAGCAGCGCCACCGCCGTCTGGTAGGTAACCTGGCCGTCGATCGCGCCAGCCATCAGCTGGTCGAGCACGGACAGGGTGTCGCGCACCGAACCGCCGCCCGCGCGCATGACGAGCGTGAGCACGCCGTCGCCAACATTGACGTGTTCCTCGGCGCACAGGGTCGTCAGATAGGGTCCCAGCACGTCCGGGGGCACCAGGCGGAACGGATAGTGGTGGGTACGTGAGCGGATCGTTCCGATGACGCGCTCGGGTTCGGTGGTCGCAAAGACGAACTTGACGTGCTCGGGCGGTTCCTCGACGAGTTTGAGCAGCGCGTTGAAGCCCTGGTTCGTGACCATGTGGGCCTCATCGATGATGAAGATCTTGTAGCGGTCACGCACGGGCGCGAAAGTGGCGCGCTCGCGCAGGTCGCGTGCGTCGTCGACGCCGCCGTGTGAGGCCGCGTCGATCTCGACGACGTCGAGCGAACCCGGGCCGCCGGTGGCCAGCTCGCGACAGGACTCGCACTGGCCGCACGGGGTGTCCGTGGGGCCCTGCGCGCAGTTCAGGCAGCGCGCGAGGATGCGCGCCGACGTGGTCTTTCCACAGCCGCGTGGCCCGGAGAACAGGTACGCGTGCGTCACGCGATTCGCGCGCAGCGCCGCTTTGAGCGGCTCCGTCACGTGCTCCTGGCCGATCACCTGGTCGAAGGTGTCGGGGCGATACCGGCGATACAGTGCTGTAGTCACCCTCCAAGCCTAGTTGTTCCCACCCTCATCTGCGTCCCGCACCACGCGTTCCACACGTCGTGCGGAGGGTGCGTGGCCGTGCTCGGAGGCGCCTCATTGACGAGGCCGGGGCCGGGTATGTGCGCAGGGGGCGCGGGACCTGTTGGTCTCGCGCCCCCTGACGGGTGGGGTTCGCCCCCGCGTGGGGGGTGTGCCCTGCGTGCCTGTCAGGCATCCTCGCGTTCGCGGCGGCGCTTCGCGCCGATGGCCAGGGCGCCGGCGATGGCCGCCAGGGCCGCCATGCCACCGATGATGGTGGCGTCCGTGCCGGTGCGTGCCAGGCCTCGGTTGGTGAGCACCTGGTGTGCCTGGGCGGGCGTGGGGGCGGGGATGAGGGTGAGCGGGAAGTCCGCGTCCACGTATTCCTCGCCTTCACCCACGCGCACGCTCATCGAGATGGTCGCGACCGTATAGCCGGCCGGGGCCTCGATGGTGACGGTGTAGGTGCCCGGGATCAGGCCTGCGAAACGGTAGTTGCCATTGGCGTCGGTGGTGGTGCGAGCCACCTGCGCACCGTCAGCGTCGGTGAGGATCACGCTCACGCCTCCGATGCCGGGTTCGCCGTCGTCGCTGCCGTTGGCGTTGACGTCATCCCACACGCGCTCACCGATCGTTGCGGGGGCAACCAGGCCGAAGTTCGCCCCCTCAACCGACGCGTCCGAGATGATCACGGTGGCCCAGGTGGCGCCCTTACCGGTGTACGCCTGGGTGGGCACCAGCGACGCCAGCGGACTTTGCGCAGCGTCAACAATACTGACGCGATAGGCGCCCCTGCCGAGGTCGACGAACCGGTAAGCTCCGGAGGCGTCAGTCACCGCCGTCACGGGAACACCATCGTCGCCCAGGACGGGCGAACCATCCTCGTTCAACAGTGCGACTGTGATCCCCGTGAAGCGCTCCTCAGAGCCGGCGGTGGAGTACGAGCCATCCGAGTCGCGGTAGATCGTGCCACCAATGTTGAACCCTCCCCGAAACGATGCCGAGGCCTCGTTATTCGTCGTGTCATCGCCAACCTGATCCTGGTGGGTGATGCGAGCGACGTTGGTGACGAGCGCACCCGCACCATCACCGGTGATCGTCACCGCGATCGCCAGGGTCTTTACCTCACTGGTCTCGATTACCTGGTCCGACAGGTTCCATACGCCCGACGTCGCGTCATACGATCCGTCTCCGGAGGCCCCAACAAAGGACACACCGGAGGGGAGATGATCGAGCACGGTGACGCCGGTCGCCACACCCGGTCCGTTGTTCGTCAAGGTCAGGGTGTAAGTGACCTGCTTGCCGGGGGTGAACTCGAAGGTGTCTTGTTCAGCCTCGCTCGGGTCTGTGATTGTCTTCGTGATAGCAGTGTCTGCCGGACTCGTGAACGCCCAATCCTGCGAATTGTTCGACATATCGACGGGCGTCAGCGTCACATTCGACGTCAGGGACAGTTCCTGCCCCTGCCCGGCGGTCAAATCACCGGAGGGGGCGTGGGTCTGCGCTGTGCACGTCGGGCACGCGCCTGCCACGGAATCCTCCTCAACGATGATCGTGTAATCGCCGGGGGCCAGGTCCTTGAACGAGTAGTGACCGTGGGAATCCGTGAGAGTCGTCGCCGTCTTGTCCACACCCGTAGGCGTCTTGTACGTCAGCGTGAGTGTCACGCCGTCCAGGGGTCTGTCAGGTCCCGACGGGGACGCACCACCACTGTTATTGACGTCCCAGTACAGGGTGCCGCCAATCGCGCCGTCGGCAATCAATCCGAGGTCAACCGTCGTGTCGCGTTGCCCTTGTGCAAGCGCGACGTCGCTGCTCAGTCCGTTGGAATCTGTCGCAGCATCGGTTCCCGCGTGGGTCACCGTCGGTGAGTATCCGGCTGGTGCCGTGAAGATGACCTTGTCATGGTCCTCGCCTGCAGCCGCGAACATGCGATCGGGGTTAGGCAGGAGGTCCGTGAAGGAGTACTTGCCGTTCGCGTCGGTCGTAAGGGGTTCAACGGTGTTTCCACTGGCATCGAGGACCGGTTGACCGTCAGCATCCACGAGGGACACCTCGACTCCCGCGACTCCGGCCTCGTCCGCGTCCTGGATTCCATTCCTGTTCGCGTCAAACCATACGTAGTCTCCGAGGGATGCAGGTTTCACGAAACCGAAGTCGACCATCGTCTCGGTGGGCGCAGCTGGCGTCAACGTGATCGGGTTGGGAATCAGGAGCGTGCCCTGGCCAGCCTGAGCGCGCGACGCGGAGGAGTCGTAGGCGAGCGTGAGGGTGTAGTCCGCCAGGTTCACCTGAGTGCCATCGCGCGTCGCGAGGGAGGGGACGACCTCGACCTTGTAGGAGCCCATCGGCAGGCGGTTAAAGACGTAACTGCCGTCGGCGGTCGACTTCGTTGTGATGTCAGTGCCCGACGCATCCTTCACAGGGTGCCCGTCGGCGTCCAGCAGGCGCACGCTCACGCCGTCAAGGGGCACGCCCGGACCACCGGTGTCGTAGTACCAGGTGGCGTGGGCGTCGTTGAAGATGGTGCCGGAGATTGAACCGCCGACCGTGAAGGTAGCGCTGGCGGTGTTGTTAGCAGTGTCGGAATCGACCTGATCAAAGTCGCCCAGCGAGACCGTGTTCATGACGGTTCGACCTTCGGCACCGTCGGCTACCCGAACGAGCATGTACATCGTCATCGTTGCCCCGACGTTGAGGTTCACGTTGAGTTGCCCCGAGGGTATGGCGTTCCATTCAGAGTTGAACTCGTCGTAGGAGGCGTCGGTGTAGACCGGACCCGTGCATGGGTTCGTGGCACCGTCCTGGCAGATACGAGTTTCGGAGGAAACGTACTCTACAGAGTCGTCCATAGCGTCGGTGATGGTGATGCCCGACGCGACGGAGGGGCCGCTATTGGCCAGGCTCACCCGATAGAGCATGTAGTCACCGGGCATGATCAGATCGGTTGATTCGTCCGCTTCGATGATGCCGTTTGCATCGCGAACGGGTTGGTCACCGTTCATCCTGGCGCGCACTACGGACTCGCTCACGGCGACGTCGGTGGAGACATTAATGCCAACCTTGGGGGCCTCGTTGGGTTGCAGGTAGGACACTCTATTGTTTTCGAGGGAGCCTGCTGCCAGGGCGACCGAGTTCCAGGCGATGAGGTTCGCGTTGACCGGTGATGTCATGGTTGCCACGAACTGGATCGTCTCGCCGATTTCAATATCGCGATTCATGACGATACGGAAACCGGTGATGGTGGACAGGTCGGAGGGCGCTCCGCCCCACGCATTGCGCGTACAACCGACGGGGGAATCGTTCATTGAACCGCCGGCGGCCATGACTTCGCCGCGGCAGGGATTGGGAACGGTTGAATATTCCACCGTAATGTCCGAAGCGGGCACAGTGGTCGTCACGGGGGCTTGCCCGGGGGCGTGTTTGACGGACTGGAAGGACCAGTTGGTTGAGTTGAGGTTCGGCTTCCACGAGGAGCCGCGCGCCTGCCCGGCGGCGGGGCCAACACCCACGTCCCCCTTGTAGGGAAGGATGTCGTAGGCGACGACGTTCGTCAGCGCAGTGTTACCGGTATTGCTGATCGTGAATCGGTATGCGCCGTCGCCGCCCGGGTCGATCTGGGCAATTTGGCCGGCGGGGACGAAGTCGTCGTCCTTGTTGCCTTTGGCTTCCTTTGTGATGGTCATTCCGGGGGTGGCGGACACGTTGAACTGCGTGGAGGAGTTGCACACGTAGTCTTCGGTCGAACCGTTGCGGTTGACGTCATTGGTGTCACGTGCGCGACTGCCTTGGCAGTATGCGGCGTTGCGCAGGCTCGTGTCCTGCGTGGTGGACTTCGCGCCGTCGCCGGGCATGAAAGCGGCGGCGTCGTTGCTGTTACTACCCGCTGGCGTGGTCGACAGGACAGTGGCTGTCAGGTGGACGTACAGGTTTCCTTCGACTGCGTCGGGTGCTGCAATACTCACCAGGGTGCGACCGGTGCCGTTGTAGTTCTTCGAGATGGTGGTACTGAGCTTGGTCAGGTCGTAGGGGGTGCCGTCGGGATTTTTCAGCGTCGAGTTCTTCAAGACGGATACGGTCGATGTGTCATCCACGTCGAACCCGAGGGGCAGCAGGTCGGTCATCGTCACGGGCGTGGGGACGCCTCCGGCGCTCTTGGGACGCACGTACGCACTGAGGGCGAACATAGCGGGTTTGCCGATGACGACGGGGTCGGTGCCCAGGGACCCAACTATCTGAATGCTGGGGAAGTCGTTGCGCACGCGCATCCACGAGCACAGATTGTCGTTGGTGTAGATGACCGCTCCGCTATCGATGTCGGTCGCGGTGCCGCTCGCGCAGTTCTGGTAGCGCACGTAGTCCGTGGATGCCACGTAGTTGTAGTACTGTTCGGGCGGGGCGGCTGGGTTGTAGTGGTTGGTGAAGTCTGCGGGTTCTTGGTTCGGCAAGGACGTGGGGATCGTCCCGTAGAAGAAGATCGTCGGGTTGGTTTGTGGCAGTGCGTCCGTGTCGATCGTGAAGCGGGTGATCCACTCGCCGTCGGGGAGCGTGAGGGGCGACGAGGCCGTGTAGGTAACGCTGTCGTGGTTGCCCTTGTTGGTCCAGTACTCCAGGGTCCAACCTCCGTTGTCCTCATATCCGGAGGTGGAGTGGATTTGGAAGCGGTAGGGGCTGACCATTGTCGGGGTGTCGCAGGCGCCGCCCGAGGCCTTGGCATCCTGGGTGGACCACGTGCAGGGGGGCGTGTCGTCCCAGCGGAAGTGCAGGGGCGTGTTGCCCGAGTTTGTGGCGCCCAGTCGCCACTGCGCGGAGTTGCCTCGGGTTTGGTACTGCCAGTCGTTGCCGTACTTGATCATGGATCCGGCGGGTCTGCGCGCGGAGAAGCCGTGGGTGATGTCGGAGCTCTTCGTGACGACAGTCGAGGGGTCGTTTTGCACTTGCGCGGTGATTGTGGCTTCGTTGGTGACTGTGTCGGAGGTGGTGACGGCTCCGACGGGGTATTTGACGGTGATTGTTGAGGTGATGGGGTTTTGCCACGCCCAGTCCTCGTACGTCCAGGTCACGGTGTGCGTGGCGGCATCGTAGTGGCCGCCGTTGGTCGCGGAGACGAAGACGGCGTTTGCGGGCAGGGGATCGCTGACTGTGATGTTGTGGGCTTGGACGAAGCCTAGGCCGTTGAGGTTCGCGGATTTTCGTGCGGATCCGTTCCATCGGATACCGACCTTGTTGGGGTCACTCTGGTCGATTTGCTGGTACCCGTAGTAGAGCTTGTAGGTGGCGAGGCCTCCGACGGCGGGGTAATCCTGGGGTTGTGTCGGTCCGCTTTTGTTGATTGCCACGTCGAGGCTTGCAGTCCATGTCGTGGTGAGGGATTGTTCAACGGGTTGGGCGTTGGTCGCGGAGAAAACGACTCGCGTGGTAGTGGTGGAGTTGTTTGGTGCGTCGTTGCCGAGGTAGCTCCACGGTACTTGGATTCGGTCGGATGTTCCGGCGGGAATCGGATCCTTGAGCGTGAACAGGATGCGTTGCATGCGCGGGGTGCCGGCGACTATGTCGTTTCGTGTTGTCACGACGGAGCTACCGGCGACGGGGTATGCCTGGTAGAAGTTGTCGCTCAGCTGTTCGCCTGCGGGGGTGAGTGGGGCGGGGAGCCACACCTCGATGGTTCCGCCTTCGCAGGGGGTTGAGACGGAGGAGCATGAGTAGTTGATGGTGGTCGTCTGTTGGTCTCGGATCGGCAGGGTGGCGGTGTCGTTGGCGACGGACATTGCGAGGGTGGCGGTGTCGTTGATGGCGCGGGTGCGGCGCGTGCGTGGTTGGTCCTCGGGGGTGGCTTCGGGGGGTGTGGGCGCGCTTTCGGTGTCGTTGTCGGTCGGGTCCTCCGTTGATGCTTGGTTGTCTTGTGCGGGTTCGGTGACCGCGTCGGTTTCGGACGAGGCTTGGGCTTCTTCCTGGGATGAGGTGACCTGGGTTGATTGTGCGGTTTCCTCGGCTGCGTTGGCCTGCGCTCCGAGTGGGGACAGCGACGTGACCAGGAGCGACAGGGCTGCCAGTGCGCTGGCCGCGGCGACGATGGCGCGGGTTCGGAGGGGACGCAGTCGAGGCATCAATTTCTCTTTCAACTAGCGGAGAGCGGATCTGAGTCTCACCCTAGTGAGCTTGTTGAACGAGTTCCAAGCCTGACAGTTATCACCTTCACCACGATATAACCATGTGTTTCAATGCAGATTCAATCGTTACAGTTACACCATAACTTCTCTGAATAGTCGGTCAGTAATGACAGCCGCCCACGCTCGCGCATGCGGTCGATTATGGCGCACGCCATCGTGACTCAATACTCCAATAATGACCAGCCGCACCACCAGAGACTTCACCAGCCGAAGACCAGTGTGCTTTCAGTCACACCCACTGCCTCGTCGATAGGAATGTCCGACACACCCACGCCCCAGCCTCATCCCTACGACGACCCTCCCGACAGATGGCCGCCGTCCATCACGAACGTGCGATCCGCGTAGCTGAGCGCCTCTGGCTCGTGCGTGACAATGAGGACGGTCGCTCCCGGGCCGGCAGCCTCACGCAGCAAACGCAGGACCCCAGCCGCACTCTCAGCATCCAGGCCGGCGGTCGGCTCGTCAGCCAACACCACAGCCGGACTCATGAGGAGAGCACGAGCGACACCGACGCGGCGCAACTCACCGCCTGACAGCTCGTTCGGGCGCGCATCCGCAAGCTCGGACAGACCCACGGCGGACAGGAGTTCCTCGGCGCGCTCACGCGGCGGCCTACCCGCGCCATACAACACGGAAGGCAAGAGAACGTTCTCCAGGACGGTGAGGCTTCGCAGCGCAGCGTGCCCCTGCGGGATGAAACCGATGCGCTCGTTACGCAGGCGCGCGCACTCCTCCTCACGCATCGCATACAGGTCGATGCCACCCAGGCACACAGTCCCACCCGTAGGCGGCAGCATGCCCGCGAGCATGTTCAACAGGGTGCTCTTACCGCTGCCTGAATGCCCGGTGATGACGGTCAGCTGCCCCTCATCCAACGTCAAGTCAAGCGGATGCACGGCCGTGAAGAGGCGGCCCCCCGCGCGGGCGCGAGGAAACTCCTTAGTGAGGTCCGTTGCTTCGATGAGCATGTCACTCGCCTTCCTTCAATAGGGCGCTCGCGTCCGCCATGTTCAGGCACCGCAGCGCTATCCACGATGATACGAGGGCGACGAGGCCCATCGAGGCCAGGACGAGCGCCACCAGCGCGGCGATCACCGCAAGGGAGGGCACCAGGAACCCGATGCCGATGGTCTGTTGCACAAGACCAGAGAACGAGACGATCAGCACCCCCGATATGAGGATGCCGAGGGCGCCTCCAGCGGCGTTGAGAATAACAGCTTCGAGAGCAATGACCCGCGACACCAGGCGCCTGTGGGCGCCGACGACAAGGAGCGTGCCGAACTCCCGCTTACGTTCAACAACCATCATGACGAACATGAGAGTCATCATCACCAAACCAACACCCCACACGAGCGCAATCAAAGTGGTGACCGTGCGCGAGGTGTTGTCCAACGATCGAGAGATACCACTGACCAGGGTCGTCGAGGTCGCCACGGACACCCCCGGCACGCGCGCAGCAATGTCGGAGGCAACCGCATTAACGTCTCGGCCAGGCTCAACCCTGACCATGACCGAGGAGATAATGTGGTCCGTGTCAAGACTCGTGTACTTGTTGAGACCTTTCTCCAGCGAAGAGTCGATGAGAATTCTCGCAGTATCAAAGTTGGCGTACACAGCGTTGTCGAGGGTCGAACCAGTCTGATCGAATTGGGCGACGACACGCAGCCTATGACCGAAGAGCGAAAAGTTCTCCGGATCGGACACCCCGACATTCGCACCGACGACCACCTCCATGTCACCGAGACTGGAGGCGCCAGAGGTGTCAGAAATCCACGGCTGAATGGTGAAGTCCGTGGCCAGGTCGAACGCGATGACCTGATAGCGGCCCGAACAGCAGCTGGCCCGCGCAGTCGCAAGAAAAAGCTGAGGCGATGCCGCGCCGACACCATCAACGCCCGCAACCTCACCGGCCACGCCCTCATCCATATAGAAGTAGGACGGTTCAGCGCCCACCAGGAACGCCTGCGCATCAAAGTCGGACGAAGCATCAGCGGGAGTCACCATGATGTCGGCGCCGAGGCGCGACTCGACCGTACCCAATCCCCGGTCAATGCCGCACACAATCAAGGTGCCACCAAACATCACCATCGCCATGAGCACAGAGAAAAACGCGAGGATACCCGAGCGCACCGGGTACCCGCGCAGGTTCATCCACGGGAGTCGCGCAAGCGACAGCATGTTGATTCCTCCTGTCCCGACGCCTAGATGGGCGCCAGCTTCTGACCCGAAACACTGCGATACACGCGCGCGAGAGCAAGCCTCGTTCCGGCCACACCGAAAGCTACCAACGCGACGACAGTGAGAGCAGCCAGGGGCAACGACCTCCCCGGCGCGGCCAACGCCGCGAGCGCGAACGCATCATGGGCCAGGGGCAGCGCCGCTGCGGCCGCGAGGACCCCAACACAGGCCCCCGCCGCGTGAAGGATCAAGGATTCGATCGCCACCACACGGGCGATCGTCGCGCGGGAGGCTCCTATAGTCCGCCACACGTACACCTCGTGTTGGCGCTCATTCATGAGGGCGAACTGGGCGACAACCAGGGCGACCAGCAACACCAGCCAGGCGAAGCCGAGCACACCGAGCGTGAGCGAGCGATGGGCGCGAATGTCCGAGGCCGTGGTGGCCAGGGCCTCGTCAGAGCGCACGGCGGTCACTTTACGCACGTAGAGATTAATCCATTCCGTCACGCTCTGAACGTCGCGCGAATCATCGACCTTCACCAAGGCAGCCGAAAAATCTTGGTTCGGCTGCACAGACGCATAGGTACCCACCCCCGATTCGACCGATGCCGCGATGACCTGCGTAAGCGTATCCATACTGACGACGACCGCGTTATCCAGCTCCGAACCGGTCTCCAGCAGGTGCGCGCCTACCGGCCACTGCCGCCCAAACAGCGTCACCTGACCATCCGCATCCTCGACCGCCGCGCCGACCGCGACGCTTCCTGTTGGAGGCGCGGCATCCTCACCTTCGCGCATCCACGGGGAGATCACGAAATCCGTCGCCGGGTCATAGCCGACGATCCACAACGGCGTCCCGTCCGGCCTCGTGTCGGCAATGTAGAGCTGGTAGGACACGGCGGCAATGTCCTCGTTATCGTCCATGCGTGACAAGGTCGAGCGCGCCTGATCGCAGGCGACGGGGGTACCGATCATCAGCAGGCGTTTCTTGTCCACCTGGTTCAGGCAGGACGTCGGGTACACAACGAGGTCAGCGCCGAGCCTACGCTCGGACAACGAAAGCTCAGAGCGCATACCATCAACGGTAACAAGCCCACCAAAAACGCACGCCGCCAGCGCAAACGCGAAGAACAACAGGATCGCAGCACGCACCGGGTGCGCCCGAATGTTCATAAGCGGAACACGCCGCAGCGTCAAAGCTCCGGTCATTGCGCACCCCGCCCGGCCTCGGACACGTCGATCCACAGGGCGGGACGTACCCCGTAGAGCACGTCAACGTTCGCGCCACTAACGGACGGCTTACCCTCAGCATCAACGAATTGAGCGGCGAAACCGTATGTTCCCGGCGAGCGCAGCCACCAGTCAGCGGTCCCGTCCTCGCTCACGGTCAGAGCACCCGATGCCGCAAACGCGCTCGCGGGGGCTGCGCCGATGTCTGCGCGGTTCGCGGAACTGCTCAGGTAGATGACGCTTTCGGTCTCGCTGAGCGCAAAGACACGGTCCTGCGTGTCAGCGCCACCCTCGGCACCGGTGACGGACTGGTCCTCGTTACTGTTGCACACTGTGGCAATAATGCCTTGTTGAGCGGGTCCGAAAGCTGCGGTGAGGAAATCGTCGTTCATCCACGCACGCAGGTCACTATCCGCCCACGTGACCTCCTGGAACGGCACATGGTTGTACTGTCTCCCATCCAGGACGTCAGCGCTCAGGACCAGGAGCCGGTCATCGAAACGTTCGAGGACGATCCAGCGGATCGGCTCGGCACCGTTCGTGGTGTCACCGTCCTGCTCGAAAGAACCGAAGGCGATCACGTCACCCTTGGCGGCCTTCCGGTAGGGCAGCGCCGGATCCTTCTGGACGAGGCCCGCCGCACGCTCGGCGGAATCGGCGTAACTTCCCAGGCTCGCGAAAATGTCGTAAGCGGACGCCGCGTCCCCGGCCTCGGTGAAGCGAAGCGCCTGCGCGTAGCGCTGCCCTCGCTGCAAGTTGACAACGAGGAGGACGAGGACCACGATCAGGAGAACCACCGCGACTGCGACAGCCCCCCGCTTGATGGTTACCCGGTTTGGGTGCGTGCGTGTCACCTCTCGCACGTCAGGCCTTCGAAGCCCGATCCCTCTTGACCGTGTTGACCAGAGCCGCGACACCAGTGCCGGCGACGAGGACACTCATGATGCGCACGAATGGCTGGAACACCGTATGGCAACGCATCGTCTTCATCATGCACATCGGGCAGATGACACCGGGGATAAAGAAAACGACGAGAGCTCCGATGAGCGAGAGTCCTTGTAGGGTGAGGCGCGCCGCCTTGTTGGTGACGAACGTGGCGGTACCAAAGAAAACAGCGAGGCCCGCCGCGCTAGCAACGACACTATTTTGGCACTGATGACAGTGCATCCAGGTGCCGTCCGGCTTGGGATCGCACGCCGAAAACACGGTGACCCCTCCGGCGAGGAGCAGGGCGCTGAGCGCCGCGGGCACGAGAGGGATGATGACATCCTTTTTTGACACGGAAACCAATCCTTAGAGATGAGCAAGTATTGACGAACTTAATAAAAGTATAATATGCCTAATTTATGCAATCATTCAAGGTGTTTGGCCCCGTCCCGATGCTGTGAGCGGGCGAGGCAAGGAGAGCACGTGGGTGCCGCACCTGGCCTGTGCCGCGCGCCAACAATGCCGGGTGCCCATTCACGCGTACACACCCCGCAACATCCACGCACACACTGCCCAGTTTTTTGACCACACGTGCAACCTTTTCACCCTCCAGCGCCTAAGATTGAGACATCCCCCACCAGTGAGGTGTCATCATGAAGAGGATTCACATCCGCTTTGCCCGATGCATCGTCGCATCGGTGACCACGCTCGCATGCGTCGGTCTGTTCCCCCTTACCGCAGCGCACGCCGACGTCGCTGCCAGCGCTGCACAATCCGGCGCACCCACCCCACCCGCGGCAACGTCGGCCTCGTCCGAGGACACGCCCACCGCCACGCCCACACCCACGGCAACACCCGCCTCGTCCGAGGACACGCCCACCGCCACGCCCACACCCACGGCAACACCCGCCTCGTCCGAGCTCCCCTCCCCGAATCCCGACCCGAGCACCAACACCACCGACCCCGCGCAGCCTGAACCTCCGACACCCGCAACCTCCCAGTGGGTGCACCACCCCCAGGGCTGGCGCTACGAAAGCTCCGACGGCACATGGCTGGCGGCCGGTGTCTTTGAAGTCAACGGCGTACGCTACGTTTTCAACACCGACGGATTCGTGCCGGTCGGCTGGTACCGCGCGCCCGACGGCACCTGGTACGCCTCAACCGAGAACGGTGTGCACACCGGCTGGTATCAAGACGGATCCTGGTATCTGCTCACCGACTCCGGCGCCATGGTCACCGGATGGCAGGTCTCCGGCGGCGCCTGGTATTACCTCAACCCCGACGCGGGCGGCGCAATGGCCACCGGCTGGACCAAAATCGACGGAACCTGGTACTACCTACGTTCCTCCGGCGCAATGGCCGAAGCGACATGGATCTACACGGGGGCCTGGTACTACCTAACGGGCAGCGGCGCGATGACCACCGGCTGGTTCATCTCAGACGGCTCCTGGTACTACGCGGACTCCAGCGGCGCGATGACCACCGGCTGGCTGCGACAGGACTCCAGCTGGTACTACCTGAGCGCCTCCGGCGCAATGGTCACCGGTTGGCTGCAACGGGGCGCCAGCTGGTACTACCTTGACCCGAACTCGGGCGGCGCGATGGCCACCGCCTGGACGATGGTTTCCGGAAGCTGGAACTACTTTGACCGGTGGGACGGCTTCTGGGTTTCTGGCCGCTCTGACTTCGAGGCCGACTGGAACTACGCGAAGACCCTGTACAGTCCCACAAATTATTTGGTCGTCGTCGACACGAACGCCCCACATTGCATGACATTCTATTGGGCTGACAGCTCCTGGCAGCCACTCACTGACATGCCCTGCTCCGTCGGCAAACCCTCAACCCCGACCGTCAAGGGCACCTTCACCATCAAAAACCGCGGTTCATCCTTCGGGCACGGATACACGGCATACTGGTGGACACAGTTCCACGGCGACTACCTGTTCCACTCGGTTCTCTACTACGAAGGCACCATGACTGTGAAGGATGGAACCCTCGGAGGGCACGTCTCTCACGGCTGCGTGCGTCTACGCTACGAGGACGCTAAGTGGCTGCACGACACGATTCCCTCGGGGACCTACGTGACGATCTACTGATCGACGCACCTAGTGGGCGCCGGGATCCTAAATATCAGCAACTTGGTCCCGGCGCACCACCACGACTGGACTGAAACAGGGCCACATACAGGCGGGCACCACAACCACCGCCCGGCGCACCACCACGACTGGACTGAAACAGGGCCCGAACCACCCCCACGCGGAACCCAACGCCCCAGGATGGTTCCAGAACGCAGACCCGTTCACTGACAACAGCCCTTTTTCGGGCACTTGTAGCTAATGGGTCTGCACTTTGGCGACTGCACCCCACGCGCACGACCGCCGCGCCGGGGGGAATTGCATCATTAGAGCCGCGACACGCCGGCGACACGCCGAAAGGAAGCTCCTAATGGTGCAAAACCCCCACGTCGCCGCACGACATGCGTCAAAACGCTTCACCCATTGGCCCTCAGCAGCCCATTTGTGCGCTCTGTCGTCGAGGTGGTCTGTGATTTGAGTGCCGCGCGCTGCGCTGGGGTCCGTAGCACGGGGGAACTTCAAGACTTGGACACGAGTGCCGCCACATCGCTCCTAGAATCCGGCGCCGTTTTGCTGCCACATGGGGGGGAATTGCACCATTAGAGCCGCGACACGCCGGCGCACCTTGGTGTCATCTCGACTACGACGGGGGGAATTGCACCATTAGAGCCGCGACACGCCGGCGACACGCCGAAAGGAAGCTCCTAATGGTGCAAAACCCCCAATCTACCGCTCGGTTGGAGGATGTCGGAGGGTCCGATGGCAGCAGACGCGGGTGGCAGCAGGACCTGACGAGGCTTCAAAACTGCACAACGAGGCACAGGCCCACACCGCGAGCAGCCAGAAGCGAAGGCGCCACGGAAACAGGGTGATAAGGACAACGCGTGTTGGTCGCGGCTCGGTCCCAGGCGTCGGCGGCGAGGTGTCGGCGGGGGAGGCGTCGGCGGCGCTGGCGCGCTCGCGCCGCCGATGGGGGTTGGCCGTGACGTGCACTTGCGTCGTCCGTCATTGTGCTTGCGTGCTTGCGCCGCCGATGGGGGTTGGCTCCATTGGGAGGGGTCCACCTGATCGGGGTAGTCCTCGAACACGGCAGGGTCAATGGTGTTGGATCTATTGGGAGGGGTCCACCTGATCTGTTGGGGTTGAACCTTCCCGATCGGGTGTAACGCCTCATCGGCAACAAGCGTCGTCTGGGAGCTGGCCGCCTGTACCCCGGCCCCGTTTCTGTCGGCGACTCACTACCGGCGTTTATCGGCGCCCCGCCTTACACGCGCCCATGCAGCAGGGTCCCGCCCTACCCGCGCCCATGCAGCAGGACCCCGCCCTACCCGCGCCCGTGCGGCAGGGCCCCGTCGGTGATGCCCTTCCGGCGTTTATTGGCGCCCGCCTTACACGCGCCCACAGTGCAGACCACCTCGACGAACAATGGCTAGCATGGGCGTGATGGCCCAGATGTTCTGTGATGCGGGCGACTCCGGAACGCAGTTCACCTCTGCGACCCCTCCGCACCCAGGGCTGGATGGGGGGTTTGCAGCATTAGGAGCCTCCCCTCGGCGTGTCGCCGGCGTGTCGCGCCTCTAATGGTGCAATTCCCCCCGTTTGGTGGCGATGTCGCCGGCAGGCACGTCACGCACGGGTCCCCGTGTAGCGCAATTCCCCCCGCTTGGTGGTGGTGAGGTCGCGGTTCGGGGCAGCGCCGCCCAAGTCGCAAACCACCTCGATAACAAACGCCGACAACGGGGTGTCGTGGGCAAGGTGCTCTGCGACTTGGACGCAACGGCGCCTGACCTGGCGTGTCGCTCGCACATGAACCGCTGAACATGCGCGTTAACCCCGTGACACGCACGCCAACCCCTAGATATGCGCGTGGGCGCCGCCCACGCGCATACCATCAGACCCACGCGCGAAGTGTCGGACCCACGCGCGAAGTGTCGGACCCACGCGCATACCATCAGACCCACGCGCGAAGTGTCGGGCCCACGCGCGAATCAGCGGGTCCACGCGCGCGGCGAGGAACGCAGGCAGCTAGCGCGCTCGCAGCAGTTTCGCATGCAATTCGATTGAATGAATTTTCAACAGTGTCCACAAACGTTGCAATTCCAACGATGTGGAAACGCGGTGCGACACAGTGTCGGGGGAATTGCATGCGACATTCATGGATAACTCACCGAGCGGGAGTCATGCGCTGTCACTCGTAGCACCGCCGGTAGCGCAGCCACTGGCACAGCCAGTGGCGCGCCAGTGGCCTGGCACGGTGAATACCGTCGCCGCAAACAACCTGCCCAAGCCCACGGTGACGGAACAAGGGACCATACACAGGCTCGCGACGACACAACCACCTCCAACACCGATTTTCCCGCATCAACAAGCCGAAAAGTCACCACAAAACCAACACGTCTGGTCCTCCAACACCGATTTTCCCGCACCAGCAAGCCGAAAAGTCACCACAAAACCAACACGCTTTGCCCATCCTCCACGTTGGTCCCAACCACCTCCAACACCGACTTTCCCGCATCAACAAGCCGAAAAGTCACCACAAAACCAACACGTCTGGTCCTTTAACCCGATTCGGAAACTACGAAGCCCCGGGACTCCAGTGAACTGCGCCCCGAAACTTGGACGCGTTTAATGGTAGCCGTTATGCGGCTTGTTGGAGGGCCTGATCTCGGTATTCTGCCGGGGTCAGGCCCTTGAGCTTTACTTGGCGTCTTGTTGTGTTCC
>ERZ773213.375-NODE-375-length-27096-cov-5.255760_pt1 | contig 27096 bp, 10 predicted proteins | sample MGYA00580996_ERZ773213 | MGnify/ENA primary metagenome ERZ773213 (study PRJEB29015, sample SAMEA2738152) | human oral metagenome | biome: human oral; feature: human-associated habitat; material: saliva | place: China | collected 2197 ...
AAGGACAGTTGATTATATCAGCTGTCTTTTTTATGTGTAAAATTTGTCACAACATTCTCATATATTTCATGTATTTTATGATGTATACAAGTCATCTAGGTAGTTACTAGTTGGCGTAGTATTCATATAGTTTGAGAGGAAGAATATGAGGTATAGAGAATGAGAGCGAGCAATATTGAATTGTTGCGTATCATTTCGATGATACTAATTATTATGCACCATTTCAGCGTGCACGGTTGTTTCCCCTTTACGCCAGATTTAACGTTTAATAAGGTGTTTCTTCAAGTATTTGGACTTGGAGGTAAGGTTGGTGTAGTTGCCTTTGTTATGATAACAGGCTATTTTATGGTTTCTAGTAGTTTTAAGCTGCACAAGTTTGCCAAGTTAGTAGGGCAAATATGGTTTTATAGTATTGCTATGTTGGGCGTAGCTATGGGTTTAGGACTCGATACGGTGACGTCAAGGAATATGATGCTCGCTTTATTGCCTATTGGTGCCATGAGTTGGTTCGCCCAGAACTTTTTAGTACTCTATTTATTAACGCCTGTTATTAATCGAGTACTTCATTGGCTGCAGCATACATACTACGTTATACTCCTAGTGGTTTCCACGGTAATTTGGTTCTTAATGCCGACGGTGCTGAATTTGTGGCCTAATGTACCGCATACCACCTTTGGATTTAAACATATCTTTTCATTTATCGTATTCTATTCGCTAGGGGCGTATATCAAACTGTACGGCTCACATATAACAAAGAGAATAGGTATTATTTTTACCGTCATAGGCTTTGTAGGGGCCTTTCTAGGGGACATCCTCGTTGATGTACTAGCCATGACGGATCCAGCGTATATGAAACAAATTTTCTACTTTACGCAAAATGATTATGGTTTCTTTCAATTGCTATTAGGCATTGGCTTATTTATTATTTTTTTGAAAGCAAAGATTACTTATCGCCCTTGGATTAATGTGGTAGCATCTACTACCTTTGGTATATACCTATTGCATGATAATAAGCTATTCCTTCATTACATGTGGGATAATGTATTGGCAACGTATCAGTACTATGATTCAATACTATTACCTCTGTATGCAATTCTTGTAGTGGCGCTTATTTTTGTCATCGGTATGATTGTAGACTATGTGCGGTTAGCTTTCATAGAAAAACCTGTGATGAAAGCAATCACGCCGAGCCTCGAGCGAATTCAGTCAAGGGTTGAGAAAGTACTGCCATTATAATGCGATTATCGGTGTTTTTTGGTATAATATATAAGTATTCTTACCATAAAACGGGAGGTAATTATAATGCGTAAATTCTTATATATGATAGTGGCGTTGCTTGTATTAATTGGCATTAGCACAAATGATGTAGAAGCTCGTCAAGATGTGTATGCTACGACGTATCTCGGTAATAACTGGTATGTAGATCAAGACTCTGTAAAACGGGTGGGGGATATACTCAACTTTACGGTGTACACAACAGCAGGTCTTAGCTACAAAGTGACATCTAGTGATGACAACTATTACAATGCAGACGTGTTTTACGATAATAATAAACTCGTATCGGATAATGGCCAATCTGTATGGAAGTCGCCAGGCATGATGGCAGCCATGCGCGTGGCCCGTAGATAAACAAAAAAGGCAGGAATTATTGATATGTCCTCCATTACTGAACATCTAGTAATGGAGGACATGTTATATAATCTCTGCCTTTTCTTTTGCTTTTTATTATATATTTTTGTATATTTCTATTTATAGATTCTTATGGACTCGCTTATATGTTCGATATATAATTGGATTAGGATAGTCAGCGAGGTTGGGCCTCTCTTCGTTAATGAAGGGAGGGGTGTCTATGAGTGATTATGAACTAATCATGCTCCTGCTTCAAGTAATGGCTGTTGTCATCGCTTTCGGAGCACTAGTAGCACTTATTTGTTTTGGAAAAAGCAAATAGCCCTTCGTTACCGCTTGGTAGCTAGATAAAACGAAAAGGCCATTTCCTAATTTCTATTAAGTTTCGAGATGAGCCCGACGTGACTACTCGCTTGGCTATCTACCTATATTATAGGGATAAAGATATATATCGTCAAATTGAGATGAAATACATTATTATAATAACTACATATAAATAATCATAAAAGCTGTACATACATAGATTAGACTGAACGGCTTTGATGTCAAAACGAATGTAACATCAAAGGCGGTTCAAAAATCGATTATGTGTGTACAGCTTTTTGGTTTTAGTGTGTTTTTGTGAAAGTAGTCATAGGACTACCATAAAGGGATCTTATTATTTTTCAAGTTTGTCTACCAAGCGTTTTACTGTTTCTTGTAGATCTTTATTTTGAGTTTCTAATGCTTGTACGCGTTGTTCTAGTGCGTTATAAGAGGCAGGGGACATAGCAGTAGATAAAGATTTTCCTGGTCTATAGGTGATGCCTACATTGGCCATAACGTGATTGTTCATCGTAAACCCTGTGGTGAGTAAAAGATTATCTTTGTGATAATAGCCTACACCTAGAGCTACTGCATTTGCATTTTTATAATGACCGTAGCCCGCCATGTATTGAACGCGATTATCCGGATCATATGGTAATGGATGTAATGCAGCTAATGCAGCGGCACGAGCATCACCTTTATTGGATTCCGATTCAACACGCTGTACCTCTTGAGATACATGTTGTACAGATTTTTCAATAGTGCTAATAGAATTATTAAGCTGTTGACTTGTACTTTTACCAAGGGTATCAATCATTTGATGAACGCCGTAGAGTTGGGATCCGTTGACCGCATCTGTAGAGGTAGCACTCACGCGACCTGCTGCGAGATTGGTAATCGTCCGTTCCTTGCCCTTAGCCCCTACGGATACTGTTGATACAGGGGCGGTGCCGGCATAGTTGACGGTAGTACCATTTTCAAAGGTATGGCTTGCTGTACCGACTACATCGCCGTCAGCGGAATCATTGCCAAGGACAACGCCATTTTTTAGAGAGGTAGTCACATTATTGCCGAGAACAAAGGTGTTTTCTCCGGAAATGTGGTTGTAATTACCTATACTGTAAGAATTGGCCGCATCAATAGCTGTTTTACCGTATTCGCCCTGGCCGAATACACCGGATGCGGTCGCTTTCTCTGATAGTGTATTATAAGAGCCTACAGCTAACCCTTTGGCGGCGTTTACATTCACATAATGCCCTACGGCGAGGTCGAACTGACCGTTTACTGTTGAATTCGAGCCGATGGCTACAGAATTGCTGGCTTTACTGTTAGCACCTTGAAAATTACCAATCCACACGTTTTTATCACCTGCGGAGTTTTCCCCTGATTGAGTCCCCATGACAATGGAGTTCGTCAACTGGCTTGCATTACCTGCGGCGAAACCGACGGTTACGTTAAAATCGCCAGTACTGCCTCGGAATGACTTCGCCCCAAGATTGATATTGCCGCCACCTGATGAGCCGGCCCCAGCAGCTGCACCCAAGGCTATGTTATTGCCTTGGGCATTGGGCCCCTTACCTTTTCCGTTCGCCGCACCGGCGTTCTCACCGAGGGTGATGTTACCGCCTGTTCCTGCGGTGAAAGTTTGACCTTCCTTGCCGATGTTACCGTTGTTATCAACGATATTGACCGGCGCCGCATAAACTGTGGTGGATAAAGCTACCATTACAACACTTGCTAATACAAAACGTTTCTTACTCATCGTATACACTCCTTTGTGTACAAACAAACTTTCACAAAACTTTCATAAAAAGACTTACATGGCTACTATAATACCAAAAAGGTATATTGTAAATAGAATATTCATATAAATTCAATAAATATACAATATATTCTATAGGTATTTATAGTTAATAAGAAACCTTTGACACATATTTATAAAATTTAAATATTTATTTATTCTATAAATTGTATTCTAGCATTTTATATGTATAAATTGCATTCTATATGCATTGACAAGCCTCTATATATTTATATAAAATAGAAATAATTTCATGTTTTGTTCATGATAAAATCATGAGTCATCGGCGTGTGTAATGACGTATTAAGTACATAATTAAATAAATAATTATGTGCGTAATGAAAAGTGTGTTTGTACGTAAGAGTGTGTAATGAAATATATAATCGTGTTGATGAGTGCCCTTTATATGTTTGTCATGCCTGTATCGGGGGAGCAGGTAAGTAAAGCAGAGCAGCCTATACAGGGGACTAGGGTAAAACAAGTTCATAGTGAAAGTAAGACCGTATTATCTGACGGCTCAGATACCTTCCATGTTAATTCGTCTCATACTCCAGATCATGTCATCGGTCAGGGCGGATTGGAGATGCCGGACTCCACAGATAAAAAGACGACTCGTTATTCTGATACGGATGCAGTCAATTCTGCGTTGCAGGCGGTGGTCATGACTGGTGTTCATTCCGCAATGCACGGATCAAAGGCGAAGCCCTGGATGCAGAGAACCGTCGTGTCATTGCGCTTTCAGAAAAACTGGAAGCCCTTGTACGGTGTGGAAACATTGCAACCACTAGGTTACTATGATGAGACATCTCGTCATGTGTGGTTTACACAGGAGAGGTTGGCGAATGCAGCGGATACAGGAACGACGGCGAATGTGGGTATCGGCTATCGCCGAATCGCAGCGAACGATGACCATTATTACGGTGGTAATCTGTTTTATGACCATCGGTTCAGAGGTAATCACAGTCGCATGAGTGTCGGGCTGGAGTATGTATCGGGTATCGGTGCATTTCGCATGAACTGGTATCGCGGTGTGTCCAGCGAGCGTTCCCTTGACGGTGCGACACGCTTGGAGAGCGTGTCTAACGGATATACTGCGGAATATGGGACTAGCTTTAAGAATGCCCGTTGGGCGCGCGTGTACATGGAAGCCTATCGTTGGCAGTTGCGGCGTAGTGAGGATAAGCATGGCTTGCGTATCGGTACGGAGTTGCAGCTCACGCCGAGGATTTCCGTGGACATGGGCTATAATAAGCCCGAGCATGAGCATGGCAGTCCGTACGGAAAAATCATGTTCCGTCTAGCCGGGGTTGATACGGCATGGTTTGGTGGTAACCATCGATCGGATGCAAAAGCATCGGTTCGTGCGAATATGCTAGAAAATGTGCGCCGCCAACATACGGTGCACGTTGATTGATAGATTGATATATATATATTTATTATTTTGATAAAAGTAGCATAAGAATCCATATTTATTTTTTAGATAAAAGCAACATAGGGAGCTGTTTTATCATATCAGATGATTGTCATCTGATATGAAAAGACAGTTCCTTTTTTTATACATTAATTCATAAAAATTTATTTTGTTTACAAAATAGAAAAAGAGTGGCACAATATTCATGAAAATATAATGAAGAATAAGTTACACGTGGAATTCATTAGGGATTGGAGAGGATAAAATGAGCAAGCGTAAACTTATATTATCGGTGTTGATTAATGGTGTGTTGTTATCGAGCCTATATGTGGCCGGAGCGGTGGATGTGGCACCGGGTAGCGGTAACGGTGTAGCCATCGGTACGGGTAGCAATGCACCAAAGGCGGAAAACGTAGCCATTGGTAAAGGGGCTACTATAGAGTATTCGGGTGGTGTCGGACAGCCGTCCACAGGTGATATTGTAATTGGTGGAAAGGCACATATTAATAATTATATTGATCAAGGTGGCGGCATTGCCATAGGTGCGAATTCATTCGTCGAAAATATGGTAGGCGGAATGGAAAGAGCGTTTGATTTTAATCAGGCTGGATACAAAAATCTTTTTGGTATACCTTTCGGGCTCCCAAAAAATCCTGAAAAGATGGTAACCGGAATGGCTATTGGTCAAAACACCTATGCTCGTTCTGGCAGTATTATGTTGGGGACCCATAATTATAAAGGAAAATTAGGTGATGTGGATGTAGATAGTTCTAATACCAAAAATAATAATGGACATTTATTTTCCACAACTATAGGAGCGAATAGTTATTCTAATGGTTTGTTTTCTTCTATTGTAGGGGCTTATTCGATTGCCTCTTCAGGTTATCCTACCACTACCGCTGATGCCACTAAGAATTTTGGTGCTACTATTACAGGGTCTTTAAATAGTATTGAATCGGCAAGTGCTAGCTCTCAATACTCTGGGGTTGCAAATAGTATCGTAGGCACTGCCAATCGAACCTTTAACTCCAATGGGTCTCTCGTATTTGGTGCTGGCAATGAAATAACGAATTCTGTAGCCGATATTTCAGCGCCAAGTTCGGGAGGTAATTCCGCTAAAGAACTAGCTGAGAAATTACGTTCTGTTGTCAAAAATTCTAATGGTGGCGGTTCTACTATGGCATTTGGTAGCGGTAATAAGGCGGATTATACACTTCGCTCCGCACTTATGGGTGTCAATAATACATTGACTGGCTCTAAAGGCAATGAAAGTACGAATACCATGTTGACGGGCTTTCACAATACGGCGGATAAGGTGTTTAATACGACCGTAATAGGGTCTGAAAATACGGTGACTAATTCTAAGAATAGTCTTGTAATGGGGGATAATCGTGAGGTGAAAGATGCGAATCATGCAGTTCTCATTGGTTCCACAGACAGCAAGACTACGACATCTGTTAATAATGCGGTCGCTGTCGGACATAATACGAATGTAACCGTAGAGGGTGGCGTTGCATTGGGCAGTGAATCGAAGGCTACTGTAGCGGCTGGATCTGTTGGGTATGATCCGAGCACAAAAGCACAGTCCACGAATACAGATTCTACTTGGAAGGCGACTAAATCAGCCGTATCTGTCGGTGATGCAAATAACAATATTACGCGTCAGATTACATCCGTAGCAGCCGGCACAAAGGATACGGATGCGGTGAATGTGGCACAGCTCAAAAAGTTGCAAAATCAAGTGAATGCGAACGGTTCCACTACCGTCAGTGCAGGTAAGCATATTAATGTGACAACTACGACGAACGGAACGACCAAAGATTATAAGGTAAGCCTATCTGACGATATAACGAACCAGATTACAAATAACACAACAAATATTAACAATATACAAGGTGATGTGACAAACATTAAACAGAATGTAACTAATATTCAGGGTGACATTACTAATATCAAGCAGGATGTAACCAATATGGGGCGGAATGTGGCTCGTCTCGATAAAAAGGTTAACAAATCTGTGGCCGGAGCGGCTGCACTTGCCGCCTTGCATCCATTGGATTTCGATCCTGATGCAAAATGGGACTTTGCTGCTGGGTATGGCCATTACCATGACGGTAATGCCGCTGCATTGGGGGCTTTCTACAGACCGAATGAGGACTTGCAATTTAGTGTAGGATCCACTGTCGGTAATGGCGAAACCGTTGTGAATGCCGGTATGTCTGTGAAAGTAGGTGCTCACAGTAATGTATCTCGTTCTCGTGTAGCCATCGGTAAGGAAGTTTTGGAACTTAAGAAAACTGTAGCGGTACAAAATGCGCAGATTCAAAAGTTGACGGCTCTTTTGAATGGATTGGCCGGAACGAATATGAAAGCAGACCGCAGCACATTATTCCCTGATGTGCCGAATAATCACTGGGCATATGCGGCGGTTAGCGATCTATCTCGACGTGGTCTTGTAGAAGGATATCCTGATGGTACATTCGGAGGAGACCGTATGTTGACCCGTTATGAATTTGCTCAAATTGTGTACCGAGCTATTCAAAACGGTGTTGCTGTCGATGATCGCCTCGTATCTGAATTTGGTCCTGAAATGGCGTTATTCCGTGTGGATACTATTGCCAAGAATCATGAAGGACAACCAACTATTGAACGTGTAAGGGTCAATAAAAAATAGAATACTTATATATATGATTTATATTGTGAAAGCCGAGGCTTTAGGGCCTCGGCTTTTTCGTGTACCTGTAGATGATAATTCTTCTGTATATAAAATTATCTTATTTATGAAAGCGTTAAATTGAAACGTCTAAAAATATGAAATTGATTACGCAATTACAATAATCGTTATATCCTGATATGTGGATTTATCGTAATAAATGATAGGAAAGATGAAGATTCTTTTTCTTAAAATTAAAAAGTATTAAATTATAAATAAATAAACGACAAAAATGAAGAAAAGATGAAAAAAGTTGTTTACAAGATAGAAATTTTTTGATATTGTATTGCCGTGGATGAGTATATGATGAAGAATCATGAATAATTATAGTATTCAGATCGTAATTTGGAATACTAATATTTGGTGTAAGAAGTGTAGATGATAATTAATCTTTATACTTCTTCTTTTTATTATCTTTGCAATATTATGCAACACAAGTGGTGTGTTTTACTGAGTTTTCGGTAAGAAAGGATAATCATGAATCGAATTTATAATGTTATTTGGAGTAAGACAAAAAAATGCTACGTTGTAGTATCTGAAATTGTAAAAACAGGTGGCGGTAAGGTGAAATCCGTACAAAACGGTACAACCTGGGCACGCATGAGTGCGATTATGGCGGTGGCTGCATTATTAATGGGTGGTAATATTACTACAGTTAATGCTGCTACATATACTGCTATGACGATTAATGATGTAAATGGCGCTGGTTATGCTACTGGTAATGTAGTTTATAGTGAAGGTAGTTATTTATACAATTATCAAAACCCTGGGAACCTGACACCATTTGATAACAGTCATTTGTACAATGGTACAGATAGAGGTAACTATACAGAAAATAGTTTTGCTGGCATTGCTATCGGTAAAAATACAAATATTCAGGAAGCTGGTAATCCAACTTATTATTCCGGTTTAGCTATCGGTAACTATGCTCAGGCCACAGGTGGTATTTCTTTTGCTTTAGGTCATTATGCTCAGGCTTTATCACCATCTGCTATGGCTCTTGGTACAGCTACAAAGGCGAGCGGATTTAACTCCTTGGCTATGATGCGTCAATCCGCTGCAGAAGGTGAGTTCTCCGCAGCATTAGGTACTGCATCTTGGGCAAAGGGTAATGGTAGTTTCGCCATGGGTTATTCTGCTACAGCAAAAGCGGATCAATCCATTGCAATCGGTGCAGCAGAAACTATAAAATTACCTGGTCAACAACATGGTACTCCTAGTGCACAATATAATGCCAATGGTAATACCGTAACAGAAGGTGTTCGTTCTCTTGCATTTGGTACAAAGGCGAGAACATCTACTGCTGCAGCTGATTCTATGGCATTCGGTTCTTCATCCAGTACTGGTGGCGCTAATGCGGTAGCTATGGGTTATAGTGCTAATGCTAGTGCAGAGAATGCCTTTGCTATCGGTAATACAGCGCAATCATCCGCACAAAATGCGGTAGCGATGGGTAAAAGTGCCAATGCAAGTGGTGTAAGCAGCTTTGCCATGGGTAGTAGCTCTAATGCTGCTGGTGCTGATGCTATCGCTATGGGTAGTTCTTCCCAAGCCAAATTATCCAACTCTATCGCATTAGGTGGTAATGCAAAATCCTTGGGTGCTGATGCGCTTGCACTTGGCGGTGCGGCTAATGCATCTAAAGATGGTGCCATTGCAATCGGTAAAGAAGCGAAAGCAAACAATACTAATACGACAGCTATCGGTCTTGGTGCTACTGTTACAGGTACTAACTCCATGGCTATCGGTACAAATGCCGTTGCAGAATCCAATAATTCCTTGGCATTGGGTACTGGTACGGAAGTAAGAGGTGCCTTGGTTAATGGTTACTCTGCTTTCACTAATCAACAAAACAACAATGTTGCAAACGGTGTAGTTGCGGTAGGTAACGTAGGTTCTGAACGCCGTATCATCAACGTAGCAGGTGGTGAAAACGATACTGACGCAACAAATGTAAAACAATTAAAATTTGTAAACAGTAACTTGGCAAAATCCATCGCAGGTCCTACATATACGGGCTATGAAGCGAATGGTTCTACATATAAAGCGCCTGATTTCAATATCAAGAACAGTACGTACCATACGGTAAAAGAAGCTGTTGAAGCGGCGCAAACGAATTTCTTCAGTGCTAAAGGCACATCTGCTGATGCGAACTACGATAACACAGGTGCTACAGGCAATAATGCGACAGCAGCCGGTGTACGTACTTCTGCAGCAGGTAACTTCGCGACAGCTGTCGGTGCTGATGCAACTGCAGCGAATACGAACAGCACTGCAATCGGTTATAAAGCTAAATCCAGTGTAGATGACGGCGTTGCATTGGGTGCGAATTCCGTTGCTTCCGTTGCATCAGGTAAAGCAGGTTATAATGTTAAAACTGCAGACAGCCGTACAAACGGATATAGCGGATTGACTGGCGCTGCGTTGACATCCACTATGGGTGCGGTGTCCGTAGGTGATGGCGGTACAAAAACTCGTCAAATCACAAACGTGGCTGCAGGTACAGCTGATACTGACGCTGTTAACGTGGCACAATTGCGCAATGTTAATTTGAAAGTAGCCGGCAACACTGGCAAAAATGATGTTTTATTGGACAATCAAACATTGACTGTAAAAGGCGATGGTTCTTATGTTACGACATCTGTTAACAACCAAACAATTGATGTGACGTTGACTGATGCTACTAAGAATAAAATCGACAATGCGGCAAATAAAGACTTGTCCAACATTACAGACGGCGGTAAATCCGTTATTCGTGATGAAGCGCAAAAAGCCGTAAAAGTTGTAGCTGGTAAAAATACAACGATTACAGAAGGTACTGACGGTACATATAAAACATATAAAGTTGACGTAGATGCTCCTGATTATCAATTAGTTGAAAACAGCAGTGCTGCTGATAAAGCTTACACTGTATCTGGCAATAAAGTTGACTTGACTGTACAAGATGCTAAAAACCCTGCGAATAAGAAAACTGTAACTATTAAGGATATCGCATCTAAAACAGAACTTGATACTACAAAAACAGAGCTCATTAATAAAGGTTTGAAATTCGATGCTGATAATGGCGGCGAAAAAACAAATAAATTAGGCTCCAAGGTAACTGTAGCCGGTGACGGTACTAACATTAATACTACGATTACGCAGACCGGCGACGATACAACGATTAAGGTTGCATTGGGTCAAGACATCAATGTTAATACGGTAACTGCTACAAGAACTGTAAAAGCTGGTACTGCTACTATGGGTACCCAATCTGTAACAGATAACAAAAGTGCTGCTCAGAACGGTAACTTTGTATCCGGTTTGGACAATAAAAATTGGACATTAACTGATCCTGCTTATGTATCTGGCCGTGCGGCAACAGAAGATCAACTTAAGATTGTTAGTGATGCTGTGAAAGCGGCTAACGCAAGTGCTTCTGATTATCGTTTAATTGCTAATCCAAACAACGCAGCAGACGGCTCTTATAAGGTTGATAACAATAAAGTTGATTTACAAGTGAAGGACGATAAATCCGGTACAGTTAATACTGTGACAATTAAGGATATTGCGTCTAAAACTGAACTTGATAAAGTAAAAGATCGTTCCGTGAAATACGACGGTGAAACTGACAAAGATACAGTAACTTTAGAAGGCGCTAACGGTACAAAGATTACCAACTTGAAAGACGGTAATGTGGCACCGGGCTCCAAAGATGCTGTCAACGGCGGTCAATTACATCAAGTTAAGCAAGATCTTGGTGACCAAATCACAAATACTAAGAATGAATTAAACAATAAGATTGATACAACTAAACAAGATCTTATTGATAAAGGTTTGAAATTCGACGCTAATACAGGTGGTGAAAAAATAAATAAATTGGGCTCCAAAGTAGCAGTTAAAGGGGATAACTCTAATATCATTACGGAAATCTCTCAAGATGCTAACGGCGATAGCACAATTGATGTGAAACTTGGTAAAAACCTTAATGTGGAAACGATTACTGCAACTGGTGCAAACGGTAAGGACGGTAAAATCGGTATCAACGGTAAAGATGGTGTAACAACTAACATTTCCGTTACTCGTGACGGTCAACCTGGTGTAGACGGCGCTCCTGGCACAACTACAACACGTATTACATACCAAAAACCTGATGGCTCCAACGAAGAAGTGGCAACTTTGAACGACGGTCTTAAATTCAAAGGCGACATGGGTGCTACATCTAATGTTAAGCTTAACAAACAAGTGGACATCAACGGTGGTGTAACAAGTGCTTCCGATCTTGCTACAGGCAATAATATTGGTGTTACTTCTGCGGCTGTTGGCGCTGATGGCAATGCAAAATTACAATTGCAATTGGCGAAAAACTTGACAGGCTTGCAATCCGTAACGGCATCCGACACTGTGAAAGCAGGCACTGCCACTGTAGGTAATCATACGGTAGCAGATAACAAAGGTGCTAACCAAACTGGTAACTTTGTAACAGGTTTAGATAATACATCTTGGAATATTGCAGATCCTGTATATGTACCAAACCGTGCAGCTACTGAAGAACAGTTAAAAACAGTTAGTGATGCTTTGAAAGCGGCTAATGCAAGTTCTACGGATTATCGCTTAATTGCTAATCCGAACAACGCGGCAGACGGTTCCTATAAGGTTGAAAACAATCAAGTAGACTTGAAGGTAAAAGACGAAAAATCCAGTGATGTTAAAACTGTAACAATTAAGGATATTGCGTCTAAAACTGAACTAGATAATGTAAAAGATCGTTCCGTAAAATATGACGGTAACACAGGCCATGACACAGTAACATTGGAAGGTCCTAACGGTACAAAAATTACTAACTTGAAAGATGGTAACGTAGCGGCTGGTTCTAAAGATGCTGTAAACGGCGGTCAATTACATCAAGTTAAACAAGACCTTGGCGATCAAATTACGAATACCAAGAATGACTTGATTAATACAGGTCTTAAATTCGATGCCAATGTAGGCGGCGTACAAACTAACAAATTAGGCTCCACCGTAACAATTCAAGGTGAAGGTACTGCAACTGACGCTGATTATAGCGGTGAAAACCTCAAAACTTTCATCAAACAAGATGCGGCGACAGGCAACACGACTATCGACGTGAAGATGAATAAAAACCTTAAGGCTGAATCTGTGAAGGTTGGCAAAGATGGTAAGGATGGCGTATCCATTACTGGTCCTGACACCGCGAACGGTACAGATGGCAAGGTAGCTGTTACTGACAAAAACGGTAAAGAAGCAGTTTCTATTTCCGGTAAGGACGGCGTAGGCCACATCGGCTTAACTGGCCCTGCAGGAACGAACGGCGTGAACGGTACTAATGGTATCGACTTGTCCGTGAAACCTGGTTACGACGATGCTGCTACAGGCGTTAAAGGTGAAAAAGGTGTAGACGGCACAAACGGTCTTACTCGTATCGTATACACTGATGGCAACGGCGAGCACCAAGTAGCTACTATGGAGGATGGTTTACAATTCACTGGTAACAACACTGGCACCGTGAATAAACAAAAATTGAACTCCTTGGTGAAAGTACAAGGTGAAGGCGTAACTGTAGCTGAATCTGCAGCGTTCAAGAGCGCATCCGGCAACATCAACGTAAAAGCTGATGGAACAGACAAATTGGAACTTCAATTGGCGAAAGACCTTAAAAATCTTGATTCCGTAACGGCGGCTAAGACTGTGAAAGCAGGCGACGCTATTATGGGTGGTCAAACTGTTAACAATGTAGCTGGTGACAGCGAAACAGGCAACTATGTAACAGGCCTTGATAATAAAGATTGGGATGCAGATAAGATTGTATCCGGCCGTGCGGCAACAGAAGATCAATTGAAAAAAGCGTTGGATGCTCAAAGTGCTAACTCCACTGATTATCGTTTGATTAGAAATCAAGCGGCAGGCTCTAATGGAGACTACACTGTGGATGCGAACGGCGATGTAGCGTTGACTGTACAAGATAAGAATCATCCAGATAAAACAGAAACCGTTACAATCAAAGACGTTGCTTCTAAATCCAAACTTGATAAATTGAATGACCGTGCTGTTAAGTATGATTTGGACCCTACTGGTAATCCTGATAAATCCAAGGTAACTTACGAAGGTCCTGCATATAACAATAAACAAGGCGGTACTCACGTAACGAATGTGGCATATGCTACAGGCAACGATGGTAGCGAAGCGGTTAATGTGGACTACTTGAATGACAAAATCAAAGATAGTGCGGACGCATTGACTAATAAAGGTTTGAAATTCGATGCTAACGTAGGCGGAGAACAAACTAACAAGCTTGGCTCCAAAGTGACTATTAAAGGTGAAGGCACTGCAGCTGACGGAGATTACAGCGGCGAAAACATCAAGACTTTCATCAAGCAAGATGCACAAACCGGTGATACTACTATTGACGTGAAGATGAATAAAAACCTTAAAGCTGAATCCGTGAAAGTTGGCAAAGACGGTAAGGACGGCGTGTCTATTACAGGTCCTGACACTGCGAACGGTACAGACGGCAAGGTAGCTGTTACCGGTAAGGACGGCAAAGAAGCTGTATCTATTTCCGGTAAAGACGGCGTAGGTCACATCGGTCTTAACGGCAAAGACGGCCGCAGTGCTGACATTTCTGTTGAAAAAGGTGATCCGGACCTCAACGGTAACAAAATCACTCGTATTAAATACACTGATGAAAACGGTAAGACACATCAAGTGGCAACCAAAGATGACGGTATGGCATATGGTGGTGATTCCGGTAATGTTATCAAGAAAAAACTTAATGAACAATTGGACATTAAGGGCGGCGTAACAAACGAAGATGATTTGACTGAAAACAATATTGGTGTTATCAGCAAAAATAATATCCTCAATGTTCGTTTGGCAAAAGACCTTAAAGACTTGAACTCCATTACTTTCAACAACGGAGCTAATGGTGCAAATGGTAAAACCGTTGTAAACGGCGAAGGCATGACTATTAAAGATGCAGCAGGTAATCCGTTGACAGCTGTTACAAAAGACGGCGTGAAGATTACCGATGGTCCATCCATGACGAAAGACGGTATCGATGCAGCTGATAAGAAGATCACTAATGTAGCTGATGGTACTATTGGCGCTGGTAGCAAGGACGCTGTAAACGGCGGTCAATTGCATACAGCTATTGAAGACATCAAATCCACAGGCTTCGGTCTTAAAGCGGAAGACGGTAACTCCGTGAAGAAACCTCTTGGCGAAACAATCGATCTAAAAGGTGACGGTAATATCAAAACTTCTGTTGATAACGGCGCCATCAAGATGGCCTTGAACGATAAGATCACTCTTGGTCAGGACCCGGCAAAACAAGTTAAGATTGACGGTTCCGAAGGTACTGTTACAGCCGGCAATGGCGACAAAGAAGTTAAGTTGGATGGCTCTGCAGGAACGATTACAGCCGGTAAAGGTGATAATCAAGTTAAAATCGACGGCAACAACGGTTCTGTAACGGCAAATACGGTGAAAGCCGGCGACGTAGTTGTAGGTAAGCAAACTTCCGACGGTAAAGAAGGCAACTTCGTAACAGGTTTGGATAACAAAACTTGGGATCCTGAAAACCCTGTAGCTGTTCCTGGTCGTGCCGCAACAGAAGATCAATTGAAAGCTGTTAATGATGACTTCAACAACAAGGCTAGAACAGGCCGTGTATTCCAAGGTGACCAACCTGGCGATAGCGGTAAAGTGGTTCGTGGATTGGGAGATACTATGAACTTGACTGGTGGTGCTGATGTGAACCGTTTGGCAGATAATAATATCGGTGTTGTGAAAAACGCTGCTGGTGATGGCTATAACATCAAGTTGGCTAAAGACTTGAAAGGTCTTGAGTCCGTAACGACTACGGATGCTGCTGGTAATACAACTGTTATGAACGGTGGCGGTATGACAATTACACCTGTTCAAGGTAATGCTGTAAGTCTTACTAAAGACGGCCTCAATAACGGTGGTAATAGAATTACTAATGTAGGCCCTGGTGTAGATGGTACTGATGCGGTTAACGTAAATCAATTGAGCAGTGCTATGCGTAGCGTGGATGGTAAGATCGCTGATGTAGGTGCTACTAGTGCAGCTATTTCTGGCCTCAAACCATTACAATATGATCCATTGGAACCAACTCAAGTATTGGCTGCTGTAGGTCATTATAAAGGCAGCACCGCTGCAGCTGTAGGCGTGGCGCACTATACTAATGAATCTACAATGTTCCATATGGGCGTATCTCTTGGCGGTCATGACAACATGATTAATGCGGGCGTATCCTACAAATTTGGTACATCCGATGCTAAGAAAGCTATTCCAGCACGCTATAAAGCAGGCCCTATCAGCTCTGCATATGTATTGCAAGATGAAGTAACTGCGTTGAAAGCTGAAAATGAACGCATGAAACAACATGACTTAGAGTTAACTGCTAAATACGATCAAGTACAACGCGATAATGAAGAAATGAAAGCTCAAATCGCATTGTTGATGCAACAAGTAGGACTTTCCAAATAAAAAGAATTCTTAGTCTTGTTATGTAAGGAATATGAAAGCCGCCCTTTTTGGGGCGGCTCATCATAAGGAGGAAGTATGAAATTCAAAACATTTATGCCTGTATTGGCACTTGCTTGTGTATGCGCGGTAGGTCAAGCGGATGCGGCTCAAGATCGATTGATGATGCCGGAACAACCAGCTGAACCATTAAACGTGATTGAAGCAGAAGTGGCTGTTCCTGTACCTAGCGAAGAAGTTCGCGATGTAGTGAATGCTTTCACACAATTCCAATTGGACCAAAAGGGCAAACGTATTATGGACGATTCCCGCGTTATGACCGGTCAAGAGCGGTATCGTAACAATGTGTTGTACTACATGAACGTTCGTCGCAGCTGGTACATCGTGAGCCATCGTTATAAAAATGACAGCTATGCGCGCATGGCGTTAGATCGTTTGTACAACGATTACAAACAGTTCTTTACAGAACATGCGACTGTATCTGAAGACGCTAAATTGGACTATGCGCAACAAATCATCGATATCTTGGATCGCAATACAGCCAATGTACATGATGATGAATTGCGTTTCTACATGAACGAAATGGTTATCTTCAGCTTGAACGAAGCTATGAAAGACGGCAATAATCGCGTGAAACCTGTGGACGAAAAAGCAGCTCCTGCAATGGACGAACTTCATACAGTGGATCTTCGCAAAGCGATTAATGCACCAACAATTTAATAAAATTTAGACTATATCATATGATGAAAGCCGAGGCACAAACCGCCTCGGCTTTTGTCATACATAGACTAAATCTCTCATATATGAATATGTAAATTTAATTCCATAAATATATAGAAAAGATGAAGAATTTCTATCTTATTTTTTAAATCTATTAAATAAACTATAAAAATGAATGAAACATGAAAAAGTTGTTTACAATATTGAATATTTTTGATATAGTAGTCACTAGAGTGAGTATCTTAAAGAAAAAGATATACGTAATAGTACTTAAACTATAGTATTGAGTACTATTGTTTTATGTTAGAAGTGTAGATGATTTTTTATGTCTATTACTTCTTCTTTTATTTTGTTTTTATATGAGGCTATAAACAGAATGCGTAACCGGTAGAATCGGTAGTTCGTGAGAAAGGAATAACATGAATCGAATTTATAATGTAATTTGGAGTAAAGCTAAAAATTGCTACGTTGTAGTATCTGAGTTAGTTAAGAGTGGTGGCGGTAAAGCTAGTGTGAATTCTGCAAGAACGAGCATTACTTTCCGTGCAGCTTTATGTGCTTTTGCTATTACGGGTTGTTTAGTATCGGGAATTGCAGAAGCAAATGTAATACAAGGTCCTGGCGCGGCTGCAACTGGTAGCAATAGCGTGGCAGTCGGTGATAACGCAAAGTCCGCAGGTGCTAAATCTGTGGCTGTAGGTAATGACGCGACTACATTAGCAACAAGTGAAAATGGTATTGCCATTGGTAATGGTGCTAAAGCCGAGGGGCAACAACGAGTGAACGTTCCTTATCCTGCGGGCACCATTGCTATCGGTCAAGGGTCAGTGGCTAAGGAAAATGGCGATATTGTAATAGGTCGTCAAGCGAAGAGCACAATATCCAAGTATCATCAACAACCTGGTTCCGGCGCAGTCGTAATGGGTGCGGAAGCGGCTTCTTATGGTTCTCGTGGCGACGTAGTTATCGGTGCTGCAGCAGAAGCTAATATAATTAGAAAGAATGCTACTGTTGATGGTGACGGACAGAAATTTTCACAATCTGTAGCTATCGGTAGCGTAGCGAAGGTATATGGTACGCAAGCTATCGCTATCGGCGGTGATGTGAGATCTATCGGGCAATCCTCTATTGCTATCGGTGGGGATGATATCGATCAGGCAAAGCCTGATTTATATAAGGCTATTCCTGATTTAGCGGTGCCAGGTACGCAGAAAAACTTTAACCGTGAAGTGGCTGCATTATATCCAAGTGGATTGGGTACAGCAGGGCTTAATGATAGTAAGAACTATGTAAATACTGCTTCTATCGGAAATGCCAGCCTTGCTATTGGTATGATGACACAGTCTTTAGGCACGGGTTCTAATGCTATCGGTGCTAACTCCTTGTCAAAAGGTGTGGCTAGCACCGCTATCGGTGCTATGGCTCGTAGCTGGGGGAATAACTCTCTTGCTATCGGTAGTCAGGCTGGTGCTTATGGGGAGAAATCCACAGCTCTCGGCGATACAAATACAGTGGGCTTTGATATGACGAATGCCGCTTTATCTGGTGCATCCGCAGGTGCTCTTGGTAAAGGCAATAAGGTTTACGGTAATAATGCATATGCTATCGGTAGTGACAATACGGTAGGGACTGCTACTGTTACAGAAATTACAGAAGCTAATGGCGATAAAATTAAAAAGGTTACTGCTGGTACAGTTAAAGGTAATACGGCGGGTGCGTTTGGTTATAAAAACACCATTACAACGGATAATTCCTATGCAGTAGGTAATAACTCTACTATTTCCGGTGACAATGGCATGGTTCTAGGTAATAGTGCTACTGTAACAGGGGCTAACGGTTTAGCTCTTGGTAATAATACGAAAGTAGCTAATGACAATGCCGTAGCTATCGGTAATGGCTCTGAAACAGCAGCGGCTGTGGCTACTCCTTCTGCAACAATCAATGGGGCAACTCATAACTTTGCAGGCACAAATCCTGCTTCCACAGTAAGTGTAGGCAAGGCAGGCATGGAACGGACTGTTACTAATGTAGCGGCTGGTCGTATTTCTGCTACATCCACTGATGCTATCAATGGTAGCCAATTGTTTGCAGTTAAAACGGAAGTAGAAAAAGGAGTATCCTATGCAGGCGATGTAAAAGCTGCAGCAGCTGCAGACAATAAATTCACGCGTAAATTAGGCGAACAAACTAATGTTGTGGGCGGCGTGACCGATGCAACTAAATTGACAGATAACAATATCGGTGTTGTTTCCAATGGCACTGATACATTAAATATTAAATTGGCTAAAACATTGACTGGTTTGGACAGCGTTACAGCTGGCGGTACTACTATCAATAACGGCGGTTTGACCGTAGATGGTAAAAACTATGTATCTCCAAACGGTATCAATGCGAATAACCAAAAGATCACCAATGTAGCTGATGGTACTAACTCTAATGATGCGGTTAACTATGGTCAATTACAAAATGTGATTAACTCTATCGATAAAGCGCCTACTGTGAAAGCAAAAGATGCAAATGTAACTGTAACAGAAGGTACAAATGCAGCAGGTGGTAAGGAATATATTGTTGGATTAGGCAATACAATCAATGTTGGTACTGCACATCCTGTAACTGTAGATGGTAATGCAGGACATGTAACAGGCCTTCAAAATACAGATTGGAGTGTAGACAATCCTGTGGCTGTTCCTGGTCGCGCTGCTACAGAGGATCAGTTGAAAAAGGTTAATGATACCGTTAACAATAATAAGGATCAAATCGACAAAAATAAACAAGCTATCGCTGATAACAAACAAAATATCACAACAAATGCCGGTAATATTGCTAATAATACGCAAAATATCGCAAAGAATGCTGGTGATATCGTTACTATCAATAAAACTATTGAAAAAGGTTTGAACTTTGATGGGGACTCTGGTGCAACAATCAATAAGAAATTAGGTGATACGGTTGCTGTTAAAGGCGGTGCTACAGGTACATTGTCTGACAACAATATCGGTGTTGTATCCGATGGTACTGGCACATTGAATGTGAAATTGGCTAAAACATTGACTGGTTTGGATAGCGTTACAGCTGGTAATACTACTATCAATAACGGCGGTTTGACCGTAGATGGTAAGAATTATGTATCTCCAAATGGTATCAATGCAAATGACCAAAAGGTAACGAATGTTGCTAACGGCGATGTGGCACCAAACTCTAAAGATGCTATAAACGGCGGTCAATTACATCAAGTTAAGCAAGATCTTGGTGACCAAATTACGAATACCAAGAATGATTTAAATAATAAAATTGATAATACTAAAACAGACCTTATCAATAAAGGCCTTCGTTTTAATGCGGATAATGACGATGAAAAAACGAATAAATTAGGCTCTAAAGTAACTGTAAACGGTGATGACAACATCACTACAGAAATTACTCAAACTGGTGATGATACTAAGATTGCTCTTAAATTAAAGAAAGATCTTAATGTTAGATCTGTTACGGCTACGGACACTGTGAAAGCAGGCGACGTAACAATGGGTAAACAAGCTGATGGTGCGAACCCTGGTAATACAGGCAACTATATTACTGGTCTTGATAATAAGACTTGGGATCCAGGTAATGTTGTATCTGGTCGTGCCGCAACAGAAGATCAATTGAAACAAGCTTTGGCAAATCAAACTGCAACAGGCCTTAAATTTGATGCCAATGTAGGCGGTGTACAAACTAGTAAATTAGGTTCTACAGTAATTGTACAAGGCGAAGGTAAAGATGCTGATAGCAATTATAGCGGTGAAAATATCAAGACTTTCATCAAACAAGATGCAGCAACAGGCAATACGACGATTGACGTGAAAATGAGCAAAAACCTTAAAGCTGAGTCTGTAAAAGTTGGCAAAGGTGATAATAAGGATGGTGTATCTATCACAGGTCCTGATGCGGCGAACGGCACAGATGGCAAGGTAGGCATTACTGATAAAGACGGTAAAGAGGCTGTATCCATGTCCGGTAAAGATGGTGTAGGTCACATTGGTTTAAGCGGTAAAGACGGTAAAAGTGCGGATATTACTGCTGAAAAAGGTGATCCTGATATCGAAGGCAACGAAATCACGCGTATTAAATACCAAGACGAAAATGGTAAAACACACCAAGTGGCAACCAAAGATGACGGTATGAAATACGGTGGCGATAGCGGTGCCGTGATCAACAAAAAGCTTAACGAACAAGTAAACGTAATCGGTGGTATTACTGATGCTAGCAAGTTAACTACAGAAGACAATTTAGGGGTCGTATCCGATGGTACTGGCAACCTTAAGGTTCGTATGGCGAAAGACTTGAAAGGTCTTGAAACAGTAACCACTAAGGATGCTGCAGGTAATACGACAGTTATGAATGGTGGCGGTGTAACAATTACACCTGCTAGCGGTAATGCTGTAAGCCTCACTAAAGACGGCCTCAACAACGGAGGTAATACAATTACCAATGTAGGTCCTGGTGTAAACGGCACGGATGCAGTTAACGTAAATCAATTGAAAGGTGCTACAGACGGTTTAGCTAATGCTATTAACTCCGTAGCAGGCGAAACACAACGTGTAGGCGCACATGCAGCGGCTATGTCTGCATTGAAACCTATTCAATATGATCCATTGGAACCAACTCAAGTGATGGCTGGTATCGGTAATTACAGAGGTGAAACTGCGGCGGCTCTTGGCGTTGCACATTACACAGCAGAAGACACTATGTTCCATGTAGGCGTATCTGTTGGTAGCCACCATAACATGGTAAATGCTGGTGTAACTCGTAAATTCGGTACTTCCGATGCGAAGAAAGCAGTTCCTGAACGTTACAAAGGTGGCCCTATCAGCTCCATGTACGTAATGCAAGATGAAATGACTGCTTTGAAAGCTAAGTACGAAAAAGTACAACGCGACAATGAAGAAATGAGAGCACAAATTGCATTATTGATGCAACAAGCGGGCTTGAAATAATATGAAATAACATATTGATATGGCAGTGCTTATAAAAGGCGCCAAAAGCGAAATGCTTTTGGCGCCTTTTTGCATGCAAAAAATAGATTTAATGGCTATTTGAGCATATATATCATGGTATTTTGTAATGTAATTAAAATAGGTGAGTGATATAGGTGAATAATAATTGGATCATAATAGTTTACTAAGGTGAAATACATTTTTTTCATGAAGTTAATTTTATGCGAAAAAATTAGTACATTTAGCATATTCATAAGGTATATGACGGCCTTTTTGTATATTCATAAATATTTATGATTTAGAAGTGAGTGTAGAGTGAAAAATTTTTTACTTTTAGTATAGAATATGATATGTTTAATATGATATGCATCGATAAATAGCCATATATTAACTGTATTTTTACTTTTTAAAATAGTTATAAAATATTTTATTATATTCGTATAATTTGATAGTTTTATGCAAGGAGTAAGACGAGATGAACCGAATTTTTAAAGTAATCTGGAGTCGTACAAAAGGATGTTATGTCGTTGTGGCTGAAACAGCGAAGAATATGTCGAAACGCTCGACAATGACATCTGTGTTTGCCAAGATGCTCGGAATTTCTATCTGTACTGTTATGTTAGCAGGAGGGATTATACCAACTGAAGCGCAGGCATCTACATTAAAATGGGGTGATAATGCTCAGGCTAAAAATGGTACTGTAGCGATAGGTGACAATAGTACAGCAATGGCAGATAATAGTGTGGCCTTGGGTACAGGTGCTACTGTTACAAAAACTAATAGGGCTAATGTTGGTAATGTGCAAGGTGTTGCAATCGGAAGAAATGCAACAGTTGAAGTAAATAATGGTGTTGCTATCGGTAATTTGACAAAAGTAGCTTCTTTAAATGGCTTTGCCCTTGGTAATACATCCTGGGCTGGATATGATGAGGCCGGTAACTATGTGGGTGCCGATAATGATCAGGCATTTGGTACCAATGCCAGAGCTTGGGGTGGATCATCCATGGCATTTGGTAATAATGCGAAGGCATCTAAAGGCGGTGCCGTTGCTATGGGTAACGGCTCTCAATCCAGAGGCGAGTGGGGCGTAGCCATCGGTAACGGTGCAAGAGCATTGGCAGCGGGTGCTCGCGCAATCGGTGCGAACTCTACAGCTGACGCTACTAATGCTGCTGCTATGGGTTGGGATAGCGTGGCTAGCGGTGAGGCTTCTATTGCTATCGGTGAGACGGCAAAAGCGACGAAAAATAATTCTATTGCTATGAGTAAAGCTGCAATCGCAGCTTCAGATGATTCCATTGCCATCGGTAAAAATGCATTAGTTGATGTGAATCAACAACGATCAATTGCATTAGGTGCCAACTCCAAGACGGCTAATGTGGTAAGTACGCCAAATCAGCATGTAAATGGTTTATGGTATAAGAATTTAGCTGGCGGCAGTGCTGACTCCACGCTTAGTGTGGGTAGTGATACGGTAAAACGTACGATTACCAATGTGGCAGCAGGGCGTATGAATTCTTCGTCTACAGATGCTATTAATGGTAGTCAGCTATATGCCGTAGCAAATAGCTTGGGCAATTTAGCCACTACTACTAAAAATATCCTTGGCGGTAATGCGGCGCTCGATCCTGATACCGGTAAATTAACGATGAGCGATATCGGTTTTACAGGTAAAAGCACGATCCACGATGCTATTAGATATAATAAAGACAATATTGATAAGGGATTGTTCTTTTATGGTGATAACTTTGTTCAGAACCAAGTAAAATTAGGTGACACAGTAAGAATAAAAGGTGGCGCTACCGGTGCTTTGGCTGACAACAATATTGGGGTTCAAGCAGACGGAAATGGCACACTAAATGTGAAATTGGCTAAAAAATTAACTGGTTTGGATAGCGTAACAGCAGGAACTGCTACGATTGATAATAAAGGGGTGTCTGTAGGCAATAAACTCTATGTGTCAACCGGTGGCCTTAATGCCAATAATCAACAGCTTAGAGGTGTTGCAGACGGTACAGGTAGTCAGGACGCAGTTAACTACGGTCAGTTGCAACGAGCAATTAACGGTACAGCTAAAGAAGCCATTGTAAAAGCAAATGATGATGGTAATATTACGATAAGGGAAAACTCAACGGCGAAAGGTGGTAAAGAATATACTGTCGGCTTAAACTATAAGATTACTGTAGGGAAAGGGGCGGCCTCGCATCCTGTAACCATAGATAGTGGTACAGGAACGGTCACAGGTCTTACCAATACATCATGGAATGTAAATAATCCAGCACCTGTTACAGGGCGTGCTGCTACGGAAGATCAGTTAAAGCGGGTTAATGAGAGAGTTAATTCCAATCAGTATTTTATTAATCAAAATACGCAGAATATCTCAGATAACTCAAGCCGTATTGGTGCCAATGCACGAAATATCACAAAAATACAAGGTGATATTACTACTAATAAGAATGATATTAACACTATCAATAATACTCTTGAAAAAGGGCTCTATTTTAGCAGCGATACAGGTGCTTCGATTAAGAGAAAATTAGGTGATACTCTAGTCATTAAAGGCGGTGCTACAGGGGCATTATCCGATAATAATATTGGTGTTGTATCCGATGGTACCGGTAGATTGACTGTAAAGTTGGCAAAATATTTAACAGGATTAGAGAGCGTTAATGCAGGAAATACTACTATTAGTAAAAATGGTTTGAGTGTAGGTGCTAGAACCTATGTAACACCTGATGGCATCAATGCTAATAATCAAAAGATTACTGGTGTTGCTAATGGTACAGCGCCTAACGATGCGGTTAATTTCAGTCAATTACAAAGTGCTATCGGTGGTACTGCAAAGGCGAGTACAGTAAAATCAAAGGATGCAAATGTAACCGTAACAGAAGGTGCCAATGTGAATGGTGGTAAGGAATACACTGTTGGATTGGGCAATAAACTTGCGGTAGGTACGGCACATCCTGTAACTGTGGACGGAACCGCAGGAACTGTAACAGGACTTACTAATGCTGCTTGGAATGTAAATAATCCACAAGCCGTAACTGGTCGTGCTGCAACGGAAGATCAGTTAAAAACTGTTAATACGCAAGTCAATACAAATAAGGATAAAATAGCTCAGAACACAACTGACATTGCTCAAAATGCGACTGATATCGGTAAGAATAAACAAGATATAACTAAGAACAAGACTGATATAGCTCAAAATACTACTGATATCGGTAAAAATAAGACTGATATTGCACAAAACAAGCAAAATATTACTCAGAACACACAAGATATTGCGACTAATAAAAATGCTATCTCTACAATCAATACAACTATTGCTAAAGGTCTAAATTTTGATGGAGACAGCGGTGCTGTAATTAACAAACAGTTGGGCGATAAGCTTAGCATCAAGGGCGGTGCAGCGGCTGCGAATTTGACGGATAATAATATCGGTGTCGTATCTGATGGCAGCACATTAAATGTAAAACTAGCTAAAACATTAACCGGTTTGGATAGCGTAACGGCTGGGGGTACAACTATCAATAGTAGTGGTTTGACCGTAGGCGGTAAGACCTATGTAACTCCGAACGGTATTAATGCGAATGACAAGAAAATAACTAATGTTGCTGATGGTGAAGTGGCGGCTAATTCCAAAGATGCAGTTAACGGCGGTCAACTTCATGCGGCTAAAACCGAATTAAATAACAACATTAATGATGCTAAAACTGAATTAAACAAAAATATCGGTGATGCCAAAACTGAACTCAATAAAAATATTAATGACGCTAAAACTGAACTGAACGGCAATATAGATAATGCTAAAACCGAGCTAAACAATAATATATCGACTGCGAAGAATGATGTGATTAATACAGGTCTCAAATTTGATGCGGATACAGGCGGTGCTAAGACCAATAAATTGGGTTCCAAGGTAACGGTAAACGGCGATGATAATATCACGACAGAAATCAGCCAAACTGGTGACGATACTAAGATCGGTCTTAAATTAAAGAAAGATCTCAATGTTACTACTATTACTGCTGCTGATACTGTGAAAGCCGGCACTGTGACTATGGGCAAACAATCAGGTGGTGCAGGCGGTGCAAACGGTAACTTTGTAACAGGGCTCGATAATAAGTCTTGGAACGCGGATAATCCTCAAGCTGTAAGTGGTCGAGCTGCTACGGAAGATCAGTTGAAATCCGTTAATGATAAGGTCAATACAAATGTAACCAATATCAATAAAGGATTAAACTTTAACGGCGATAGCGGTGCTGCGATTAATAAAAAATTAGGCGACACTGTTACCATTAAAGGTGGTGCTATGGCGGATCTTACGGATAATAATATCGGTGTCGTGTCTGATGGCAGCACATTAAATGTGAAACTAGCTAAAACATTAACTGGTTTGGATAGCGTAACGGCTGGTGGAACAACTATTAATGGTAGTGGTTTGACCGTAGGCGGCAAGACCTACGTAACGCCAAACGGTATCAATGCAAATAATCAAAAGATTACCGGTCTAGCAAAAGGCACAGATCCTACTGATGCGGTTAACTTCAGTCAGTTGCAGGATGCTATCGGTGGAACTGCTAAGGCAAGTACTGTGAAAGCTAAAAACAGCAATATCACTGTAGATGAAGGTACAAATGCAGCCGGCGGTAAGGAATATACTGTCGGATTAGGGGATAAAATCACCTTAGGAACTGCTAATCCTGTATCTGTGGATGGTACTGCAGGCACGGTAACTGGTCTTACCAATACTGCTTGGGATGTAGATAATCCACAAGCCGTAACCGGTCGTGCTGCAACGGAAGATCAGTTGAAGTCTGTTAATACACAAGTTAATACAAACAAGGACAAAATAGCTCAAAATACGACTGATATCAGCAAGAATAAGCAAGATATAGTTAAAAACAAGGCCGATATAGCTCAAAATACTACTGATATCAGCAAGAATAAGCAAGATATAGCTAAAAATACGGCTGATATCACCAAGAATACAACCGATATTGGCAAGAACACAACTGATATTGCTCGAAATACA
>ERZ773213.377-NODE-377-length-27017-cov-33.718604_pt1 | contig 27017 bp, 17 predicted proteins | sample MGYA00580996_ERZ773213 | MGnify/ENA primary metagenome ERZ773213 (study PRJEB29015, sample SAMEA2738152) | human oral metagenome | biome: human oral; feature: human-associated habitat; material: saliva | place: China | collected 2197 ...
GGCTGAGCGTGAGCGCGTGGTGGCACTAGAGCGTGAACGTGGGGCTGAGCGTGAGGCGGCCATGATCCAAGGTTGCCACTAACGTCGCATACGAACCAACAGCAGCCAGATGCCCGCGTTTAAAGCCGCCAGGGAGCAAACACCACTGGCTTTACCCGGCCAGTTCACTTGGGCACCGGGCAGGTGCGCAAAAAAGTGGGCAATACACTCCAGCCAGGCACACCCCCACAGCGCAGGTAGCACCAGCAGCTGCGCCAAGGATGGCAGCGCCGTGGCCAGGGCCGTGGCCGCCAATCCGGTGTAGGTCACCACCGCCACCACGGGAGCCGCCAACATATTAGCCACCACGCCCCACATGCTGATATGCGGGTTTAAAGCGATCAGCAGCGGGCCGCAGGCAAGCTGCGCAGCCAGGGGAATTGCAGCTAGCTGCGCAAAAAAGGTTGGCATTAGCCGCCCTAGTTGACGCTCTAGGCCTGGCGCCAGCATGATCAGGCCGCCGGTGGCCGCAATGGATAGGGCAAATCCCCAGTCGCAGGCCTGCCAGGGGTCAATTAGCAGCAGCACGATGGCGCCGGCGGCCCAAGCTGGTAGGGCTGAGGCTTGCCGGCCCGCGCTTAACCCCACTAGCTGCACTGAGCCCATGGCGGCTGCGCGTAGCACTGAGCCGCTGGGTTGAACCAGTAAAACTAGTCCCACCAGGGTAAATAACCCGATCAGGGTTTTTAGGCGCACTGGTAGTGGCCCGCATAGGGTGAGCGTAGCCGCTAAAACTAGCGCCACGTGTTCGCCTGAAACTGCAGTTAGGTGGGTGAGGTTAGAGGCGCGCATGTTTTTGGTGGTGGCGGCTTCCAGGCCAGTGTCGTCACCGAGCACCACACCAATAACCAGCTCTGGCGCATCAGCGCCCAGGGGCAGTTGGCCCGGCTCAGCCGCCGCACTCCCCTCATCTGCCTCGCTCTCCTCAGCCGTTTTACTCCCCCAGCGTGCCAAGGCTCCTGGCACCGGAGGTGGATGGGCGTGATTAGCGTTGCGCGCAGCCCCAGCTAGTTGCCGCCGAGCCGCGTTTACCAGCCGATATATACCGCCTGGTGGTTTTAAAGTGTGGGGCAGGCGGTTGTGACTAGCGATAGCCAAGGCTCGCCCACCTGCTTTTGCCCCGCGCAAGTTGGCTTGAAAACTCAGCGTTTCCCCTGGTTTAACCCCCGACCAGGCCGAAGAGGCAAACAGGGTGATTAGCGCCCGGCTAGGACGCGCGTTTACGCGCATAACTTTGAGGGTCACCAGGTAGCGCCCCGGGCGCGTAAGCGGTTTGGGGACGCTACGCACCTGCACGGTTAGGTTCACCGCCCCGGCGCCGTCTGCCTTAGCGGCGTTGGTTGTCGTCTCAGCAGCGCCTACCGCCCCGGCGACTGCCCCATTGGCGCTGACTCTTTGGCTTTGCGACGACGACGGCGCCCTGGTCTGCTTTTGGCCTGGGCTTTGGCTAGGGCTCTGAGCTGCATCAATGTAATCGAGTATGGGGTCACGTGAGCGGTTATAAACCTGGGCTGCGCCACTTAGACTCAGCGCGCATACGCTTAGCAAACAGGCGCCAACACTAAACCAGAGGTGGCTATGGGTTTGCCCGGCGCCAGCTCGCTTGTCTAAGCGGTGGGTGGGCTGACGCGGGCGACGGCTTACGCACACCAGCCCAGCCAGGGCGCAGATAACGGCTAGCAGCAGCCAAAATTTCCAGGCTTGTTTTGAGCGCGCATCTACTTGCACTAACGCCCAGGCGCAGCCCCAACACAGTGCCATGGCCGGACATAAACGCAGGTCCCAGGGCTGGGGTGCCTTAGGGCGGCGCAGTAATTGCAGTTCGCGTTCGCGCTCACTGACATGCGCCTTACTGGCGTGCACTTTGGGCACTGAACTAGCATCTGTCTCCTTTGCGTCACCGGCTTGAGGCATAGCGCCACCACCACGAGCGCCGTGCGCCTTGTCAGCACTGTTAGCCCCGGCAGCGCCGTTAGCACTGTTAGCGCTGTCAGCGCCGCCAATCCCGGCAGCTGTTTTAGACGCAGCAAGTGTTTTAGACGCGGGCATGGCTTTTGATTTGGGCTAGCTTAGCCGCGCCAATACCGGGCACTTTAGTCAGGTCATCTACGCTGGTAAAAGGCCCATTGGCGGTGCGATAGTCAATAATTTTTTGGGCGATGGCCGGGCCTACCCCGGGTAGTTGGGTTAGCTGCGTGGCGTTGGCGGTGTTGATGTTTACAAGGCCTTGCCCTTCAGGGTCACTGCCAGCGACGCCGCCCTCTGTGCTGGTGCAAGCCTGCCCCTCACAGCCTTGGCCACTTGAAGCAGCCAGTGGCGGGGTGCTTTCACCTTGGGAGAGCACATAGAGTTTTTGGCCGTCATGGAGTTTGGCGGCGCGGTTGATGCGGTGAGCATCTGCCTGCGGGCTTAAACCTCCAGCTGCCGCCAGGGCTGCTTGCACTCGTGAGTCAGGTGGAAGTTTGTATAGGCCAGGGTGAGCCACGGCGCCGTCGACATCAACCACTATTTGCCCCGAGCCAGCCGTATCTCCTCCACTAGTAGCCCCGCCTGAACTGGCAGGGCCAGCTGAACTAGCCAGGCCAGCTCCCCCATTCCCTACCCCAGAAGCGGGAGCGGGACTTCTGGCAGAGGCCTGTGCCGACGCCGCCACTGCTGCACTCTTGGCCATCCCTAAACTCTGAGCGCGAGTGGTGGCAGTTTTTGCACCGGTTTGGGCCCGGCTGGGCTCTGGGCCGGTTATGAACAGCTGCCAAGCAGCAATCAGCAAACCCAGCGCTATCAGCGTTATTCCGCCCCAAAGCGCGGCTTTTGCCCCCATGGCTACCCGGTAGGGGCGTTCAACCTGCTCATGGTCGCCGCTGTAGGCCACGCGGATGAAATCTTGCATGGCCCGTTTTTGTCTAGTGCCCATAGGCACACTATGAACCTGGCCAGCAATCGCCAGCTACCGGGGTGTGGATAGCCCTGTGTGGGCGAAAAATTTATCCCCCTGTGCAAAAAGCGGTTATTCACGGCGGCGTCGCCCTAAACGAAGTACGGCGGGCACCCTAAAGTACCCGCCGTCAACGTTACGCCGCAGTTCAAAGGCCGCCAGATGGAAAATCAGGAAAACCGGCCAGCCTCAGTTACCAAAAGTCAGTGAAAAACTAGCGCACGTAGTCAACGCTGGTGTGCAGGCTCCTACTCTGACCCGGCTCCAGCTCCAGCAGCTGCGGGATCCGGTTGAAAGCGTTGGTCACAGCCGAGCACGGCTCCAAAGCAAGACTTTGACGCTTACGCGTGGGCAAAGTGTCACCGGTGAAGGCGTGCACAACCGAGTGAGGCACGGGTGTGTCTTGGGTGAGCACCAGGTGTCCCTGCGAGCCAACTACATAGCTGCGAATCAACCCGTCTTTATCAGCCCAAAGATCGGTCCAGGCAGTGTCTACTTCCCAGTCTTTAAGCTCCACAATGATGCGCCCGCACTGGCTTCGGGCATAGTCAGGCTCCTTAAAAGCCTGCGAGCCTTCAAGCGGAATCAGCATGTCGTCGCTGACGACCTCAGTTTTGGCCGGTAGCTCCAGGTAAAGCGAGTCTAGGCTCTGGTCGGTAAGAGCATTGGCGTGGAAGTAAGGGTGCCAGCCCAGCCCTACCGGCACGGGAACATCGGCCAGGTTGCGGGCGTTTATCTCCAATTCGAGGCGGTAACCCTGCTCGGGGGCCTTTTCGTGGATCCGGTAGGTGACGTTCACGTCAAGTGGCCAGGGATAGCCTTCTACGCCCCCGGTCACGGTGTGCAGGGTTAGGCTGGCTGGGTCCTCGCCGTCGTCGATGCGCTCAAAATCGGTGTTTAGCATCAGGCCGTGGTTGGCTTCGCGGCTACCGTCAGGGGCTGGGCCAAGGTCGTATTCTTGCCCCATCCAGGTGTAGCGGGCGTTTTGGATGCGGTTTGACCAGGGGGCCATGACGGCGCAGCGGCAGCCCGCACCGCTTTCTAGATCAGCTTGGTCGCTGTAACCATCAATTACCGGTACGCCTGCGCAGTTCCAGTCCAAAACCACCGCGCCCCGGGCGGCGATTAGGGCGCTAGCCTCACCGGCGTTAAGGCGCCAGGTAGTGCCGGTGAAAAGGCTGGAATCTAGGGGTGCTTGGGCGGGGCGGCTGAAAGCTGCTGAAGTTTTGGTACCGGCGACGTCGCCAATGCAGCTAGTTTTGCAGCTAGGCTCAGGCGCGTTCTGGGCTGATGATTCTGAGATGGAGTCTGAACTCGCTTCTTTGTGCATGGCATCACTTTAGCGCTTTTATGGTTCGCGCTAAAAGTCTTTGACGCCGCCACTTACGGGCCTTTGCTTGCGTCAGGACCCGGCCCGCGCTCCCGATATACCTTCTGCCCGCGCCCTCCAAGGCCTAAGGCTGCGTCAGGACCCGGCCTGTGCGAGGCCTCTGCCCACCCTTTGCACAACCCACCCTTTAGACACAACAAAGCCCCGAGCGTCGCGGTGACGATCGGGGCTTTAGCTCTCTTAAGGAGTTAGTACCCGCATCTAAAGCGGCTAGTACTTTCTCCCTAGGGAGCACCTAAATCAGGCTTGCAACCAAGCTTGCTATCAGGCCTGCTCTTCGGCGGAGACGCGCAGCATCCAAGCGTGCTTCTCCAGGCCGGTGGCAATGCCGATCAGCATGTCGTTGCTCAGGTGGTCGTACTCGTCGACCTCGTCCAGGGTGGCCTTGATGCGGTTGGCAACACCCTCCAGGCGCTCCTGGATCATGACGGTGGCCTTGTCGGTGGGCAGCACGCCGCCGTCGATGGGCTCAACCTGGGAGTCGGCGGCCACGGTGGCAGCGCGACCGTCCGGGATGGCCTGGATGGCAGTCATACGCTCGGCAACGTCGTCGGCGGCTAGGCGAACCTCGTCGACGATCTCGTCTAGGTGCAGGTGTAGGGCACGGAAGCCGGAGCCGGCAATGTTCCAGTGGGCCTGCTTGGCCTGCAGGCTTAGGTCGGTCAGGTCAACGAGGGCCTGCTGTAGGGCCTTAACTACTACGGGGTTGGGCTGAGTCATCTTCATTCTCCTCTTCTTAAAAGTCTTTGGCGCCTCTGGTGAGGTGGGTGCGGCTAGCTAGCTGCGGGCCATCGCCTCACGAAAGCGTTAACTCAATCTAAGCCCATTTAATTCCCGCTGTGAAGGGCTCGTGCTGCTTTACTCACCTGGGACTAAGGTCCATCTGAGGTTGTTAAGCCTTACTTGACCCGCAGATTTTCAATAATGACGCCGACTTACGCCCCCTGCTAGGCCCACCCCTGTCCCTGAACTGAATAGCCTTACCTTTTACGCTAGTTTTTTCGGGCGACGCCGCCGCTCGCCCCGCTTGCGCCCAGCCACCCACCCGCGAGCGCCGTCGGGACTAAGTCCCCAGCCCACAGATGCCGCACCCAGCCCGCAGGCGTGATGAATAGCCCGCAGCTGCCACACCCAGCCCCACAGGCCCTGCCAAACCAAACGAGTGACGCCGACACCACCCCAACAAATAGTTAAATCTAGCTATAAATACAGTATTGAAACATAGTCAAAAGATCACTAAAATATCTTTAAGTAGAAAGGGAAGCGCCGTGGACACAACCTTAAAAGTCTGCCTATCAGGGCGAGCAGACCAGATAAGTCCAGCAACTATGGCCGCAGCATTCACCGCATTCGTCGCCCTTTTAGATGCCCCAAACAACGGCATTCGTTGGCAGATGACACAGGTCAGTATCGGTTCTCTTACGTTGGCGGCAAGTCCATGCGGACAAACCAGGGATGAAGAAGTAGAAGGATTCACCGAACTGGTCTCTGGCCTTAAGCTTCACGCAAAGACTGGTAAGGTACCAGAGTCTTGGTCAGATAAAGGTCGTGAGGCGTTGAAAAGCCTTGGCGATTTAGCCACTGAACCAGGAGTAGAAAATGTTACTGCTACTGCCGGCAGCCAAACTATTACTTTCCATGCTTCACCTAAAAACAACCCTAGAACCCAAGTAAAAACCTCAATTGGATCGGTGACGGGAAAGATTGATCGCATAAACACGCGTGGCGGATGCGAGTTTGGTCTTATCGATGAGACTGAAAAGCATCCGGTCAGAGTGATTTTCCAAACCAGTCAACTAGAAGAGATTAAGCAACTAGTAGGAAAACGGGTATGTGTCCGTGGGGAACTAGCCCGTAATCAACAGGGACGCAAAGAATCATTGCAGATGCGCCGCATTGAAGAGATAGAAGATCACGCAGATCTACCCACGGTTGATGATCTGGTGGGTATCTGGCGGGCTCCTCGCCAAGCAATGAGTGCTGAGGAAATTGTCCAGGAGATGCGCCGTGCCTAGCAGCAAATCGGCTAAGTCAGCGTTTCTGTAACCCCGCACTCATTCAGCGGATGGGGCAACAGCACCACTCATGGCATGAACTACACTTATGCCATTAAATATCTGCAGAAAAGGAAGTACCGATGCCTGCAAGCGCCGACAACCCCACTCCTTATCGTTACAACGCAGCTCTGGCTGAGTCCATTGAGCTAGATTGGCAGCGTTACTGGGATGAAAATGGCACCTTCTATGCTGACAACCCGGTAGGGCCGCTAGCCGGAGAGCGTTCCCAGCGCGAGAAGTTCTTCCTCCTGGATATGTTCCCCTACCCCTCCGGTAAGGGGCTGCACGTGGGTCACCCCCTGGGTTACCTGGCCACTGACGTGGTTGCCCGCTTCAACCGTATGCAGGGCAAGAACGTGCTTTACACCATGGGTTATGACGCTTTTGGTTTGCCCGCCGAGCAGTACGCTGTGCAGACCGGCCAGCACCCGCGCATTTCCACTGAGGCCAACATTGCCAACATGCGTCGCCAGCTGCACCGCATGGGTATGAGCCACGACCCGCGCCGCTCTATTGCCACCATTGACGTTGACTATGTGCGCTGGACCCAGTGGATTTTCTTGCAGGTATTCAACTCCTGGTTTGACCCGCAGGCGCCGCGCCGTGACGGTCGCGGCCTGGGTGCGGCCCGCCCGGTCAGCGAGCTGCGTCAGAAGCTGGCTAACGGCGAGGTTGAGCTGCCTAAGGACATTGCTGACTCGCGCAGCTGGGATGAGCTCAGCGCGCTGGAGCAAAACCGCGTGGTTGACTCTTTCCGCCTGGCCTATGTGGCTGAGGTGCCGGTTAACTGGTGTCCGGGCCTGGGCACGGTGCTGGCCAATGAGGAGGTCACCTCTGAAGGTCGCTCTGAGCGCGGTAACTTCCCGGTTTTCAAGCGCAACCTGCGCCAGTGGATGATGCGCATCACCGCTTATGGTGAGCGTCTGGCTGATGACCTGGACACTGTGGACTGGCCTGACAAGGTGCGTTCTATGCAGCGCAACTGGATTGGTCGCTCTGAGGGTGCCCAGGTTGATTTTGCGGTTAGCGGTCAGGGTGTGGATGGCGGTCAGATCACCGTGTTCACTACTCGCCCTGACACTCTCTTTGGCGCTACCTTCACGGTTGTGGCCCCTGAGCACCCGCTTTTGGGTGGCACTTACCCTGCTGCTCCCGACGACGCCGCCGCACTTAAGGTCCCCTCGGCTTGGCCTGAGGGCACTCGCGAGGAGTGGAAGGGTGGCTACGCCACCCCGGTTGAGGCTGTAGCCGCCTACCGCGCCCAGGCTGCGCGCGCTTCTGACGCTGACCGTACCGATGCAGACCGTGAAAAGACTGGCGTGTTTACCGGCCTGTGGGCCACCAATCCGGTTAACGGCAAGCAGCTGCCGCTGTTCATTGCTGACTATGTGCTGATGGGGTACGGCACCGGTGCGATTATGGCCGTGCCCGCCCACGATCAGCGTGACTGGGAGTTTGCCCGCGCCTTCAACCTGGACATTGTCCAGACCATTGGTCCGGCCAAGGACCCGCGCGGCATTGACCTGGGCGAAAAGGCTTACGTGGGCGACGGCGTCGCTGTTGACTCAGCTAACGCTGAGGTGAGCCTGGACGGCCTGGGTAAGGACGCAGCTAAGGCCAAGATGACCGCCTGGCTGGAGGAGAAGGGTTACGGACGCGGCGCTATCACCTACCGTCTGCGTGACTGGCTGTTCTCGCGCCAGCGCTACTGGGGTGAGCCCTTCCCGATCGTGTGGGATGAGGAAGGCGGCGTGCACGCCCTGCCTGAGTCGATGCTGCCGGTTGAACTGCCTGAAGTTACCAACTACTCCCCCACCACCTATGACCCGGAGGACGCTTCCTCCTCACCTGAGCCGCCGCTGGGGCGCGCTCGCGAATGGGTTGAGGTTGAGCTTGACCTGGGTGACGGCCCGCGCGTCTACTACCGTGAAACCAACACCATGCCCCAGTGGGCCGGTTCTTGCTGGTATGAAATGCGTTACGTTGACCCGGACAACTCTCAGGCTCTAATTGACCCGGCTAACGAGGCTTACTGGATGGGTCCGCGCCCCGAGGTTGGTAACACTTCGGGTGGTACCGACCTCTACATTGGCGGCGTGGAGCACGCAGTGCTGCACCTGCTGTACTCGCGTTTTTGGCACAAGGTGCTGTTTGACCTGGGCTTTGTCTCTTCCTCTGAGCCTTACCACAAGCTGTTCAACCAGGGTTATGTGCAGGCCTACGCCTACAAGGATGAGCGCGGCCAGTATGTGCCCGCAGATGAGGTTGAGGAAGAGGAAGAAGACAAATTCACCTGGCATGGTGAGCCCGTTAAGCGTGAATACGGCAAGATGGGTAAGAGCCTGAAGAACATCGTCACTCCTGACGACATGTATGAGGCTTATGGCGCCGACACCTTCCGTGTTTACGAGATGAGCATGGCTCCCCTGGACATGGACCGCCCCTGGGAGACCCGCGCGGTGGTTGGTTCGCAGCGTTTCTTGCAGCGCTTGTGGCGTAACGCCATTGATGAGGTCACCGGCGAGCTGGTGATCAGCGAAGATGAGCCTGACTTGGCCACCAAGAAGCTGGTTGCGCGCACTATTGATGGGGTAACTGAGGATTACGCCAACATGCGCCTGAACACTGCTATCGCCAAGCTGATTGTGCTCAACAACCACCTGACCTCCATTAAGGCAGTGCCGCGTGAGGCTATCGAAGCCCTGGTTTTGATGGTTTCACCGGTGGCTCCCCACATTGCTGAGGAGCTGTGGAAGCGCCTGGGTCACGAGAACTCTTTGGCCCGCGAACCCTTCCCCACTGTTTCCGACGCCGCACTGCTTAAGGCTGACGCGGTCACCTGCGTGATTCAGGTGGCCGGCAAGGTGCGTGACAAGCTTGAGGTTGACCCTGACATTGACCCGGCTGAGCTTGAGCGCCTGGCCCTGCAGGCTCCTGGCGTTAAGCGCACCCTGGGTGAGCGTCAGATTCGCAAGGTGATTGTGCGCGCCCCCAAGCTGGTCAGCATTGTCCCGGCCAAGTAGGCAGTTTTTGCTAGCTCAGGCGCTTTGGCCGGCTAACCGCTTTGGCTGGCTAAGCGCTTGAGCTGGGCGGGGCGTGGTTAACGCGCCGCCCACGCAGGCCAGCTAGTAGCTAAACATGGTGGCCCCGGCTAACAGCCGGGGCCACTTGTTTTGGTATTGGCGCCGCTTTGGCGCGGTTTGGGCCAGTGCTGGTTTTGTCCGCTCTGGCCCAGCTTCGCGCGGCCAGCCTGGATTAGCTCACGCAGCGAGGGGCTGTTTTTAGCCGGTGCAGCCTAGCACGGCCCGCCTGGGCCAAGCCCCTGGGGCCGGCCTGGCTTGGCGCAGGTTTTAGGCGTCGCAGGCAGGGGCGATGTCTTGGCGTTGGCGCCATTCGCTTTCCAAGATGCCCATCAGGATTCGGTCAAAGTAGCGTCCCATGTGGTAAACCACTTCGCGACGGCAGCCTTCAGTGACAAAACCTACAGATTCATATAGACCAATGGCGTGCTGGTTATAGTCGTAAACTTCCAGCTCAACCTTGTGTGCGTTGTACTCTTCAAAAGCTAGACGCAATGCGATTAGCAAAGCCTCACGGCCGTAGCCACGGTTTTGGTGGCCAGGGGCGATAGTTATTCCTAACGTAGCGCAGCGCACGGGAGATTTAATTCCATAGATGGAGATAGTGCCTACCACCTGGCCATCTAGGGTTTCAATGGTGCAGGTAAAACCGCTGGCGGGGTCTTCAACCCGCCACATTTTAAAAAGGTTTTCTAGCTGGTCTGCGTTGAAAGGCATAAACAGATCGTTTTGCCCAACGCTCACCTCGGCGTCGTTATTCCAGGCGCCGTAAATGTCCCAGTCAGAATCTTTAACGGGGCGCAGGCGAACCTTAGCCCCTTCAAGCATGGCTTGGCGCCAGCGGAGCAGGTTCTTGTACATACTCTAAGTGTACAAAGACTGCGACAATAATTTGTCAGACATTTTTCTATAGGGGGATATGTGCATTATGTTTGCAAAGTCGTGGCGGTAACAGTCAAAGACCACGTGGGCATACCTATAAGAATGTATGTAAGGATTGAGGCGTGAGCGTGCCCCAAAATTTATCTGCCACCCCAAGCAGCCCCTCTGAAACACCAAGCCACCAGGTAAAAATCGGCCCCCATACACTGGCCACCCCGGTGGAGTTAGCGCCGATGGCGGGGGTTACTAACGCTTCTTTTAGGCGTCTTTGCCGCGAATTTGCTGAATCGGCCCTGCCTGAGCAGCTGCGCCCGGCTAGCAGCGGCCAGATCCACTACGACGGCGGCCTACTGGCCCCGGCGGGCTTGTTTGTTACCGAAATGGTCACTACCCGCGCCCTGGTGGAGCGCAACCCTAAAACTTTGCAGATGGTGCGCACTGACCCCACTGAGCGTCTGCGTTCAATTCAGCTTTACGGGGTTGACCCTAATGTAACCGCCCAGGCGGTAGAGATTTTGGTGCGCGAAAACTTGGCCGACCACATTGATTTGAACTTTGGTTGCCCCGTACCCAAGGTGACGCGTAAAGGTGGCGGCTCAGCCCTGCCCTGGAAGCGTGACTTGTTTAAAGCCCTGGTTAATGCGGCAGTGCAGGCAGCCAAGTACGCTAGCGAGAGCCGCGACTTTGAGGTGCCGGTGACCATCAAAATGCGTATCGGCATTGATGATGACCACATCACCTATCTAGACAGTGCCCGGGAGGCTGAGGATGCGGGTGTAAGCGCCATTGCCCTACATGCGCGCACCGCCCAGCAGCACTATTCGGGTAGCGCCCAGTGGGATTACATTGGCACCCTTAAGCAGGCGGTTAGTGTGCCCGTGCTGGGTAATGGGGATATTTGGGTTGGCGACGACGCCGTTAACATGCTTGCTACTACCGGCGCCGACGGCGTCGTGGTGGGCCGGGGCTGTCAGGGGCGCCCCTGGCTGTTTGCTGACCTAGTACATGCTTTGCACGGCAGCAGTAAACGCACCCACCCTGATTTGGCGGCAGTGCTTGAGGTGATCCGCCGCCACGCGGATCTGCTTAGCGACGAGATTGGCCCAGGCCGCGCCATTCGGGACCTGCGTAAACACATTGGCTGGTATTTGAAGGGTTACAGCGTAGGCGGAGAGGCCCGTAACGCCCTGATGCGGGTGAGCACCCGCGAAGAATTAGAGCAGCGCCTGTCCACCCTGGATGCTTCAGCCCCTTACCCCGGCGACGCCGCTGAGCGCCCCCGGGGCCGGGCTGGTCACGCTAAACGCCCGCATCTGCCTGATGGCTGGCTGGACTCGCCTTACTTAACTGAAACCCAATCCCGCCAGCTGCATCTGGCAGAAAGCGACGTTTCCGGCGGCTAAGCGTCAGGCGCGCCGGCGCCGTCGGCACCCCTATTGCTAGCGCCACCATTGTCAGCGCGGTGGGAGCCCCTATGGGAGGAGCCCCGATGGGAGCTGCCGGCGTTTACAGTGTTAGCGCCAGAGCTTTCGGTTGGCACACCGGCGCCGTCGGCAATGCCAGCTTTGTCGGCGGTGCGCACGCTCAAGAACGCCGCGATGAGCGTCGTCGCCGGGATAGCCAGCACCAAACCAATAGAGGAAACCAGCGTACGCACTACCTCTTCAGCTATTTCCCCACTCAAAATGGTGGCCCAAACTGAGCGGTCAATCAGGGCCGCCACCATAATCAGCGGCAGGGCGCTACCGGCGTAGGCGAAAGCCAGGGTATAGACGGTGGAGGCAATATGATCGCGACCAATACGCATCGCCACCCGCGCTAGTTTCCAGGTTCCCATAGTGGGGTTGGCGCCATGCAGCTCCCACACCGCTGAGGCTTGAGTGATGGTTACGTCGTTAAGCACACCCAAACCAGCCAGCACCATGCCGCACACCAGCAACGCCGACATGTTAATCCCCGGCACGGAGGTAGTCAGCGCAATGGCGTCCTCACTACTAGCCCCATTTAGGTGGGCGTAGATGGCGCTCAGCTGAGCCAAAAATACCGTCACCACCAGCCCGGCCACGGTTCCCAGCAACGCGGTGGTGGTGCGCACACTGATCCCGTGGGCCAGGTAGAGAGCCAAAATCAGCATGGCTAGCGCGCAAACACACACCACCACTACCGGGTTGGTGCCCGCCAACAGGGCCGGGATCATTACCCCCACCAGCACCGCCAGCGCCGCAGCCAGGCCCAGGATGGAAAGCACACCTTTACGCCCGGCTACGGCCACCACAACCACCAGGTACACCAGGGCTAGGATCCCCACCGGCTGGGCGCGCTCAAAATCAATGAAAATGAACGGCGTGCCGGCGCTGATAGCGGCCGGAGTGTACATGGCGTTGACCTGATCGCCCACAGAGACAAACTTGCGTGACTCGGTGGGCACGTGGATTGGCACCACCAGGCCCTTGCCCTTACCTTTGATGACTTTGGCGCACACGGCGTCTTTAAGCAGGCTACTGTCCGCGCTGGAAGTGGCCCCGCTAGTGCCTGCGTTGGTCCCGGCCCCATCAGTGCCGACGCCGCCCGAGCTGTTAGAGCCAGAGCTGGTCCCGGCGCCGTCGGCCCCGCTAGAGCCAGCGGAACCAGTAGTGCCGTAACCGCTTTGCATACCCCCAAAAACACCCTGGCAGCCAGTCACATCCAAACTAGTGACCTCCAGGCGCGCCAAAGAAGAGCCCTGAGACAAAAACGCCCGCGAACCCATCTTGGTGTTTGTGCTTGGGTAGATAGCCACCAGGCCAATCAGAGCCACCAACACCAGCGGGACAACAATTGCCGCTAATAGCACACGCACCCGTTTAGCCTGTTGGGGGGCTAGTTCGGGTGCGTGGCCATGCCCGTGAGCATGAGACATTTAGCAGCCTACAAGACGCTCGGCTAGGTAACGCTGCACCTGGTCGAGCGGGATACGCTCTTGAACCATGGTGTCGCGCTCGCGGATGGTGACGGCGCCATCCTCCAGGGAGTCAAAGTCGTAGGTGATGCAGAAGGGGGTACCGATCTCATCCTGGCGACGGTAGCGGCGACCCACCGCACCGGCGGCGTCGTACTCCACGTTCCAGAACTGACGCAGCTGGTCAGCTAGCTCGGAGGCGGGGCCGGTCAGCTCAGGCTTGCGAGACAGCGGCAGCACAGCGGCCTTAACCGGGCTCAGGCGCGGGTCAAGCTTGAGCACCACGCGCTTGTCTACCCCACCCTTGGTGTTGGGGGCCTCGTCCTCGGTGTAAGCATCCACCAGGAAGGCCATCAGCGAGCGGGTCAAACCGGCAGAGGGCTCAATTACGTAAGGCACCCAGCGCTCGTTCTTGGTCTGGTCAAAGTAGCTTAGGTCCTTGCCGGAGTGCTCAGCGTGGGTCTTGAGATCAAAGTCGGTGCGGTTGGCGATACCCTCCAGCTCGCCCCAGTCGCTGCCCTGGAAACCAAAACGGTATTCGATGTCCACGGTGCGCTTGGAGTAGTGGGAGAGCTTCTCCTTGGGGTGCTCGTAGAAACGCAGGTTTTCGGGGTCAATACCCAGCCCCACGTACCAGGCCTTGCGGTAGTCAATCCAGTACTGGTGCCATTCTTCGTCCGTGCCCGGCTCCACGAAGAACTCCAGCTCCATCTGCTCAAATTCGCGGGTGCGGAAGATGAAGTTACCGGGGGTGATTTCGTTACGGAAAGACTTACCTACCTGGCCAATACCAAACGGCGGCTTCTTACGCGCAGCGCTCATGACGTTGGCGAAGTTAACGAAAATGCCCTGCGCGGTTTCAGGACGCAGGTAGTGCAGGCCGGCTTCGTCATCTACCGGGCCCAGGAAGGTCTTAAGTAGCCCGGAGAAAGCCTTGGGCTCAGTGAACTGGCCGCGAGTGCCACAGTTGGGGCACACCAGGTCGCTTAGCGGCACCTCATCGGGGTTTTCCACGCCGTGCTTGGCGGCGTAGGCCTCCTGCAGGGTGTCTTCACGCAGACGCTTGTGGCAGGAGGTGCATTCGATTAGCGGGTCGGTGAAGGCCTTGACGTGACCGGAGGCCACCCACACCTCGCGCGGCAGGATCACGGAGGAGTCTAGCCCCACCACATCTGCACGGCTGCGCACCATGTACTGCCACCACTGGCGCTTGATGTTTTCTTTCAGCTCCACGCCGAGCGGGCCGTAATCCCAAGCTGAGCGGGTACCGCCGTAGATCTCTCCACAGGGGAATACGAATCCGCGTCGCTTAGCTAGGTTGATTACGTTATCTAGACGCGAGGGGGTTGAAGCCACGAGTTCTCCTTTTAGTTTCGTTGTCCACGCCTGGCTGGCGGGAACGATGCGCCCGGGCCAACAAACCCGCAGCGCTCCCTCTAGTTTAGTGGCTTTTGCTTATTGCCGACGACGCCGCTCGCCCCTGGGCCTGTGAGCTTGCGCAGCGTCCACATTGGGGACACAAATTGACTAACCCTAAGCTGTTACTGATAATGATTGTCATGAGTATTAATCGCACTGCTTTACGTCGCCTGGCAGCCGCCACCGGAGTTTTGGCGCTGACCTTCTCAGCCGCTGCCTGTGGTTCTTCCACCAACTCTGAGGGTTCTTCCTCCGGCAAGATCAAGGTGGCCACCTCCTTCTACCCGGTTAACTACCTGGTGCAGTCGGTAGGTGGCAGCCACGTTGAGGCCAACTCGGTAACTCCCGCCAACGTAGAGCCGCACGACTTTGAGCTCTCCCCCAAGGACGTCACCAAGCTATCTGGCGCCAAGATGGTGGTTTATGTAGCCGGCTTCCAGTCCTCCCTAGATGATGCGGTCAAGCAGGTTTCTGGCCCCACCGTGGTGAACCTGGCCAGCTCGGTGAAGCTGGAAAAGCGCACCGACCACGACGGTGACGATCATGACCACGAGGCTGCGGCGTCGTCGTCGGCCACCGAAGCTGCCCACGACGATCATGACCATGACCACGGCAGCACTGACCCGCACTTCTGGCTCGACCCCACCCGCATGGCTGACGCCGCCAAGCAGGTGCACGCGGCGCTAGTAAAGGCTGACCCTTCCCACAAGGCTGACTACGACGCCAACCTCAAAACCACCCTGGCTAAGCTGACCAAACTCGACACCAGCTACAAGCAGGGCCTGAGCCAGTGCACCCGCAAGACTTTCGTCACCAGCCACGCCGCATTTGGCTACCTGGCTGAGCGCTACGGACTAACCCAGGTTTCAGTCTCGGGTATTGACCCCGACTCCGAGCCCTCCCCCGCAGACATCGCCAAGGTCAAGCAGGTGGTTAAGCAGACCGGCACCACCACCATCTTCACTGAAGAGCTAGTCTCCCCCAAGACCGCCCAGGCCGTAGCTAAGGAAACCGGCGCCAAGACCTCGGTACTCAGCCCCATCGAGTCCGCCCCCGAAAAGGGCGATTACGAGGGCGCCATGACCACCAACCTGACTAACCTACGTGAGGCTTTGAACTGCAAGTGAGCGCTGCACTTAAGCACGCCCACGCCAACTCCCCCGCTCAACCACCCCTGAAGGTGGATTCCATTGATGTAGTCATGGGTTCCACACATATTTTGCATCAGGTGTCGCTAACGGTTGAGCGCGGGGAGTCTGTGGCGTTATTGGGCGCTAACGGATGTGGAAAATCAACCCTAATTAAGGCCTGCCTGGGGCTTTACCCTCTGGCCGGTGGTGACGTGCAGCTTTTTGGTGCTTCGCTGTCTAAACGCCGCCAAGTTCCCTGGATGCGGGTGGGGTATGTGCCCCAGCGTGTATCGGCCACAGCGGGCGTGCCCGCCACCGCCCTGGAGGTGGTGCGCTCGGGGCTACTGGGCCCGGGGCGGCCTTTTGCCAGCTGGGGCAGCGGCGCTAAAGCACAGGCCCTGGAGGCTTTAGCCCAGGTGGGGCTGGCTAAACGCGCCAATGACCATGTGCAGGTGTTTTCTGGTGGCCAGGCTCAGCGCGTGATGATTGCTCGCGCCCTGGTGCGCCGCCCGCAGCTGCTGTTTTTGGATGAGCCCTTGGCGGGGGTGGACCGTGCCAGCCGTCAGGGCTTAGCTGACTGCCTGGCCCAGCTGCGAGAGCAGGGCATCACCCTGGTCACGGTGCTGCATGAGATGGGTGAACTAGCTGGTTTGGTCGATCGCACTGTGACTTTGGCCGATGGGCGCGTGGTTGCCAGCCGCTCCTTGGCCGCCCATGCGCCAGAGGGTGAGCCGGACTGTGACCACCTAGACCCGCACTCGGCCGCCCCAGCCTATGTGCACCACCACGCCCCTAACCTGCATCTAAACCAGGCTGACCCAGGAGGCCGCCATGATCACTGAAATGCTTGCTTCCCCACTGATGCAGCGGGCCCTGATTGCCGCCGTGCTGGTAGGCTTGGCCGCCCCGGTGGTGGGCACATACCTGGTGCAGCGTGGCCTGGCGCTGATGGGTGACGGTATTGGGCATGTTTCCCTAACCGGTGTGGCCCTGGGCTGGCTGGTGGGCGCCTGGCTGGGAGTTAGCCCCGCCGACGCTTTGGCGGTTCCCGGCGCGATTGTGGCTTCCCTGGCGGGGGCGCTGCTGATTGAGCTGATTCGCCAGGCTGGGCATACGCGCGGCGACGTGGCACTGGCGATCTTGTTCTATGGCGGCATTGCCGGGGGCGTGATCCTGATTAAGTTTGCTGGCGGAACCACCACTAATTTGAACAGCTACCTGTTTGGTTCTATCGCCACGGTTTCTGAAAACGATGTGCGCACCACCGCCGTGTTGGCGCTGTTGATTTTGGCGGTGGGTATTGGCCTGCGCGGCCCTCTGTTTGCGCTATGCCACGATGAGGAGTTTGCGCGCGCCTGCGGTTTGCCGGTGGGTGTGCTCAACATTTTGGTGGCCGTGGTTTCTGCCTTGACAGTGTCTGTTTCTATGCGGGTGGTGGGCGTGCTGCTGGTGAGCGCGGTGATGATTGTGCCCGTGGCGATTGCCCAGCTGGTTTCGCATTCTTTTGGGCGCACCATGAATCTGGCCATGGTTTTGGGTGTGTGCGCCTGCCTGGCTGGCTTGTTTATCACCTATGCGGTGGCGGTCTCCCCCGGCGCCATGATTGTGTGCCTGCTGGTGGCCACCTACGCGTTGACGGCTGTGTTGACGTGGGGCGCTAAGCGAGTTTTTAAACGCAAGGATTTGGAAGATGAGCGTCTAGTGGATGGACGTTTACCTGAGGTGGAGGCTAGCCGTGGCTGAGGTTAAGCGCCGCTCTACTTGGCAGCGCAGCGCGATTGTGGATTTGTTGGAGCGCAGCCAGGTGTTTCTTTCTGCCCAGCAGATTCACGCCGAGCTTGAGGAGGAGGGCACTAAGGTTGGTTTGGCTACGGTCTACCGGAATTTGCAGTCTTTGGCTGAGGAGGATTTGGTAGATACGGTCCGTTCCGACGACGGCGAGGCCCTGTATCGTCTGTGCACTAACGAGGGCCACCATCACCACTTGGTGTGCCGCAGCTGCGGCAAGGCGGTGGAGATTGCCGGCTCCCTGTTTGAAAACTGGGTGCATGACATTGCCTCAGCCAATGGTTTTACCAAGGTAGAGCACGTGGCCGAATTCTTCGGACTGTGCAATGACTGCTCCCAAAAGCAGGCCAAAAATCAGGCCAACAGCTAAGCCCAAGTAGGCGGCCGGGGCCGCCCACTTAATTAAGGCATGTCAACAGCCCTGGGGCGCCCCGCTAGCGCGAGGCTCCCCAACTAGCCAATAAAGCCCCTGTTCCCTCAGGCGCCGCGCCAGCTATACTGGTTTTGCCTGAGGGAACATGTTTTTAAGGGGTTTTCGGCGCCATGATCAAGTGATCTTCACTCAGCTTTGCTGAGACGTGTCAGAAGTTTTTTCGCGTCTGGAAGATCACTATGCCCTCAATCATTGTTACTAACGTTTCTTTTTCTTACGGCTCTCACCTGGTACTTGACCGCGTAAGTCTGCAGGTTGGCGCCGGCGAGCGGGCTTTTTTGGTGGGCCCAAATGGTAGCGGCAAAACTACTTTGTTAAAGCTACTGACCGGCCAGCTTGCCCCTGATAGCGGGCAGCTAGTTTCTGGCCCTTTCCCACAAACCATCCCTGATGAAGGTTTTGAGGGAACGGTAGAGCAGTTTATTGATGTTGCCCTGGCACCACTAAAGTCTTTGGCGGCGCGTTTTGAGCAGGTCACTGCGGCGCTTGCTAGTGGTGAAGCTGGCAGTGAAGGCGAATATGACGAGCTGCTGGCGCAGATGAGTGCCCGTGACGTGTGGTCTCTGCCGGCGCGTATTGGTGAGACTCTTAGCGGCCTTGGCTTAAGTGATCTTAAAGAGTCAGGTTTTAACCGGCAGTTAGCTACCTTATCTCCTGGGCAGCGCTCGCGCGTACGGCTGGCGACTTTGTTGCTGTTGGCCCCTGAAGTGTTGATTTTGGATGAGCCCACGAATCACCTTGATGAGCAGGCCACTAGTTTTTTGGTACATACTCTTAAAAATTGGCCTGGCCCGGTGCTTGCCACCAGCCATGACCGAGCTTTTATTGAAGAGAGCGCCACTGTAATTTATGACCTGGATATAAGCGTGTGGCAGCAGCTGGCTAGGGCTGAGGGCAAGGGTGAGCTGGTGGGCCTGGTGTGTAATGCGGGTAATTACAGCGCCTATCTTGAAGCAAAAACTACTGCCTGCGCTAAACGCTCTCGCATCTATGCTGATCAGCAGGCCCAAAAGCGTGGTCTGCGCGAGCACCGGAAGGAAAGTATGCATATCGCTAAGGGCGGGGTACGTTTAAAAACTGCTTCTGGCATGGCTAAGAAATTTTTTGCCGATAGGGCTGCGGCTACTTCTGTTAAACGTACCCGCAACGACGACGTGCGCCTTAGCCGCCTTGCCGAGCAGGAGGTGCGTAAGCCGCGCCTCTATCAGCTCGATTTTCCTTGCTTTGAGGGGCGCCTTGATACCGCTTTAGCGGTGTCTGCTAGGCAGGCGAGTGTTTGTGGCAGGCTGAGCCCGGTTAGTTTTGATTTGTCTGCTGGTGAGCATTTGCTTGTCACTGGCCCTAATGGGGCTGGTAAATCTACTTTGCTTAATTGGATTGCGACGGCGGCGCCTGCTGTAGGTGCGCAAGCTAGCGGCGTTATTTCTCGCGACGAGCCGGTTAGTTTTATTCCGCAACGTTTACCACTTGAGAGTGATGCGGGGTTTGGGCCGCTGTCTTGGCGTGAGGGTATTGGTGAGCGCGGTAAGGGCATATTGCACCCTTCTATGTGGTCAACCCCTATCTGGCAGCTTTCGGTGGGTAATCAAAGGCGCGCGCAGCTAGCTGTTGCGCTTGCTAATAGCCCAGCTGTTTTGATCATGGATGAGCCCACAAACTACCTCGACCTGGAAACCATGCATGTGCTTGAGGATGCGCTGCGCGCCTGGCGTGGCACCTTGATCCTGGCCAGCCATGACCGCTGGCTGATTCAACACTGGCAGGGCCGCAAACTCCAGCTAACCCCACCACCTCAGTCTGCGCTATAGCTGCCGCCAAAAGCTAAACCATTACTCAACTTGTTACCCAAACTACTGTTTCTGGGTTGCTAGTAGCGTCCTTGGCCACTAACTTCAGGCTTATGACGAATGCGCGCACTGAAGCTCTCCCCACCGCAAGCTCAGCTTCTGCCCTAGATTCACTTTTAAATGAGTACCGCACTCTGGCAACCAGTGAACGTGAAAAGGGCGCCATGTTTGAGGAGCTCACGCGCCAGTTTTTGCTTCACGATGCGCGCTTTGCTCACCAGTTCAAAGAGGTTTACCTGTGGAGTGAGTGGCCTGAGCGCCAAACTGGCGATACTGGCATTGATTTGGTGGCTATTCCTGCTGATGAAAACGCTGGCCTAGTAGCGATTCAGTGTAAGTTCTACGCCCCTGGTCACACGGTCCATAAGCGCGATATTGACTCTTTCCTGACTGCTTCAGGTAAGGCGCCTTTTACCCGACGTATTTTGGTTGATACTTCAGGCACTGCTTGGGGTAAGAATTCTCAGGATGCTATTGAGGGACAGCACATCCCAGTTTCCCGCATTACCCTAGCTGACCTGCGCGATTCGGATATTGACTGGCGTACCTATTCACTGGGTTCAAGGCAGGCCCCCACTACACGTGAACGTAAGGTGCCTCGCGATCACCAGGTGCGTGCTCGTAGTGCGGTAATAGCTGGTTTTGATACTAGTGATCGAGGCCAGCTGATTATGGCCTGCGGCACCGGTAAAACTTTCACCTCTTTGATCATTGCACGCGAGTTTATGGAGCGTGAGGGCGGTAGTGCCCGGATTCTTTTTGCAGTGCCTTCTTTGGCTTTGTTGAAGCAGACGCTAGATGACTGGTCTGTTGAGGTTGATTCTGCTTTCACCGCTTGGGCTGTGTGCTCTGACACTAAAGTTTCTGCTCGCTCTGATGCCCCGGCAGATTCAACAGTGGATCTACCTATCCCGGCCACCACGGATGCACAGCGTTTAGCGCTTTCACTTGGCGCCAATAATGATGCCGAAGGCTTGCAGGTTGTATTTGCTACCTACCAGTCCATTGAGGTTATCCACCAGGCCCAGGAGCTAGCTGGCGAGACTTGGCGTGATTTTGATTTGGTTATTTGCGATGAGGCTCACCGCACCACCGGCGCAAAGCTAACCACCGCAAATGAAAGTGCCTTCACTAAGATTCATGATGACGCTTTTATTCGCCGCTCTAAGACTCTCTACATGACGGCAACCCCGCGTATTTTCGCGGAGAACGCTAAGAATAAGGCCTCTCAGAAGGATGTAATCCTCACTTCAATGGATGATAAGGACACCTATGGGCCGGTGTTCTTCCGCCTGGGCTTTGGTCAGGCTGTAAAGGAAGGCCTGCTGACGGACTACAAGGTAATTATCTTGACGGTTAGTGAGGAGGAGGTCTCCCAGAAGTATCAGTTGATCGCTGAGATGGATGGCGAGCTAAATCTTGATACTGCCGCAAAGCTAACTGGTTGCTGGAATGCTCTAGCTAAGCGTAAAAACCCTGGCTCAGATGTGGACTATGGCAGTGACTGCTCCCCTATGCGCCGCGCCGTGGCCTTCTGTAAAGACATTAAGGCTTCTAAGCAGGTAACGGATCAGTTCCCTGACCTGGTAAATGGCACCAGTGGGCTTAGTAATCTGACTAATGCCGATGCCAGCGATAATCTGCAGGTTGAGTGCCGCCACGTTGATGGCACTATGAACGCGGCTGTACGCGCCCAGGAGATGGCTTGGCTAACTGAAGGCTCGGGCACGGATGAGGAGCCGGTTTGCCGGATTCTCACTAATGCCCGTTGCTTGAGTGAAGGCGTAGATGTTCCCACGCTGGACGCTGTGCTTTTCCTATCGCCACGCAAGTCGCAGGTGGACGTGATCCAGGCGGTGGGCCGCGTAATGCGCCGCGCTGAGGGTAAGGATTTTGGCTACATTATTTTGCCGGTGGCTATCCCTGCCGGCATGTCACCTGAGCAGGCTTTAGACGATAATGAGCGTTTCAAGGTGGTGTGGCAAGTTTTAAAGGCTCTGCGCGCGCACGACGAGCGTTTGGATGCGGCCATTAATTCCATGGAGTTAAATGGCCAAGGCCCAGAAAACATCATTGTTGACACTGTCTCACTGGCTAGCGACAAGCGCAGTTCAGACCCACTTGAGGGGTCTAGCACCGAGCCGGGTGGGCAAGATCCGCTGGCTACCGGGGTGCAGGGGCATCTTGCTCTGTTGCCTTCAGATTGGAAGGAAGCTGTCTTTGGCAGGATTGTTAAGAAGGTGGGTTCTTCCCTTTACTGGGTGGACTGGAGCAAGGATATTGCCACGGTAGCAAACCGCTACATTCACTTAATTAACCAGCTACTTGAGGATCCTCAGCGTCAAAGTGCGTTCCAGGATTTTGTTAAGGCCCTGCAAACTACTTTGAATCCGGCTGTAGACCGTAACGCTGCGGTGGAGATGCTGGCTCAGCACATGCTGACGGCTCCTCTGTTTGAGGCTATGTTCCCAGATCATTCTTTCTCCAAGCAGAACCCGGTCAGCCGGGCTATGAACACTATTGTGGAGATGCTGGCTTCACACTCGATGTTTGAAAACGAGCGCACCTCTCTGGATGCCTTCTATCAGGCAATGATTGAGCGCATTGAGGCAGTGCACACCTTGGCTGGCAAGCAAGACATCATGCGCACGCTCTATGACCGTTTCTTCTCGCAAGCTTTCCCAAGCATGAGTGAGCGCCTGGGTATCGTCTTCACACCCGTGGAAGTAGTGGACTTCATCATCCGCAGCGCCGACGACGCTATGCGCACTGCTTTTAACCAAACTTTAGCTGATCCTGGTGTGGCTATCATTGAGCCTTTTGCTGGCACGGGCACATTTGTGGCGCGTCTGTTGCAATTGGGTGTGATCCCACCTGAGGCTTTGGAACGCAAATATTTACAGGAGATCTTTGCCAACGAGGTGGTACTACTCTCCTACTACATTGCCTCTATCAATATTGAGCAGGTGTACCACCAGGTGCGCGCAGAGCAGGGCGTGGATGAGGACTATGTCGAGTTTCCAGGCATGACGCTTACAGACACTTTCCAGCTGCATGAAGATGACGGCACCATGCTGGAGGGTTTTGAGGGGCTGGCTGCTAATAATGAGCGCGCTCGCGCTGAGAAGGCTGCCCCTATCACTGTGGTGATCATGAATCCGCCCTATTCTGCTGGGCAGAACAGCGCGAATGATAACAACCAGAACCTGGCGTACCCGCGCCTGGACGAGCGCATCGCGGCCACCTACGCAGCTAAGTCAACCGGAGCAAACAAGAACAGCCTCTACGACTCCTACTTCCGCGCACTTCGCTGGGCCTCGGACCGCATCGGGCAGCGAAGCGTCATCGCCTTCGTCTCCAACAGCTCCTTCGTGGATGGCAACTCTGCGGACGGCGTGCGACTGTCGCTGCAAGAAGAGTTCTCTCAGATCTTCATCTTCAATCTTCGTGGAGGAGTTCGCGGCAAGATGGGGGATGCGGCAAAGCGCGAAGGAGGAAACGTCTTCCCAATCATGACGGGCGTCGCCATCACCGTCCTCGTCAAGGATCCTGAACACTCTGGCACCGCCGGCATCTTCTACGCGGAGGCGGAGGACTACGCGACGCGCCAGGAGAAGCTGGACCAGATCACCGCCTACGGATCGATCAAGGGAATAAGCGGGGCGGACGCATTCCGCTCCATCACACCAAACCAGCACGGCGACTGGATCAGCTCGCGCGACGAGCGCTTCGTGACCTTCCAAGAAATCGGAAATAAGGCATTGAAAGGCAAAGAATCAACGCCCGCCGTATTCCGACAGTATTCTGCTGGGCTCCAAACTAATCGAGATGCATGGTGCTGCGGTTTTTCTGCAGACAACATCATCACCAACATATGCAAGTTAATTACAAATTACAACGAAGGAATCAAAAAGAATGAACCTGATTTTGATGCCACCAAGATCTCATGGACACGCTCCCTAAGAAGACGTTACGAACAGAATAAGCCACTCAAACAAGATAATGGATCTATACGGCAATGCGCATATAGACCATACATCCGACAATATCTTTATTGGTCTTCAGATCTAATTGAATACACGAACCAGGTTCCACATTTTTTCCCAACAGAAGCGCACCAGAACATTACTCTTGTTTTACCTGCAGGACCATCAGCAGCACAATTTTCTCCAATTGTTTACACGCTAATACCTGCCGTAACCCCTAACGGCGGAAACCAAATGTTCGCTCTCTATACCTGGGAGCCCCTCTCCCCCAGCTCCGGCAACGAGCTCGATCTGTTCACCGACCTGGCGACCGCCTCGGAGAGCCAGGCGGATGTGGCCGCCACGGCCTCGTCCCTGGATTTCTCGCGGCCGATCGGCGACCAGATCCCGGTGATCCTGGACGGGTATCGCCGCGTCGATAACGTCACGGACGCGACGCTGGCCTCGTACCGGGAGCACTACGGGGATGCCGGGATCACGAAGGAGGATATTTTCTTCTACGTATACGCGCTGCTGCACCACCCGGAGTATCGCGAGCGCTACGAGGACGACTTGAAGAAGATGCTCCCGCACATTCCTCGCGCGACGGGCTTCCACACGTACGCGAGCGTGGGCCGCGAGCTGGCGGACCTGCACGTGAACTACGAGCGCGTGGAGCCGTACCCGTCAGTGCAGGAGGAAGCGAGCCTGCATGCCCCCGAGGACCCGTGGAAGCGCTACCGGATCGGCGAGCGCAAGATGCGTTTCCCGAAGCTGGGGCGCCGCGATAAGGACTTCACGCGCTTGGAGTACAACGACTACGTGACTCTGACGGGCATTCCTGCGGAGGCGCAGGGCTATTCGATTTCGGGCCGCAGCCCGCTGGAGTGGATCATCGACCGCTACCACGTGAAGACGGACAAGGCGTCGGGCATCGTCAACGACCCGAACGACTTCCTGCGCGAGCAGGGCCGCCCCGACGCAGTCGTGGACCTGATCAAGCGCCTGGTCACTGTCTCCATGCGCACCCAGGAACTCCTGGCGACGCTGCCGGCCCTTGAGATCCCGGAAGGAAAGTAATCATGGGCGATTCCAAGGAGAAGGCAAGAAGCGGCATCATAACGTGGCTTCAGGGGTGGTTGTCAGAGAGGTCAGGAGCGTTTAAGTGCTTGTCACCCGCTCTTATCTGCATCATCTTTGTCTTAGCGCTACGCCTTTATCATGCTGGAGGTGACGTGTGGGGCGCAGTCTATCAATTATTTGATACGGTGCTGCTCACATTGTTTGCCGCGTTCACCGTCAGCTTTGCGTGGGAAGTGCTCAGCAAGAATGCACTTCTCAGAGAACTTCAGCATCATACCGATAAGGCTTTCCGAGATGCCGGACTTTCCAACACATTAGCCAATCAGGGAATTTTAGACACCACGACGGATTTCCAACAAGGAATTCAATGGAAACAATATATTGCTGACGCTGAAGAAATCGACGTCTGCTGGTGGGCAGGACTCGGCTGGGTTCAGACACATAGACCTGACATCGAAACGGCCGCGAATAAGCATAAGCTACGAATCCGTTACGTCATTCCTGATGCGCTGGATCCTGATGTGCTGGATCAAATGGTCGCCATGTCCGGCATCAAAGCTGATGTTCTCAAATCTACATATGAGAGTACTTGTGACGAACTTCGGCCTTTGGGAAATATGGTCAAATTGTTCAATACAAAAAAGCTCCCGCAGTATGGAATGGTGCGATTAGGATCAAATATTGTCTTTTTCCCATATTCTCATTTGCGGGGACGCCCTCTAGGTAGACCGACCTTTGTTATCGATGCGAATAGCGAACTTGGGAAGCGCTTCCTGAGAGACTTTGATGACCTAATTCAGTCAGATGAGACACTTCACCCACTCAACTTTTAAATATATTCAGGCCCATAGAGTCGCCGATAATATATCACCACCCATTGACACCGCCGGGTAGAGGTCGAGGTCATTGATGATGAGCGGACTTGTTCCCCCGCTGTCTTCAAGGACCTCGGGCAGTATCTCACCCTACCTGCTGCTGCCCTGTGTCGCTTGATCCCTGTGATCGGTGTGATCTACTCGCCGCCTTGTAGGGTGTCTCTGGTTGCTGCCGCTCGGCGTGAGTGCGCTCTGGTGCTCGACATAGAGTCCTGTGACCGCTGTGCTGGCTGCCCAGGTTGTGGACTGAATCACTCAAGGCCACGGGCGCGTGGTGGTGAAGGTGATCGACGCGCTTTGGGGCGGACCCTACGCACGTGGAAGGACTCCTTCTTGGCCTACTTCGACACAGGCGCAGCCAGTAACGCACCGCACCGAAGCCATCAACGGACATTATCGAACTAGGCAGACGCACCGCCAGAGGCTACCGCAACCCCACCAACTACCAGCACCGAATACTCCTCATCACAGGAGGACTAGATGCCTCCACCCACACTCAACTCTGAAGAGCCAGCAAAGTCAGCTCACGACCAGCGCATTGCCCCATCAACTTTAGCCCTGTACCTTCCTTCGAACAGGTAGCAGGCGCTACTCTTCCGTTGGTGTGTCTCCCTCCAGTAGCGCGGTTGCTTTATTTTGAAACCCTGCATCCTTGTATGCTCTCGCTAGGGCGTTGAGCGTTGCCAGTGTATCGGGGTGGTCTTCGCCCAGGATGCGGATACGGTCGGGCAGGACCTGCTCGAACAGGGTGATGGCCTCCTCTAGGCGGCCCGCCGACTCGTATGCGCCTGCGAGGTTGTTGCGCGAGGTGAGGGTGTCGGGGTGGTCTTCGCCCAGGACGCGAGCACAGTCTTTGGTGACCTGCTCGTATAGGGTGATGGCCTCTTCTAGGCGTCCCGCCGACTCGTATGCGCCTGCGAGGTTGTTGCGGGAGGCCAGGGTGTTGGGGTGGTCTTCGCCCAGGACGCGGATACTGTCGGGCAGGACCTGCTCGTATAGGGTGATGGCCTCTTCTAGGCGGCCCACCGCATAGTATGCGTATGCGAGGTTGTTGCGCGAGGCCAGGGTGTCGGGGTGGTCTTCGCCCAGGACGCGGATACGGTCGGACAGGACCTGCTCGAACAGGGTGATGGCCTCCTCTAGGCGGCCCACCGCA
>ERZ773213.378-NODE-378-length-26925-cov-5.545813_pt1 | contig 26925 bp, 23 predicted proteins | sample MGYA00580996_ERZ773213 | MGnify/ENA primary metagenome ERZ773213 (study PRJEB29015, sample SAMEA2738152) | human oral metagenome | biome: human oral; feature: human-associated habitat; material: saliva | place: China | collected 2197 ...
GTTTTGATAATTGTGATGCTTTACGAGCTTTCTTAAGACCTGCTTTGACACGGGTTGATTTTAGGTAGTTATAAATAGCTTTACATTAAACTTTAGCAGACTTGTACTGCTTTTTTATTTCAAAAAAATTGAATGAATTTAATTCAATAAGGGTATTTCAATCAGGATTAGTTTCTCAAATTAATCACTTCTACTTTTTAACAAAAATTGCAATCTTTGATTTAATTTTAAACTGTACCAAAATTAAATAACTGAACATGAGTAGAAATGTAATATCCCCACTTCTATTCTACTAATCTACCACACGAACAGATGGAATTAAATTGGTAAAGACTCGTGTCACAACATAGCCACATCGCGGACAGACTATCTCCTCAAAATCCCTGAGACCTTCATGGGTAGATGTAGAATCATATTCAATTAAAGATTTACATTGTTGGCATGTGATTCGTTTGTTTCTCATTTATAATCTCCTCTATGTTCCTGATTCTATTATATCAAAAGTAATCTGAATAATTTATAAATATTTTACTTGGAAAAATCATTAGTGATATAATAGAAGAAAATGGAGGTCAACTATGCAAAAAGAAGCTACTATTTCAGACGATCAGGTCTATCGCTATAAACTATCTCGTACCTGGGACTCAACAAAACCTACAATTCTTTTTATTGGTTTAAATCCATCAATTGCCGATGAAAATATCGATGATCCGACAATCACTCGATGTATAAATTACGCAAAAGCTTGGGGATATGGAACCTTACTTATGGCTAACTTATTTGCTTTTAGAAGCACTTACCCAAAGGATATATATTTAACTGATAATCCTATCGGAAACGAAAATGATAATTATATTTTAGAATGTGTAACACAATCTGATTTAGTAGTTGCCTGCTGGGGAAATAATGGTATGTATATGGATAGGGAAAATATCATTAAGGAACTTATACCTAATCTATATTGTCTTAAAAAAAATAAAAATGGAACCCCACATCATCCTCTAAGACTTTCTAAAAATATTCGACCAATACCATTCAATTTCTAAATACGACTTTCCGAAAAATTTATATTTTTCAGAAAGATCGTTTTTATCAAATTTCTTATATACCTACGATATTAGTACAACATACTTTGCAATGATGCTTAATAATACATTCAAGAATAGTAGACATTTTAAAATACATTTATTTATGTCTGTGACTTCGTTTATTTTGACTACCTCCATTATATGTCTTATAGAATTTTCTTTTACTAATTAAAGTATTATTAATTGGATATGGTTTATTCAGCAAATATCTTACTATTCTATCTAATAAATTTCTTGCATTTGCAATAAATACTATATAAAAAAATATGAGAGAATAAGTTCTTATGATGGAACCGATAACTGTTTCATAAATATAATATGAGACTGATGTTTCATCAGTATTATTTAAAATTGTTTTAATAAATTCTTTGAACAATGGACTAGAAATGATTGATTCAGAAAACTGCAATGCTAAATATAAAAATGGTGAAAAAAATATTAACCAGTATTTTTTTCGTTGAAGTCTCCTCTTAATCTTTTCATCGTCAAGATACGTTTCAGATCTTTTAGGTAACAAGTATTTAATATTAGCGTCAAACAGATGAGAAATACAAATTGCTAAAACCATTGCTATAAAAGTCCATGTAAATATTCCATTCTGTATTCCAATTAGAGAAGACAGAACAAAGGGCGAAATTAAAAAAACAATAATAAGAAAAGGAGAGATATGTGCCGAAATATAGAGAATTCTCACTATAATTAGACAAAATAGAAAGAACAGAAGCAATAAAAAAAGTGGTCTTGAAAAGTGAAAGACTGATAAATTTAAGGTAACGACAACATAGCTCTCTATACAACATATCATAATCACCAAATAGTGAAATCCGTAAAATAAAAATTGTTTAAGTCTCTCTGAATTTAATTGTGACTGTTCAAAATATATTTGTTCAATAAAACTTCCTAATCTTTGATTAAAATCTTTCTTGTTCTCAATCGTAAAAATAATACTTACTACAGAATGTGCTAGCAGTAGTATTGCAAAAAAAACTTTAGATACATGACTATTTTCTTCTAGATATATCTCCCAGCTTAGGTAGATTAAAACCGGAAATTCTGTAAGTACCGTAAAAATGTAATTCCATTTCATTGGTCTGTCTATAAAAAAGTCAATCAGGAAATTCAACACTGATCTTACAAGCTTCTTTTTAGGTTTTAGCACTTTTTCTTTCATTATAATCTAGCTCCCAACTAAGTTTTACCTATTACTATAACTATTTAAACTATTTAGCTACTAATATTATAGTGTATAGTCTAGATAATTTCCACTCAACAAATACTTTTATTAATATTCTGAAACCATTCTTCGTTCAAATTGAAATGTTTACATTTTGAAAAGAGATCAAGTTTAGACTTGACCTCTTTTCTTTTTATTTATACTTCAGCTTCACTTCCTGCATCCATTGAGGAAGAATTTTATTTAATTCCATGTTGAGTTTAAGTTTGTTTCCGGCAAATTGATTTGTTGCTTTAGTTGCATCGAGTGTTTTTAAGAGATCTTCCCTAAATGGAACTTCATCTGTTTTTTTCAAGTCATAAGCCTTCAAAGATTTGGCGAGTAGCTGACTGTCTAGTCCCCACTCAGACGCAAATTCTTCGACAAGATTCATTTGTCTTTGTGTCTGCCATGCATTGAAGGCTGTGTCAAAGTCTGTATCTGCAGATAAATGCCCTGGACGTAATTCTTCATCAATAAAGGTTTTAAGAGATTCTGCTAGTTCATTCTCCCCTAAATTACTGAGTTCTTGTATTTGTTCCAATATCAAAATTAGATTATTATCATTGATAACCAATACTCCATCTTTGCTTGTTGTCTGCTTATCAATTAGCGTAAAGATACTTTGAGCATCAATAACCTGTGTTCCTTGAATTTTTGTATTCCCAACAATATTGTCAATTAATATTCCAGGCGGTTTCGGTTCTTTAGGGAATAGATTTTTATATGCACCTAAATACTGTAACCATGTATGCTCTGTCATCCCAAACGCTTCATCGTCCCAAGAAAACTCATAATATTGTTTTACTTTGCCTAACTGGGTTGCTGCATCGATGAATGCTTTTTTAAAGAGTGCCTTTTTCTCCTCATCATCTCTAATAGAAACCCAATTTGTCGGATCTTCTAACTCTGCTTTTAAATAAGCGAATTTATCAGCCAATTCAATTACTGCATCAGAATATTTCTTAACCAGAACCCTACTATTTTTCCCACCACTTCCATACAAGCGAAGAGCATCATTTACAAGAGATTCTGTGATTCTAGGAAATTGGAAATTGATAATCGTTCCAAACTCTTTATTGGAACCAAATACACGATTTGTACGGGAGTATGCTTGAATCAAACCTTGAAGTTCTAGCGCTCTATCAACATAAAGAGTATTTAAGCGTTTGGCATCGTATCCAGTTAGTAGTTGGTCTGCAACAATTAAGATATCGATATTTTTAGGATTTCTGCCACTTCCACCTCGTTTCGCACGAGCAGTAACATCTTCAAAATAGGCATTCTCACCACGAATTCTATCACCAACTAGGAACTTAATACCAGTAATTCCAGCATAATCCTCAAACATTTCCTCTACAATTTCACTAGCTACATTGTCGGGGGCATTTTCGTTCCCAAAACTAAAAGTCATTGCAATATTGGGTTTGGCATCACCTTCCTGGAATCTTTCTGCGATTTGCTTTTTAAATTCGTGGTAATAATGAATCACACGTTCTTTATAAGCAACTGTTAAAATCGCATTGAATTCTCCCTGTTGAGATTGCGATTCCCAGCCAGAAAGGATTTCTTCTACCACTTTTGGAATATGATACTTATCTTGGTAAAATAATAGACCTTCTTTAACCGCGTTCTTTTCTACTTCCAGTTCAGTCCATTGTTGAACTTGTCGTTCAATTTCTCTTTGTTCCTTATTTGGATATCTTTTAACCAAAATATCAATCAGTTGATCACGAAGATCTTCATAGCTTCTAAACTCACCTGTATTGATGTAGTCGACATGGAAACCTAAGACATTCCCATCTGCAATGGCTTCATCAATTGTATATTGGTGTAAGAGTGGACCAAACAGTTTTTCGGTTGTATTAATGACCTCACTACATTCATTAATCATGCCCTTAACCTTATTTTCATCAAACAAGGGAGTTCCGGTAAAACCAAAGAACAAACTATTTTTAAAGAAATAAGCTTTAATCTGTCCCATCATGTCACCCATGGTAGTTCGATGGGCTTCATCAATGATAAAGACAATTTTTTTATCTGATAGTTGATAGTCCTGTGCTTCAATCAACTCATTTACCAAGATATTCAACTTAAATGTAGTCGTTACTACAATCCCACTCTTAGGAGAGGTGAGTTGTTTTCTCAATTGGTAGGTACTCTTTGTCCCATCAACGTCTACAGATTCATAAACGGAATAGGCTTTAAAGGCTTTTGAAGTTTGTTCGTCTAGATCTCGTCTGTCCAGCAAGAAGACCACTTTATCAAACTCTGTACGGGTTGCGAGAAACTGAGCCGTTTTAAAGCTGGTAATGGTCTTTCCGGAACCAGTTGTATGCCAGACAAAACCACCATGCGGAATCTTATCTGAATTATCCCAACCAAATGCTGCTTTCTCAACTGCCTGAAGAGCATAGACCTGATAAGGCCGCATCAACATATGGCGACGATTTTCTTCATTGTCAGGGTCTTCATCAATAATGAGATAGTCTCCCACCATCTGATGGGCCATAGGAACCATCAAGAAATGTTCGATGACTTCTCTATAATCCGTTAGCACACGTTGGCCCAAGTGCTTCCCATTATCTTGACCTTTTTGGGTTACTGACCAGTGAAAAACGAAAGCAGGGTTGAAATCATTGACGGATTTAGGTGTTGCAAAATAGCGAGTTTCAATATCCGTTGTCACGACCATCATCTGTGAGAAGGCCATGAAGTTGTTGGTGAATTCTCCATTTTCATAATAACGTTTGAACTGGCCAAAAGCTTCATCTAAACTCTTGTCACTTCGTTTTTGTTCGATATTAATCAAAGGAAGTCCATTAATTAAGAGCACAAGGTCAAAACGATTGCCGTTAGGTGTTGATACTTCACGAGCAACTTGATAACTCGAGTCACCACCACTCACTTGTGCTTTTTTCAAAATGGTTAGTGTGATTTGTTTTCTTGTCACTTCTGGATGATCATCACGATAAATCCCATCAATCTTCCCAGTTGAACCTTCAATAGATAAGATCTTGGCAGCTTCATAACTGTTTGAGATTTGATTGACTTTGGACATAACTTGTTCAAACTCACTATCCGTTAATGCCACTCCCTCTAGGACATCAGCATTAATACGATTAAGTTCACTTCTCCAGTTATCAATCAAATCTTGAACAGTCACTTTATGAAGATTACCATTCAGTTTATCTGGAGCTTGCCATCTGAACTTGGTTAATTCTTTGACAAATTCATCCTGAAAATGTCTCTCAGAGGCATCTTTGTTGGTACGACCCATAAGGTTTCCTTTCTAGAACGACTTCTTATTCCCTTAGACAAAGAGTTCATTCAAATATGCTTTTTTCAAATCTTTTAGTTTGGCAAGTTTTTCTTGTTGGAGGGAAATTTGTTTCTCAACTTTCATCAAGAATGCTCCAATCATTCTCTGTTCTGAAATTTCAGGGGCAGTCAAAGGTAAATTCATCATAATTTCAGCATTTAGCTTTGCACGTCCTCCACCAACTAGATAAGGTTCCATCTGTATTTGTTTAATAGCGAATAATAAAAATTTATTATCTATCAAATTATTTTTCCCTTGTATCACGTGAGCATGATTATTCACCCATATTTTCCCATTTACGTATTGAACAGGATAATCATTTAAGTCATTTGCTCCATCTTCGGCCAGTAAAACAAATTCTCCATCGTGTGTAAAACCTTCAACATAATCCTGAATTCCATTGGCACCGTAGTAAGGAATATTACCTGCTATACGATCTTTAGAGGCAACTGGAATACGTAGATTATCAAATTTCTCTACAACTTCTCCCAACTTCTTCTCTTTCCACTCCCCTTCAAAACCAGGGAAACGACGTTTTGGTACTCGTTCTCCCTCTGCTGGGAAGAGTTCAGCAAGATAAGATTTCTTGAGATTTTTTAGTTTGTCAAGTTTATGCTGATGGAGGGTGATGAGAGAATCTATGGTTTGGAAAAATTTTCCAAGTTCTTTCTGCTCATCAATTGTTGGAAAAGTAATTTTTGTTACTTGTAAATTAGACTTGCTGATTGAACTTACTTTAGTCCCTTGCATCAGAGGTAGTATCTGATCATGATAAAAATTAGAATTTATATAATATCCTAAATAAAACGGAGCAAATAATTGTGTTGGTCTAGCAGCAATCGTGTGTAGTCCAGACACTATATTTTTCCCTCCAATATTTCTAATTTCTATTGCCTTCCCAACTGTTGAATCTTCCGCAGCGTCTGCAAAAATTAAATCTCCATCTTGAAGAAGCGATTCCTTAAAATCTAAAACTTTAGAGTCAATTATTGAAGGTAGACTATCTCGTTGTAAATCTAATACATTATCAAACTTTATTAGAACATCACCATAATGAATATTTTGAACTTCGTAAGATTCAAGAGATAATTTTTCTCGTGATAAGGAGTTTGTTTTTATAGAAAAATCAACTATTTTTCCCAAAGATTCTTGTCCCCAGTCACTATCCGACTCAAACTCTTTAAAGCGTCTCTTTGGTATATGTCTATTATTTGTCATTATAGCACCACCAATTCCTTCATCATCGTTTCTAGATCTTTTTCCAGTTTAGAAATTTCATCATCTAGACTGTCCAAGGTATATGAGTAACGTTTGTTGAGTTCTTCTAGGACTGCAATTTCAGCTTTTAGAGGAGATTTGACTAATTCTTCAACTTTATCAAGAACTGAACCAAACCATTTTTTATAAAGGACTTGATCTACTTCTGCATCTGTCAATTGTGTGATACGTTCTGCAACTAACTCTTTCATTTCAAGTTCTTTTGTTTTAATAGCTTTATTGACAGTTGATTTTTCTTTGGTTAAATCATCTACTTTCTTGAGAAGTTCATAGTCAACAGAGCCTTTTTCAGCTTCCTTCAAGCTAGCTTTCACTAGTTTACTTTCAAAACTATCTTGGGCTTCTCCCTCATCATTCTTTTTAAGAGTGTCAAAGAGAGTATTATACTCGTCACTGTCTTCTATTTTGGCATTTTCTACCAACTCACTCAACTCGCTATCAATTTCAGAAACACGGGATTTTAGATCTTCGATATCAGCTAGCTCATCCCCATAGAACTCACTAGCGATTAGTTCATTCGGAATGATAACGCCGTTCCATCCGTCTTGAACTTTTTCCTTGTTTTTACCCTTGGTAACCATGTTTGGTTCACGAGTTCGACCAGCTTCATAAAAACCTAGTTGCTCGATCAACTCTACATCATGAGACAGGTACTTAGTCCAAATCTCTGCCATGATTTGGTAACCATCATAGGTACTCAATTGTTTGAATTCTGATAAGCGGTCTTTGATAACTGCCAACATCTCTTCTCTTAGTTGTCGAGGACTAATGTCAGAGTTCAATTGGTGTAATTTTGCCCAGTATTCTTCTAAGTATTCTTGGATAGAAGCGATTACTTGCATTGTTTCTTCTGTCACTACTGGACTAGATAGAACCGCTTTAGAAAATTCTTCAATAGATTGATTCAATTCAAAATAACCAGGGCGCTTCTCAGTGAGTGCCTGACCCAATAGTTCTGGAGCAGCTTGATGAAGGGCTACTAAACTCTTGATATTGTTTTCTGGAATGCCCCCATATAGATGGGCATCGACGTCATGAGGGATTTCTTCGTCTATAGCTGTCACGTAACGAGGGATGTTCATGTTGAACTCGTTTTGAATCAACTCCTGACGACTTGCTAAATGGCTATAGCCTTTTTCTTCGACACGATTCTTGTAAACATCTACGATTTTCGCAATGTCTTTCTCTTGGAGAGCATTTTGTTTTCCAACTTTGATACAGTTACGAGATGCATCAATGAAGAGAACTGGTTCGTTTAATTCACGATTTTTCTTCAAGATAATAATACAAACCGGAATACCTGTATTTGTAAAAAGGTTACTTGGCAAACCAATGACAGCGTCAATCTGATTTTTCTCTAGTAGACGTTTTCGAATTTCACCTTCTGCAGAACCACGGAAAAGGACACCGTGTGGTAAAACAATGGCCATAGTTCCTGTAGTAGACAAATGATATAGCCCATGGAGGAGGAAGGCGAAATCTCCTTTTGAATCTGGAGGAAGGACACCTGCAATTTCAAAACGTGGGTCACTTGGTTTCAGTTCAGCACGATTCCAATTCTTAATCGAATAGGGAGGGTTCATAACAACCGCATCAAACTGAACTCCTTCATTTGGACGTTCTGGATCCTCCGGCCAGTCTTGACCAAGAGTATCTCCATTTTTAATACTCATCTTCTCTGGACGGACTCCATGAAGCAAGAGATTCATTCGAGTCAAGTTATAGGTTGCAGTGTTCTTTTCTTGCCCATAGTAATTGAGACTTTTCTGTAGTTCTTCTGATAAATGCTTTTTAACAGTTAACAAGAGAGAACCTGAACCTACTGTTGGATCATATATAGAAGTAATATTTTGATTTGTCGCGACAATCTGCGCCATCACTTCACTGACTTGATGTGGCGTGTAGAATTCTCCAGCCTTCTTACCAGATTCCATGGCAAATTGGCCAATCAAGTACTCATAGGCATCACCAAGTACATCTCCATTTTGAAGAGCCACCATATCCAAATCTTCAAACAGACGAATCAATGCTTGAATGTTTTTATTACGCTCATTTAAGTTGCTGCCAAGAGCTGTATCTGTTAGATCCAGTGTTGAACTTGAAAAAAGGCCTTTGAAATCATCAGAACCATTGGTAACAGCAATGCTGCGTTCGAATTGGTTGAGACTGTCAGTGACTTTTTGAACTTCAAAATTCCCCGCATTCATGTCTTGGACCCATGTTTGATATAGATGTTCAGGGCGCACAAAATATCCTAAGATATCCTGTATCATTTTTTCTAGTTCAGTACCATATTCTTGATGGGCATTTTTATATTCTTCAAACCAATCTTCTTCCTTAGAAATTCCTGCGGTTGTCGCAAATGTTTTAAGCGTCTGGTCACTCAAAAATTTATAAAACATAAGGCCCAACATGTAGTCTTTATACCGACTAGCATCCATGGACCCACGTAATTCATTTGCACCATTCCATAAGCGAGATTTAATTTCTTCTGATGTAATCATTTAATTCCCCTTTTTTACGTCTTTCAAATAATCACTTTGCTAAAATGTTCATTATTTGAAATCGCAACCATTGGCTTTATATTAAGCCAAACTCCAAATATATTATCTATAAAATTATATCATAAAATTAGAGCTTTTGTACGTTGTGGTTACAAAGAGAAGAGTTTAAATATCTAAAAAATCTTATTGAGTAATTATCTAGCATTTTTATTTCGAACCAAAAATAATGGTCTCTCCCATCTTTCGTTTTTTCTTTATTTAAGACAAAAAAATTTTTTTGGTTAATTGCCATAGTTCTTAATATATCATTAATTAAAAAAGTTAAAGGGATATTCATCGAAGAATATTTTTGAAAGTCCTCTTCAAATCTAAAAAAATCGTCTGAGAAATAGTCCATCTGCAGTTTATTTTCATAATGTTCTTTTCTATATGTTTTCATTTTGTTTGATTGACTAACCTTTTTCCTTTCATTACATTAATAGTAATTGTAATTCCGCTTTCTTTCTCGCTTCTTGATCTGATATTTTTGTACTATCCCACGCATATGCTACTGATTTTCCTTTGTTATAAATCAACCAAATTTTTAAATTATCAATACTTTCTCTTAGTTCTTTCCAATTATTCTGGTCAACTAACTCCGGCAGTTCCTGACTTGAAACAAATCCCTGTTCAAAAATACGATTTTGAGCCTGAACCTTTAGAGAAGCACTATATTGATTGAACTCATCAATCAATTGTTGTTTTATTTCATGAAACAAACTACGTATTAAAGAATTTTTCATCTCCATATAGTCATTAACAGCATGTTTAATTTTATCTTCCCCATTTGGGAAATACATTCGTAATAAGTCTATTAAACGATAGTATAAAGCTTGTTTTGAAACCTCTAAACTTTCTTGTACTCCCTGAAAACTATCACAACTGTAATAGATTTTAGATAATAAGACAATATCTGGCATTAACACTAAAGCAGAAAAATTATTTGCCTCACGTTCTAGTAGACTTTCTTGATTGTCGACAGATTCTGTAAAACATGTACCGTTATGGTCAAGAACAAAATGACCTAATTCATGACATAGGGTGAAATTCTGCTTAACTTTAGGATTATCTTTTTCATAAGAAAAACTAATCCCATAATCATCAATTATGGTTAATCCTTCAATCTTATGATTTGAGAAGTGGTGACTAATCACTTGAATCTGATATTTTTGAATACAATGTTTAAAGAAATAATTGAAATTATAATTTAGTAATGAAATATCGTTATCTTTCATATATTGGTATAACACATGTTTTGTAGACGTACTTATTCTTATATACAATTCATCCACAGAATTATACCTCCTTTAAGTATTATTTACCAAACTAAACCAATAAGGTTGAGTTAATTATATAAAAAAGGTGGACGAGTGTCCACTGGAAATTTATTTTTATAAATTATATTGATATTTAATAGGATAGTAAACAATCAGCATTAGAATCTGAGTATATAAAGATACTAAAGCAACAACAAGGTAGGAATCCCGTTGTTGAAGTAATACTACTGAGTCTTCGGATAATTCTACAGTTTTTTTCCTTATCAAGGTCATCGTAGATTTATCGTTTGTATAAAAGTTAACGTCAGATACTTCTTTATTATTCACTAATTTTATCGAAAGTTCCTGTCCAGCTTGTAAAAAAGTACCTTCCAATAACGTAATAGATGTACCTTTTTCCATTTTATACTCTGAGCCATTTACCTGAAAGTTAAAAATTTCATCAATAGGATTACTAGTTTTTAGATTTTTTTCAGAATATTCAACAGTAAAGAGCGTATCTTTTGGAATCACTATTTCATATTTTTGGCATCCCATTGTTAAAGTCGCTCTTGTATCCTCGTTTATGTAATTTTTTCCTCTTAGCAGAAGTGAATTCAATAGAAAAATGATAAAGAGCATTAAAATATTGAAAATGACCATGTAAATCCATAGTAGCTCCCTTCTATCCGTTTCTTTTACTTTAGGTTTAGGTTTAGTAATAAGAGCTTTTGCTTCGGATTTGACTTCATCATTACTTTCTATAGTTACAGACTCAGCTAGTTTTTTCGATTTTGCTTCTGCTTTAACCTTTGCTTCTTCTTTGGCCTTTATTTTTGCTACATGTCTTTTTTCCAAAGTCTCTTTTGTAAAAGTTGAAACAGTTGCATTTAAATAGAAATACAAGATTGATATAACAAAAACTATTAGTAAAGCAACTCCATCTTCACTAGTAAAGTTGAATTTGCTCGTTTTTGTCGTCAAATAAAAAATAATAATGTATAAGCAAACGAAAATAAGGCTAGCTATACTATACTTTCTTAATCTTTTTTTAAAATTATCATTGCTTTCAGCTGCATCAGTCAATGATCCTATCGCACTATTAACTAAAAAAGTTAGTAATGCAATAAATACATACAAAATCCCACTTCCAAAGTCCATTATTTTTTCCTTTTAGTTATTCAATAAAATACTTTTCAAAATTGATTATTAGTTCATATTTTGTAGTTACTTACAAAAATATCCTACTAACATCATAGAACTTTACTAACGTCAGCTCTGTACTCAGATACATATCCGTCTCCCTATTTTCCCAACAGGCTACTGTACGTTCTGATACACCGAATTGTTTGGCGAGTTAACTTCTGGTTAGTCCTTTTGATTTTCTAAGTTCTTTTAAAAATTTCATTTCTGTTCTCCGTATGCATAGATCTACTTATCTATTCTTAAAACATTCTAAAAAGTAAAGAAATTTTATTTTTCATCAAAAAGTTTCTTACGCTCTTTCATAAACTCAATCAATTCTTTTTTAAAGATTTCTTTTTCCTCATCGGTCATTCCTTTTGAGTTCATACGAAAAAGTAACTCAATATTATCTAATTTATCCTCTGTATAATCTGAATTCCCAACTAAGTAATCTACTGACACGTTCAAAATATGTGCGATTTTAACTAGATTTTCTTGTGTTGGTTTTTTAATCCCACGTTCCCATGAAGCGTAAGCAGGTTGTGAAATTTCTAGTTTTTCAGCAACATCAACTTGGGTTAATTGTGCTTGTTTTCTTAGAGTTTTTAAGCGTTCCGAAAATTCCATTTTTAATCCTCTAAAAATTTTTAAATTTTTTCAAAAACTTCTTGACAAATATAACCATTGGTTATATAATGTAAATATAGCTGATAGTTATATCGGTTTTAAAAATAATAATGCTAACTTTTAGCATCACGAACTTTGAAAATTTAATAAAAAGTGCGTCTGACAACCAGAGAACTGATTGCCAAAACTACACTAAACTTCGTACCTTTATTGTAAACGTTTTGGAAAGAAAAGTCAAGCTTCTTTATGGTTGAAGCGAAGATTTAAAACATTTTTGTGGGCTTCCACGCATTTCGGATTTTCGCACTTTTCCGTATAGTAAAGTGAACTGGCTTCGCCAAAGGGCGTAAGAGAATCCATTAGGTATGATAATGACTACCTTTTGAGATTGGCTGGGAAAGCGATGGTAATTTACGCAAAGCACCTTGCTAAACGTTGCCACCGTGGAAAGAGTATTCTTTCCAACCAAATAACTTTTCTTTACTGCTGTCTATCCTTATTAGATAGACTAACTCTCAAGCTACTAAGTCTTCCTAATTTCTTGGTAGCTTTTTACTTTAACAATAAAGGAGAAAACTATGACAAACTTTTTTCGCATCACAATGTAAAAGACTCTACAATAATTATATCTTCACCGATAGAATGTTTCGTTCATCTGAGAAACTACAAGCTCAACTTTATTCTCAAACTCTCAGTGATTTAAATAAAATAGCTAAAAAATCAATAGATACTGGATTTTCTCAAAGTGAAGTACAATTTTATACTAGAATGTTTAAACGTAAACTTTCTATTCATTATTACTCAAGAGTGAAGCAATTAGCTTAGCTCTTTTTATTTTACAATCAGAAAGGAAAATACTTATGATCCCAGAAACACTAAAAATGAAACCAGAATTTATCGGCCCAGCTTACTATGAAAAATTAGGAAATACCCCACGTTTTATCTTTGGAAAAGAAGGTAAATATCAACGTCATATTCTAAACAGTGAAATACATGGTTCCTTCCATGTTATCACACCTGCTTCTGCCACTATCTTCCCAGAAGATGCTCTTGTAGAAGTTGTTAATCCCATCTTCCTATCAGACACTTCTCTGAATGGAAATTCTGTGGCGCCTGCACTTAATGTTTTTGCTGAAAAACTAGTATTTAAAAAATAATTAAATAAAGGAGAAAATTACATGGCTAAAATTGGATTAAACTACGGAGAAAAACTACAAATTGCTGACAAAACTTATCGCGTCATCACTGATGGTTTAGACGTCCCTCAAGTCCTTGGTAAATTGACTTTCCGTGGCATTGAAGGACCTGATATTATCTTTGAGGAGGACCGTTCACAACGAAATCCTGACGGTTCATTTGCTCAAATTAATACTGGAGAAGTCCGTGGTATTGTTGTTGCGATTCATTCTTCTATACAACATCAGACACTCTTCTTTACTATTGCAGATATGTCAGAATCTGAAATTGAAGATCTTGGTCTAAAATATCGTGAAGAAATTGAATTAGAAGATATTGTCATTACACATACTCACGTAAATCGAAACGATATCTTCAAATTATTTGCTTCTAAAATTAAGAAGAAAACAGGAGGTACACCATCCAAGGAAAATAAATCTGTAGAACATAAAAAGCAAGACTAGGAGGTAAGACATTATGAGACTCTTTACCTATCGAGGACAAAGAGTTCGAATCATTCACCGAAAAATTAAGGGAATCACTTGGTTAATTCTGTGGTTTCCTTTTTTCTTTGCTATTAGCCTTTATACTTACATTCATCTAGAAGAGTTAAAAATTTATCCCATACCACAAGCTTATTTTATAGGCGCTGTATTCTTTAGTTCTTCTATTCTTGCTTGGCTCATTAATCACCTTTGTTACGAGAAGCTACTATTCTTTCAAAAAATGAATAGCTTACGTATTTTATCTCGTTTTTTACTGGAGAATAATCTATACCTCTCAAAAAAAATTAAACGAGAAAATAAGATTAGTGAAAAGATTGAACTTCCCCAAGTATATCTAAAACAATCACCATATAGAATTGAAATTAGCTTCATCTTAGAAGGGAATAAATTTCAGGAACGTTTCTTAAACCTTGGCTCTACCCTTGAAGTCATGTTTAATGGAGATTTTCGAAATAAAACTTTCGATAAACGTTTTATCAAATATGAAATTGCCATCAATCGTATCGATAGTCGTATTTCTATTGATAATGTTATAGTCAAAGGTTCGAAACTACAACTCATGAAAGATGTGACTTGGGACTTTATTGAAGAACCTCATCTTCTCATTGGCGGTGGAACCGGTGGAGGTAAAACTGTTGTCCTCATGACTATCATCTATGCACTCGCTAAAATTGGATTTATTGATATTTGTGATCCCAAAAATTCTGACCTAGCTGGTTTAAAAAAGATACCTGTCTTTCATAACCGAGTCTTTACTAGTAAAGAGGATATCATTAACTGTTTTAAAGAAAATGTAGAGTTTATGGAAAAACGCTATAAACTGATGTCTTCCTCCCATAAGTTCCAAGCTGGTAAGAACTTTACGCACTATGATATGAAACCAAAGTTCATTCTAGTAGACGAATGGGCAGCTCTCATGGCAAAAATAGACCGTGATTATAGTCAACAAGCTGAACTTATGGAATACCTATCTCAACTCGTCCTAGAAGGTCGTCAAGCCGGTGTCTTCATCATTTTCGCTATGCAACGGCCTGATGGTGAATTCATCAAAACAGCTCTTAGAGACAACTTCATGAAGCGTCTCTCCGTCGGTCATTTAGAATCAACAGGATATGACATGATGTTTGGAGATGCAAATAAAACAAAAGAATTTAAAAAACTCGATGAAATCAACGGAATCAAGGTCAAAGGACGAGGCTATATCGCAAATAATGGTGAGTTGGCTGGTGAGTTTTTCTCTCCTTATGTACCGCTTGATCAAGGTTTCTCCTTCTATGATGCTTACTCACAAATACCAATTATCGAATTTGAAGGAGAAGAATTCTCTGCCTTTGAAGAATTCCAATCGCAAACTAAAACTAAAAAAGAGACACAGGAGTCTGATATGGAACTTGAAACTACTAATCGTACCCTTAAAGACTTTTCTGATGAGTACAATCTAAAAATGGTAACACTACGGAAAATAATCTATCTATTAGAGGAAGAAGGAATGACTTTTGAACGTTCCGAATCTGCTATTTTAGTAGAACCTTTCCAAGAAAAACTCCTTCTTGAAATTCTCTCACAATTTGATGAGGACGGACGTAAATCTTATCCAAAAGCTGTTGAAGCGATTATTAATCATCATGGGCTAGGACAAGGGCAAGGGCAAGCCTGACCACAGGTCAGGCGCAGACCGTAGACCGACGTTCCTAGTCCATGATGAAACTTCAACCCCCGGTTTCTAACAGGGGGGTTACATTTGGCAAAAATGCCATATCCACCCCTCTTCATTCCTTATGGTAGTTGAGTTTACAGATTTCAAGAAGTGTGTAACTTTCGTCAAAAAAGTGTGTCACTCTAAAAAAAGGAGGTATACTCATGAATGGATAAAATCAGCCCATTCAATCTTAAAAAATTTCGTCAAGAAACTGGGATGAGTCAAAAACAGTTTGCAGAAGCTATTGATCTTCCAACTAGAACCTACCGTTCATATGAATCCGGAGAACGAGGTTTAACTCTCGAAAAGTTCCGAAATCTTAAAGAGAAATTGGGATTTCATAAAGATTATGAAGAAAATAGACTGCGTGCTAGAATTGACTATGTAAGAATTTCATTCCCATCCCTACGAGATCTAGAAAGCTTTTGTAAAAACTTTCTCTATTGTCATCTCACTGAATTCACAGAACAAGAAACGCGGCTCATGAATTACACTCATCTCTGGCAACGAGGAAATATTTGGATCTTTGATTTCTTTGATAAAACCGAAACAAAGGATTTTCAAGCTTGCCTTCAATTATCTGGTCAAGGTTGCCGTGAGATGGAAGTTCTTTTAGAACATAAAGGAGTAACCTGGCAGACATTCTTTCAAAATCTTCTTTATGCTTATGAGGATTGCCGCATTAAACGACTAGATATCGCCCTAGACGAGCTCTACAAGGGGTTCGGTAGAGAGGATGAACAAATACATCTCCCTGAGTTAATAAAACGTCTATACGCAAAAGAAATCATCCTAAAGTCACTTAAAAAATGGAATGTGACTGGTGGAGGTTCTTTTACAAATAATGAAGACATGGAAGCAAATCACGGACTATCTATTTATTTTGGTTCCCGTCAAAGTCAACTCTATTTCAACTTCTATGAAAAACGCTACGAACTTGCTCAACAGGAAAACATCTCCTTGGAAGAATCCTTGGAGATTTTTGGTATCTGGAATCGCTATGAAATTCGCTTTTCCGACCAAAAAGCACAAGGTACAATCGAGGAATATGTCAATGGAGTGGATATTGGAGAAATTGCCCGTGGTGTCGTTAATAAAGAAATTCAAGTCTATAATGGCACTAATCAATTCGGAGCTTATAAACCAGACGAAAAATGGCAAACACTTTTTGGAGGTGTTGAACCTTTAAAACTATCAACAAGTCCACAACCTTACAGTTTTGAGCGTACTATTCGCTGGCTAACCCATCAGGTATCGAACTCCTTAGCACTCGTGAATGAAGCTGATAAAATCATGCAGACGGAATACATGAAAATGATTCAAAACAGCGGAGAAATCACAGACCGAGGGAATGCAATGCTAAATCTTATTAAAGCAAATAAACAATACGAAACATAGAAAGGAATTATCCATGGAATATAAAGTAGAATTAAGCTCACTTGAAAGCTTTAAAGCCTGGTCTGGTGCACTAAATACATTAAACACCGTTCGAGAACGAGGAGGAATGGATGACTTAACCACTATCTGTGAAGAAATTTTCTGCGGAGACATCCCAACCGAAGTACAAATTAATGACTGGCTCTGGTTTGACTCTGACTTTATCTACCAAGCATTAGGTTACGAAGACCTATTAGAAAACTAATGTTTAAGAAAATATATAGAGAAGAATTTTTTCTATTACCTGATCAAGAATTTTGGACATTCTATATCCTTTTACGAAAAGGAAAAGACTATTACTATGAATGTGCCGCAAAATCTAGAGAAGAATCTCCTAACTCAAAAGGATTTTATACATACGACCATGCGCTATTCACAATAGATGGTGAGTTAATTAATTTCAACTTAAACATGCGCCCTTCTCTCATAACCTATATTCAAAAAACTATTAAAGTCAATCAAGAAACATTTAGAAAGGAAATAATTATGGCTACAAAAACACAATTTGAAAAGAAAGTCTGTCAACTTTCCTATGAATTTGGGGAATTGCTAAAGAAAAAGGACCACAATCAGGCTTGGACAAAAGCTGGTGAGTTAAATGCTCTCCTCAAAAAAGAAGAAGTTAAAGAACTAAAACAAGATCTAGTAGAGCAGCTACAAAATGAATTGCGAGGATACTACTTCATCAACGGGGAGATTGAAAAAGCCAATAAACGGCTTTATGCAAAAGGTTCAAAATTTATTGAATTAGCTAATATTTAAAAGGAGTGTCTATGAATAAATCAAAGAACTACCTACTAAAAATTAGAGATTATCTCTCAAATTTTGAAAAGAAAGAGAAGAAAGGAAAACCACCAAAATTAAAAATAGTAAATAAAAAGACTGTAAACATAGCCCTGATTGGAGGAATTTTTTTCCTCCTTTTTATTGGTCTAATGGGTTCTTTCCGAGCTATTACTCTTTCAAATCAAGTCACTTCTCTACAAGAAAGTATTAAAAACATAGACATCACTTCAAATCAAACTAAAATGGAGCCCGATCAATACAACTATCAACTTCAATACTATCTGAATGACTATGTTTATGCTTATTTTACTCTCTCCCAAGATACCGATAAGCAACAAGAGCAAGTTAAACGATTAGAAAACTTCTACAACTTTGTTCCTGATATCAAATCACAAGGTCAAATTCGAAATCCAAGTGAACTTGTCTCATCTCAATTACTGACTGTAGAGGATAATATTGCCAGATATAAGATTAAATACAAAGAAAAGATCAATAATGAGAATCCCAAAGAATACCAGACTGGTTTCAACATACCTTTTGGAAGAAAAGATGGAAAATTCTTTATATCCGGACTTCCTTGGTTCTCTGCTTTAACATCTTATCAAGCTGGACAGTTTAACGAAGAAGAAAAACTAAAATTATCTGCGACAGATCAATTCTCTGACTCAGAACATAAGAAGGTAGAGAAATTTCTTACGATTTTCTTTACAAATTATACTAGCAATCAAGATAATTTAAATTTAATTGCACCAGATATCACTGTTGTGTCTAATACAAAATTTAAAACTATCGACTATATTTATCTTAAAAATGAAGGGGACTCCCTCATTGCTTATGTGCAAGCTACTTTTGAAGTTGGAGGAAGTACTCACTCAGAAAACTTTACTTTTACCCTCTCAGAAAAAGAACAGACGTACTATGTCACAAAATTAGAACACACCATTCCATTAAATTATGCAAACGATAAAGAATAGGAGAAACATATGAATACTGGAAATCTACGAACATTTCTTCAAGGTGATGCCGTTTGGATCTTAGGAGCTATTGCTGTTCTATTAGCCATCAAAGCCTGGCGCAATAGTTCTTGGATTCAACTCCTTTCCGTACTAGGATTTTATGCCGTCATCGTCTCCCTTACCAAAGGGCAAGATATCTTGAAAGCTTTTGGTTGGTTCCTTAGACTTTTCGGAATTGAAACAGGTCTTTAACCATGAATGAAGAAAAACTATATGACTACAGCAAGGGGCTTAACGCCCCTTATTGGATTCAAGAAATAAAAACGAAGCAAGGTACACGAATTTGGTATTTCGCAACACCAATGCAGTTATCTTTTTTTATTGTCTTCATCTTCATTTTTGTGATGATGTTGCTTTTTGGAGGATTTATCTTGATTCCAATCGCACAATTCACACACTCTATTTCACTACTACTCTATTGGTATATTCCTTATAAATTAGCTAAATTTTATACCGAATATGAACCTCATGGTAAGAAAATGCATGTCTTTATTGGAGACTATTTCATTTATCTTTTTGATTTTAAATTAAACAAAAAAGCAATCTACCACGAAGATCGAATAAACCCAATAGATGAAATAGTTTTTGAAAAAACAAATTTATAGAAAAGGAGGATTTATGAGTATTATCTTAACTTACCCAATTAAAGCAACCAACAAAAATTTAGCACTTAAAAAAGAGCAATCAGTTGTTGCTTACTATCGCATCCCCAACACTCCCATCACCATTACGGATGAATATAAAAAAGAGAAACACAAGATAACAGTTTCTCAAATCATGAAGAAACTAAAGAAAAATAAGCACTTTGAGATTTCACTAATCCCAAAAGATTATCTCTTAGAAGAGAAATTGCGAGACTTTTCTGAAGCTCTCGCGAATGATAGTCGGAAACTTGGAGAAGAACTTCTTCTCTATACCGTTGATAGACTAACTGATGAGATGGAAATTCCCTATCAGTACGATTGGGTTGTAGGAATCAAGTTACGTAAACAAAACAATGGTGCAACTCTAAAAGAATTAGCTCTTGAGAACTTAACTGAATTCTCTGAGAAAATTGCTAATGGCTTGGGATATGAATTCAAAACAAATTTGACTTGGTATGAAGATTATAAAAGCGATGAAGAAACTGTCTTTCAAGCTTTATCTACTCTTCGTGCTAAACGTCTTACTGATGAAGAACTCTTTTATTATCAACGCATGCAATACCTTCGCTATATACCTCACTATAAGAAAGAAGTTCTTGCTAATCGTTCTCAATTCAATATTACAGACACTCTAATCAAGGTCCTAAAAGGTGGTTTCCTAAAGCTCGAAAGTCCTTATGGTTCGTCCTTTGTTACAATTCTTCCAATTGGAAAATATCCTGTGCAATTCAATGGTTTTCATTTAGGAGAGTTTGTCCAACGATTGAATTTTCCTGTAGAACTACGAATAAAGGCAGAATTCATTGATTCCAATAAAATAAAAGGGAAAATGGGCCGCTCTAACACTCGTTTTAGAAACATCATGGAAGAGGCAGAAAATACTGACACTGTTCAACAAGACGAAATTATTATGGGTTCCATTTCCTTAAAGGATCTCATGAAAAAGGTGGGTAATAAGGAAGAGATCATTGAATACGGAGCTTACCTTGTTGTATCAGCCTCAAGTATAAATCAACTTCGTCAAAGAAGACAAGTTATTCTAAATTACTTCGATGATATGGGTGTTGAAATTAGCGAAGCTTCACAAGATGCACCTTATCTCTTTCAAGCCCTTCTTTATGGAGAATCTCTTCAGAAAAAAACTCGGACATGGACACACATGGTCACATGCAGAGGTTTCTCCGAACTTATGCCCTTTACAAGTACTTCCTCAGGAAATCGTATTGGATGGTATATCGGCCGTGTAGATAACTGGATTGGACGCTGGGATAATATCGAAAAAGCTATCGATTCTTCAAAGAATATCGTCCTCTATAATGCCACTGTTGGAAACAAGGAAGATATCGCTGGTAAGATCACTAAAAACCCACACATCATCATTACAGGGGCAACAGGACAAGGAAAATCTTTCCTGGCTCAGATTATTTTTTTGAGTGTTGCTCTACAAAATGTCAAAACACTCTATATCGATCCAAAACGTGAACTTAGAAATCATTATCATGAAGTAATTAATTCTCCTCATTTTTCCGAACTATACCCAGAACGAAAGAAACAAATTGAAAACTTCAATTTTGTAACTCTCGACAGTTCTCTCCCATCAAATCATGGCGTGTTAGATCCAATTATAGTTCTTGAGAAAGAACAATCCGTAGAAGTTTCTAAAAATATGCTCGAGTTTCTTTTACAAGCTGTTGATGATGTCTCAATGGATCAGAAGACAGCAATCACAGAAGCAATCAATGCGATTGTAGAACGTAGAGCAACAGGTGAAAAAGTAGGATTCAAACACGTTTTAGAATCTCTAAGAAACTCCTCATCTTCTGAAATTGCTTCAGTTGGAAGGTATCTAACATCAATAGTGACTAATTCTATTTTAGAATTAGCTTTTTCTGACGGAACAACTCAAGGCCTTGACTATGAGTCACGAGTTACTATTTTAGAAGTCAACAATCTCAAACTCCCTAAAGATGATTCCACAAAAATTTCCGATCATGAGCGTAACTCCATAGCTCTCATGTTTGCGCTTGGTGCTTTCTGTACTCATTTTGGAGAACGCAATGAAAACGAAGATACAATTGAGTTCTTCGATGAAGCTTGGATTCTAATGAAATCCGCAGAAGGTAAAGCTGTAATTAAAAATATGCGCCGTATTGGACGCTCTAAAAATAATACTTTAGCACTGATTACACAATCTGTTCATGATGCAGAAAATGATGACGATACAACTGGTTTCGGTACAATCTTTGCATTCTATGAAAAATCAGAGCGGGAGGATATTCTAAAACATGTAAATCTCGAAGTTACTGAAAACAATCTAGAGTGGATTGATAATATGATTTCTGGTCAATGTCTTTATTATGATGTCTACGGAAATCTTAATATGATTTCAATTCACAATCTATTTGAAGATATCGATATGCTTTTGAAGCCAATGAAAGCCACTGTATCTTCAAGTCTCGAAAATAAATACGCTAGTTAGGAGGTGAATCTATGCAAGAGGCATTTGACAAGCTCAAGGGAGTGGATATCTTCTCTCTTAAATCCTACATGGAACCAACAGGTTATGCTTCTTTTAATGGAGCTTGGGTTCTCATTAATGAACTTTTTGTCAATCTCTTCTTTTTCATCCTCAATGCTGTTGTTGGCTTTTTCTCTTTGTTCATCCGAATTCTTGAAAGCATTGATCTTTACAGCGCATATAAAACTTATGTTTTTAACGGTGCAAAGAGTCTATGGAATGGTTTTACAGGTTCAACAAAAGGGAACGTTACTGACCAGTCATTAGTTGCATTACTTCTTTTGATACTTGGTTTTTATCTCTTCTACCAGTACTTCTTTTCTAAAGGCTCGTTTGCTAAAACTCTTCTTCACGTTTGTCTAGTCATTCTACTAGGATTTAGTTATTTTGGTACAATTGCTGGAACTTCTGGCGGACTTTATCTTCTTGATACCATCAATAATGTCTCGAAAGATGTCAAACAAAAAATTGTAAGTATTAAGGTGGACTATGCAAAAGGCAAATCTGTAAAAGTCGGTGAATCTATGGCGGATAGCTATATAGCTGAAACTTCCTACAAAGCCTATCTTTTTGTAAATACTGGCCAAGAGAACGGCAAATACAAAAACAGCCAAAATGGGAAAGAAGAAGATTTCAACGATAGCAAAGTGCTCGGAACTAGTGATAGTAAAGGACATTTCACTGCGGTAAAAACAAAAGAACGTTCTCAATATCTGGACGAACTAGGGAATGGTGCTAATGAGGATGGTGAAAAGAATCGTTGGGTTTCTGCAATGCCAGATTTTATCTTTATACGCACATTCTATGTCATCTTTAAAGTATTGGAAGCATTCGTCTTAGCACTACCAATCATTGTTATTCAATTGCTTAATATCATCGCACAAATTCTAGTGCTAACAATGATTCTCATATTCCCAATCGTTCTTCTTATTTCTTTTATTCCTCGAATGCAAGATCTAATTTTTGGGGTTCTTAAAGTTATGTTGGGTGGTTTAGCCTTTCCAGTAATCTCTAGTTTATTAATCTTGTTAATTTTCTACATTGAAAAAATTGTAGAAAATATGATTATTACTAGCTTTGATACCATTTTGAAGAATCTGCCATCCTTACTTCTACTCGGACTAGTCTTTAAATTATTAGTTTCTGTAGTTGCTAAAGGTGTCATCTACTTCCTGATCTGGAAGTACAAAGCTGAATTAATTCAATTTATCCTTGGCTCTAAAGCTAGATTAGTAACATCTGATATTGGTAGTAAGGTTGAGAATGGTGTAACCAAAACAAAAGAAATTACATCTCAAATTCCAACTCAAACCTTGAAGACAGCTCAACATCTTGGAAACTTTACACTAGCAGGTGCTGGATTTGCTAGTGGTATGGTGATGAATAGTAAGAGCCACTTCCAAAATATTGGCTCTTATTTTACACAAAGAGATACAAATCCATCTATAGAGAATTCACAGCCTGAATCAACTGAAACTCCAATTACACCAAAACTAACTGAAACAACTAATCCTCAAACAGAGACTGTTCAGAAAATTATTCAAAATCCAGTTGGTACTTCTACTATTCAACAAGAAACTACTCCAACAACCAATGATGAATTTCAAACTCTAAAGGAAGAACGTATTTCACCATTCAATCAACATCGAATTAACACGATTGAACAACAACTAGAAAAATACAAAGATTCTCAGTCAATGTATAAAGCACAAGGTTCTAATGCTTTCACTCGTGCTTATCGTAAAACAATGACAAGAGATAACAAATTGAAAGCAAATATTGAACGACGAAATCGATTGACTCAACGACTAAATCAACTGAGAGGAGAATTAAATGAACACTAAAATACGCTCAAGAACTGCATTCCCAAAAATTCTTGAAGAAACACTTTACCAAGCTTATAGAGAAGGAAAACGATCTGTCGATTTCCTTCTTTTATTTCCCGTTTTAGAGGAAGAGCAAGAACAAATTATTGAACAAGTTAAATCTCATTCTGTAGTTTTGGATGCTAAGTGGAGATTCGGAACTGTCTTATTTACTGCTTATATTAGACACTAAAATTAGAAAGGAGATTCTATGAAAAAACTAAAATGGTATCTATTGTCCCACCTCATTCCATTAATAATTCCAGTCTTTGTAATTATAATCTTCATGGGAGCAATTGGAGGAAGTGCAAATAGTTCTTCCACAACATCAAAAGATTTCAAATATGCTGAACACTGGTCAGACGGAGACCCATATACACATAACCTCCTTGTTCATCGTTACGGTATCAAAGCAGAACAATTAGATGGATTTTTAGATACATTAGGAATCTCCTTTGACCGAAACCGTATTAACGGAAGAAAACTTTTAGAATGGGAAGCTAAGTCTAACTTAGATGTTCGTGGCATTGTAGCAATCGCATTAAATGAAAGTTCACTAGGAACGGCTGGTATAGCACGGAATCCTGGCGCTAATATGTTTGGCTTTGGTGCATTTGACTCCAATCCAGAAAACGCGAAAAACTTTAATGATGATATAGCAGTTGTTAGTTTAACTAAGCAAACAATTATTGGAAACAAAAACGAAACCTTTAAAATACAGGATGATAAAGCTCTCAAGTATGCGAATGGAACTCTTAATAGTTCTATAGATGGTGGAGTATATTTTACAGACACTAGCGGTTCCGGAAAACGGAGAGCAGAAACCATGCAAAAACTCGATCAGTATATAGATGAACATGGAGGAACTCCAACAGCTCCGAAGGAAACAAATAATACTGAGTCTAGAATCAGTTCAAGCGAAATTCCATCTGGATATAGCATCACACAAACTATTGATACGACTAATTATATAGCTAGTAGCTATCCCTGGGGACAATGTACCTGGTTTGTTTTTAACAGAGCAAAACAACTTGGAATTACATTTGATCCGTACATGGGAAATGGGAATCAATGGATGGAAAAATCTGGATATTCAACCACGAAAACACCTACGGAACACTCTGCACTATCATTCTCATCAAGTCAAGCTGGTGCAGATCCAGTATACGGGCATGTAGCATTTGTAGAGCAAGTTAAATCTGATGGTTCTATACTTATTTCCGAATCGAATTTTAAGGGGCTCGGAATAGTCAGCTATCGAACATTCGATGCAGAATCAGCTAAACAATTTACATATGTCTTAGGACATTAGAAAGGAGAAAATATGTTAGTACAATTACCTGATGAACAAACACAAGAAATTCAACAAATGATTGCAACACTACTTAAAGATGAAATCCATCACTTTAAAGAGGAGATCGGAGCAGATAGTCCTTTCCTGAACAAAAAGCAGACTTGTAATTATTTAGGAGTATCTAATAATACTTTAGATATTTGGATTGCAATGGGACTACCCTATATTCGAATTGGAAAGTCTATTCGTTTCAACAAGGAAAGTATCAATCAGTGGATGACTCGACTAGAGATAAGCGCATAAGGAGGCAAAAATGGGCATTTCAAAAACAAAAAATGGATCCTATAGGCTAAGAGTATACATACCCGATGACGTACAAGGAAAGTTAGGGATCGGTAAACGATTTGAAAAAAGATTCAAAACTCGCAGAGAAGCAAAGGAAGCAGAGATTAAGTTAGCTGTTGATATTGAAAATGCACGTTTAGGAAGGTCTTCTACTTTATCTCAAAGAAAAGGAGACATCCTATTCAAAGATTTTTACAAAGATATTTGGCTAGAACCCTATAAAGCAGGGCAAGCCACTACTACTATTAAACCACCTACAGCAGTAACCGTTTTTCAAACAGAAAATCTCTTTCGTTTGCAGATTCTTCCAGTCCTAGGTAATTATTCTATTGATCATCTCAATGAAAATAAACAACTAGTTTTGTCACTTCTTACTCCACTATCGAATTCTTATGCCAACTTTAAATCCATTAGAGGGTACGTCAATTCTGTCTTGGACTGGGCAGAAGAGCTTGAATATATTCAAGTCAATAAGGTAAAAAAGACAATCAGTAGAATTAAAGCTAATAAAAAATTAGCTCTCAAAGAAAGTAAAAAGTTTGAAGACCTAGCATTAAATGAGGAAGAACTTAAACAATGGCTACAAGCATTTGATGAAGATCTAAAAAATGATCGAATGGAATTAAAAGATTATGCTTTGTTCTATACGACATTCTTTTTATCAGATAGAAAATCAGAAACCTATGCTCTCCAATGGAAACATATCAATTTTGAAAAAAATGAAATTCTCATTGAACAAGCATTAGACAAATTCGGGAATGTTAAATCAACCAAAGGAAATAAAAAAACTCTATTTAAAGCACCTAAAGAACTAATGAATATCCTGACTGATTGGAAAATAGAACAAAAAAAGCAACTAAAGCTGTTTGGAATCAGACAGAATGAAAAGCAATTCGTTTTCACATACAATAATAGAACAAACGGTATTAACGTTCCACTTCATATTGATTATCTTAATCATCGAATGAATTCTATTCGAAGAAGACATCCGGAACTTCCTCCAGCATCTCCTCACAAATTAAGACACACCGGAGCAACTCTGGCAAGACAGGCTGGAACATCATTAAATGCTATTTCAGAAGCACTTACTCATAGTGACATCCAAATAACGAAGACTTATGTCAATA
>ERZ773213.392-NODE-392-length-26366-cov-11.248071_pt1 | contig 26366 bp, 24 predicted proteins | sample MGYA00580996_ERZ773213 | MGnify/ENA primary metagenome ERZ773213 (study PRJEB29015, sample SAMEA2738152) | human oral metagenome | biome: human oral; feature: human-associated habitat; material: saliva | place: China | collected 2197 ...
AGACCACGGTCGTGTTGTCCAGCTCGGAGGCCAGCTTGTTGAACTGGCGCACGGAGGCGGCGCACACCCCGGTGTCCACCGAGGGGAAGATGTTGAGGACCACGCGGCGGCCGGCCAGGGACTGGCTGGTGACCGGGGCGAGGTCAGCGCCCACGAGGTCGAAGGCGGGCGCGGCCGAGCCCACAGCGGGCAGCTCGCCGACGGTGCTAACGGGGTCTCCGTGGAAGGTAATAGAAGCCATGGTGCGATCGTTGCAGGTCACGGCGCCCCTGGCCAGCGGGGGCGCTCAGCCCTGGGCGATTCCGCGACTCTGTCACGATTGGCGACTTTTAGGAGGCAGTATCCGCCAACATCCGCCAACCTCGCCGCGTCTGCGCTGGTCAGCGCCTTGGGAAGGTCGACAGCAACGGCGATCGCTCCCGAATAGTCGCCATCTGTGACACTTTGCGCCGCCGGCGAGCCCCGACGGCCTCAGTCGCGCCCCTGGCCGGAGCGTTCCGGCCCGACCACCCGGCGCACGAACCAGCGGGGCGCCAGCCGCAGCACGGCGTTGGCACTGCGGTAGCGCAGGCTCGGGGTGCAGATGACCTGGCCGCGCCGCACCGCCGCCAGGCCGTCGATGGCCACTCGCTCGGCGTCCAGCCACAGCGGCGCCTTCCACTGGGTCTCGTCGATGCCGGCCGCGGCGTGGAAACCGGTGTGCACCAGCCCCGGGCACAGCGCCGTGGCGCTCACCCCGGTGCCGGCGAGCTCGGCGGCCAGCCCCTCGGTGAAGCGCAGCACCCAGGCCTTGTGGGCCGCATAGGTGCCCATGGCGGTGTGCGCGGTCATGGAGGAGACGTTGAGAATGGCGCCGCGGCCGCGCTCCACCATGGCGCCGGCCGCCGCGTGGGAGGCCACCATGACCGCTCGGACCATGACGTTGAGGGCATCCTCCTCGCGGGCCAGGTCTCCCCCGACGAAGCGCTGCCCCAGCCCGAAGCCGGCGTTGTTGACCAGGAGTCCCACGGGCTTGCTCGTCTCCTGCAGGCGCTCGGCGACACGCTCAAGCTCATCGCGCTTGGACAGGTCGGCCTGCAGAGTCTCCACCTGGACGCCTGCGAACTGGCGCATCTCCTCGGCCACCACCCGCAGCCGCTCGGGGGTGCGCGCGACGAGGACGAGGTCATGACGGGCCTGGGCGAGCTGCCAGGCGATCTCCAGGCCGAGACCGCTCGTGGCCCCGGTGACAAGTGCTGTTCCCATGGCCGCAGACTACGAGCGATTGGTGAGTGCTCAATGGGAATCAGACACCGGCTACTCTGCTGCCATGCGCCTGGCCACCTGGAACGTCAACTCCATCCGCACCCGCGTCGACCGCGTCCTGGCCTTCCTGGAGCGTGAGGACATCGATGCCCTGGCGATGCAGGAGATCAAGTGCCGCCCCGACCAGTTCCCGGTCGAGCCCTTCGAGGCCGCCGGCTACGAGCTGGCCATCCACGGGCTCAACCAGTGGAACGGGGTGGCGATCGCCTCACGCGTGGGCCTCGACGACGTCACCACCTCCTTCCCGGGCCAGCCCGCCTGGGCGGCCAAGCCCGAGGCCGAGCCGGTCGTCGAGGCCCGGGCGCTCGGGGCAACGGTGGGTGCGGCCTCGGATGCGGCGCCGGTGCGTCTGTGGAGCCTGTACGTGCCCAACGGCCGCGAGCTCACCCACCCGCACTACACGTACAAGCTCGACTGGCTGCGGGTGCTGCGCGACGACGTCGCCGCCTGGCTCGAGGCAGACCCCGACCTGCCGCTGGCGCTGGTGGGCGACTGGAACGTGGCGCCCCGCGACGAGGACGTGTGGGACATGAGCGTCTTCGAGGGCGCCACCCATGTCTCGGAGCCGGAGCGCGAAGCCTTCGCCGCCTTCGCCGAGGTGGGCATGAGTGAGGTCACGCGCGAGCGGGTCACCAACTACACCTACTGGGACTACCAGAAGCTGCGCTTCCCGAGGAACGAGGGCATGCGCATTGACTTCGTCTACGCCTCGCCGGCCCTGGCGGGCCGCGTCACCGGCGCCGCCATCGACCGCGACGAGCGCAAGGGCAAGGGCGCCTCCGACCACGTCCCCGTCATCGTCGAGGTCAGCTGAGACCCAGGGCCACGGGCCGGGGCCGGGCACCGGGCCGCCGCCGTTGCCGGTGAGCCTGCCCTCCACGAACGACAGGGTCTACAAGGCCTACACGGCCAGGATCTGGTCACCGAGCTCGGACCAGGTCCGCCGGTGAACCGCCCCGAAGGGCTCGGCCCCCAGGAAGACGGCCTGGCGCTCGGCGACCGGATCCACCCAGATGAAGGAGCCCGACTGGCCGAAGTGCCCGAAGGTCTGCTCGCTGTTGCCGGCCCCGGTCCAGTGCGGGGACTTGGCTCCGCGCACCTCCACCCCCAGCCCGAAGGGGTTGGGGGTCTGTCGTCCGTACCCGGGTAGGACGCCGTCGAGGCCGGGCAGGACCGGCGTGCGGGCGCGCTGCGCGAGCGCGGGCGAGACGAGCCTGGGCGCGGCCAGCTCGCGGGCGAACAGGGACAGGTCGCGGGCGCTGCCCTCCCCGGAGTGGGCGGGCGAGCCGGGGATGAGGACGCTGGCCATCCCCAGGGGCTCGAGCACGGTGGTCTCCACCCAGGTCTCCAGGGGAGTGCCGGTGGCCTCCTCGAGCCGCTCCCCCAGGATCTCGATGCCGCGGTTGGAGTAGATGCGGCGCGTACCCGGGGCCGCCAGGCGCTCGTCGGAGTCGGCCGCGATCCCCGAGGAGTGGGACAGCAGGTTCTCGATGGTCGCGCCGTCGGGCGCGGGCGAACCGGCGGGGGCCCCCAGGTCCAGCAGTCCCCGGTCGACGGCGACCAGGGCCGCCCAGGCAACGATCGGCTTGGTCACCGAGGCGAAGGGGAAGACCTCATCGACGTCCCCGGCCTCGAGGAGCACGCCCTCACCGGCGGCGGACCTGCCGGTCACGACAAGGGCGGTCGGGAAGGGGAAGGCGGCCAGCGCCGGCAGGGCAGGGGCCGGCACCTGAGGGGTATCCGGGGTGGTCATCGCTCCTCCTCACCTGGATCGGCGCCCGATGCGGCCGGCCGAGCGCCCTCGCGACCGTACCTTACGCCCGGGGGCCGACCCCGACCTCCGTCTGCGAACCGTAGGGCACGGCCGCGAGCGCCGGCCGCCCGGAGCCACCCGGACCAGCCCACAGCCGGCCCGGACCACCCAGGCCTGCGACCCGGCGCGCCGTGACTGGGCGAAACCTGCCGGCTCGCGAGAGGATCGGGGCGATGCCCTTCTACCACCGCCCACCCGCCGACCGCGGCCCGCTGCGCCCCCGCTCCCCCATGGCCCTCGGCCAGGCGGCCGCCACTCCCACACCCGCGGAGCTGGCCGAGGCCGCCGAGGTCGGCTACGCCGTCGTCGACCTGGAGACCACCGGCCTGTCCCCCACGACGGACTCGATCCTGGAGGTCGCGCTCGTACTGACCGACGCCGCCGGGCGCGTCGAGCGCAGCTGGTCCACGCTCATCGACCCCGGCGTGGGCGTGGACGTGGGCCCCACCCATATCCACGGTCTTGTCGCCGAGGAGCTCATCGGGGCGCCCGGCTTCGATGAGGTCGCCGACCTGCTGGTGGCCGACCTGGCCGGGCGGGCGGTGGTGGCCCACAATGCCCGCTTCGACGTCGGCTTCCTCACCCAGGCGCTGGGAACGCGGGGGCTGCTCGACCGGGGCGCGCGGGTGCCGCGGGTGTGCACGATGGAGTGGGCGCGCCATTTCATGACGACGCCGTCGCGCCGGCTGACCACCTGCTGCGAGGTGGCCGGGGTGGAGATCGGCCGCCACCACAACGCGCTCGACGATGCCCTGGCCGCTGCCGGCCTGCTGCGCCACTACCTGGCGGTGGGGGCTCAGCGGGGCGAGGAGCCGGTGGCCTGGGCCCGCTCGCTCGTTGAGGCTCGCCGGTTCACCGGCTGGCACTGGGACGCGGCAAGGGCTCGGGCCGGCGTCGAGCGTCTCACGGCGCGCACCACGCCCGGCGCCGAGCGAGCCCGTCCCGAGCCCGAGTCCTCGGGGCCGACCCGCCCTGGATCAGGGCCACCGGGGCGGGTGTCGCCGCTCCGTTCCTGATCGGGGACTTACTTCTCCCACGAGGACTGCGTTCTCCTCCAGACGACTGGGGTACGGCCTCAGTCGTCTGGAGGAGAAGTACGTTCTGGGTGGGAAACGCAGTCCCCGATTCAGCTGACCACGCCCCGGCCGCCTGCTCCACATCGCACGGGACGTCCCGCCCCGGGGCTGTCCGCAAGGGCGCAGCCCCACGGCTCGGGGCGCCCCACGCCTCATCGACTGGCACCCGGCCCTCGCGCAGTAGGTCACGACGACGGCGCCCTCAAGGGACCGCGCAGCGCCCACGCCTCCTGGCGAGGCAGCTCAGGCCTCCGCGGCGTCCTCGCCCAGGGAGACGAGGAATCCATCGTCGTCCACGGCCACCCCGGAGACGGCGGTCACCAGGACGGTGGCGAGCTCCTCGACCAGGTCCCGGGCGGTCTGCCGCTCGCGGCGCCGGGAGCGGGAGACCACTTCAGCGTAGGCGTCGGCCTGGTCCTGCGGGATCCAGCGCAGGTCGTAGGACAGAACCGCCCCGCGCGCCCACGGCTCGCCGCGCACGGCCAGGGGCAGCCCGTCGGTGGCGCCGGCACGCACCTCGATGCGCCCCCAGCCCTCGTGCTCGGGGTCGACCGGGGTGACGACCGCGTAGCCGTCACGCACCTCCTCAATGACATTGCCGGTGGCGGCGGCGACGATCTCCTGGCGCATCGTGTCCTGGCGGACCTTCTCCGAGCCGCGCCAGGCCTTCTCGAAAACATCCGGGCCGATGCGCTCGACGAGGCTCTCCAGCTGCTCGGGGTCGATGGCGTCCAGCCCGACGGCGCCCCGCGGCTGAACAGCCTCCAGCGCGGCGCTCACCTCGGGGGCCACGGGCTGCAGGACGGCCACCAGGTCCTCCGGGCCGAGCCACACCGGGGCGTAGACGGTCAGGGAGGCCGAGACCTCCGGGCTGGGCTCGACCAGCACCGGGTCCTCGTTGTCCCCTCCGGGAATGAGCCGCAGGGCCCCGGCCAGGCGTCGGGCGATGGCGCGCAGTCGGGTGAGGGCCACCAGCTCGGCCCCCGTGGGCTGGGCGTGGGGGAAGGCGTCGGAGAGCGGGTCCAGGCCGGCGAGCTCGGCCGGCAGGGCGCCGGCACGGATGCGGGGGCAGTCCAGGATCATCAGCTGCGTGGTCCACTCCGGCGCACCCAGGAGGCCACGCATCTCGGCGTCGACCTTCCAGGGCCCCAGCAGGGAGACCCCGGGGAAGAGCTGGAGGCTGGAGACCCCCACCCAGCCGGACTGGATGTCCTGGGACAGGGCCAGGGCCTCAACCTCGTCGGGGGCGACGTCGTCAGCCAGGAGCAGGACGTGGTTGGTGTCCAGCAGCCCGACCGGCAGCATGGAGGCGGCGGTGAAGGTGCCGGTGTCGGTGGGCAGGGAGACGGCGAAGTCGGTCGAGTCGCTCATAGGTGCTTCTCCTGGGAGATGGGAGCGGCGCCGTCGGCGGGGGCCGCCGGGGTGTCGGGGATGCGGGTGCGGTGGAAGGACTGGTGGGAGCGGGAGGCCGTCGGTCCGCGCTGGCCCTGGTAGCGCGAGCCGGTGGCGCCCGAGCCGTAGGGGGCCTGGGCCGGGCTGGACAGGCGGAAGAAGCACAGCTGCCCCACCTTCATCCCCGGCCAGAGCTTGATGGGCATGGTGGCCGTGTTGGACAGCTCCAGGGTGACGTGCCCGGTGAAGCCGGGGTCGATGAATCCGGCGGTGGAGTGGGTCAGCAGCCCCAGGCGCCCCAGGCTCGACTTGCCCTCCAGACGGGCGGCGACGTCGTCGGGCAGGGTGATGCGCTCGTAGGTGGCGCCCAGGACGAACTCCCCGGGGTGCAGGACGAAGGGCTCGTCGGCCCCGACGTCGACGAGGTGGGTCAGCCCCTCCTGGTCGGCGGCCGGGTCGATGACCGGGTAGCGGTGGTTGTCGAAGAGACGGAACCAACGGTCCAGGCGCACATCGATGGAGGCCGGCTGAATCATCTCGGGGTCGTAGGGGTCGAGGACGACCCGTCCGGCGTCGAGCTCGGTGCGGATATCGCGGTCTGAGAGCAGCACGGGCCCGATTGTGCCAGGTCCTCCCGGAGGCGTCACACGGATTCCGGCCCGGGGGATCCGGGAGGCCCGGAGCGCACCTCAGCTGCTCAGCGGCACGCCGGAGGCGTCAACACCCCACGGCGCCTCGCCGGGGCGGGCCACCAGGATGAGGATGCCCTCGATGAAGGCCCAGATGGCGATCGGAAGAGCCAGGATCCCGCAGCTCAAGAGCGTGCCCAGGAGCTGGAAGAGAGCCTTGCCCGTGTAGCCCAGGTAGAAGTTGTGGATCCCGAGGGTGCCGAGGAACAGCGCCAGGATGCCTGCGGCCACCTTGGACTTGCTCGGGTAGCCGGGAGGACCGTAAGCGGGAACGGGGCCATAGCCGGGAGGAGCACTGTAGCCAGGGGGCGCGTTGTATCCGGGCTGGGGCCCGTAAGCGCCTTGCGGGTCATACCCCGGCTGGGCTCCGGGAGCGTAGGGGCCGCCGTAGGGCGGGTACCCACCTGACGGGTAGTCCGTGGGGACGGGCCCCGCGGGCAGCGCCGGCACATCCGGGCCAGGATTCGCAGTGAGCCCAGTCGGATCAGTGGGCTCGTGAGGGTTGGAGGGATCGGTCATGCGCTCATCACACCTATGAAGACGTCAGGGAATCCGCTGGCGAGTGTAGTGGGCAAAGGCGTCGCCGACGCGGTTCGCGAGGCCCCTGCGCAGGCCGATTTGCGTAGACGGCCGGAGTCTGGGTTAGACTTCCGCACGCACCTGGGACGCACGTCCTCTGGTGCCACGCGGGTGTAGTTCAATGGTAGAACTTCAGCTTCCCAAGCTGACAGCGCGGGTTCGATTCCCGTCACCCGCTCCAGCCCGAGGGTCCGGACCGTCACGGTTCGGGCCCTCGTTGTTGCGCGGCCCTGGTTGGCGCGCGCGGAGGCGGCCTCGGGGTGGCAGCCTGTGGGGCCGGGGACAGTCGACGCCGTCGGGGACAGTCGACGCCGTCGGGACAGGGCTGCACAGCCGGGGACAGTCGACGCCGTCGGGGACAGGATTCCCGTCCCCGCACGCGTGACATGTCCCCGACCGGAAGAGAAAGTCCCCGACCGCGCGGAGTGGCCCCACCAGGATCAGGACAGGACGGCCTGCAGGTTCACCTGGGCGCTGCCCAGGATGCCGGCCGGGTCGCCTCCGGCCAGCCCGGGCAGCTCGTTGTCGAAGGTGGCGATGACGTCCGAGGTGCCGGAGGCGGAGGGCACGGGCTGGGAGTACTCGACGCCGGCCAGGAAGGCCGCCTGGTCGGCGTGCTTGCCCTTCCAGGTCTCACCGGCGGACCGGCCTGCAGGCACCGTGCCCGCAGCGCCGGCTAGGGCCACCTGCCGCTCGGCGCCGGTGAGGTACTCCACGAGCTTGATGGCGTCGGCCTTGTGCTTGGAGGCCTCCACGACTCCGTAGAAGGTGGGGAACTGCAGGGTCCCCTTGCCGCCGCTGCCGGCCGGCAGCTCGACCACCTTGTAGGAGATGCCCGAGTAGGTGTCCGCCAGGGTCTTGGTCAGGGCCTCGGTCTCGATCACCATGGCGGCCTGCCCCTGGCCGAAGGCGTCGGCGGCGGATCCGGCGGGCAGGTCGGCGCCCCAGCCGGCCGACCCGGAGGACAGGAGCGTCTTGACCTGGGTCAGGCCCGCCACCGAGCCCTCCGAGGAGGCTGTGGCCTTCGTGCCGTCGGCGCTGGTCAGTCCCCCACCGCCCTGGACGAGGAAGGCGCCCACGCGCGTGTAGGAGGCATCGAGGGTCAGGCCGACGACCCCGCCGGAGGTGAGCTTGGCGGCCACCTGGTCGAGCTGTTCCCAGGTGGTCGGGTAGTCCGAGTCGCTCAGGCCCGCGGCCGACCACAGCGAGGTGTTGACGTACAGGGCGAGCGTGGAGACGTCTCGAGGCGCCGCGGCGATCTTCTCCTGCCGGGTGGCACTGGTCAGCAGCGCGGGGTTCGCGTCCTTGACGGCGGCCGCCCCCTTGTCCCAGGAGTGCAGGGCACCGGCGTAGCTGGACAGCTGGGCCGGGTCGAGGACGACGACGTCGATGCTCGGCTCGGCCGTGATCCCGCGAGCCAGCTCCTGGGAGACGTCGGAGACGGGCTTGACGTCCACCTCCACCTTGGTCTCCTTGGTGAATGCCTCCACCGCCTTGGACAGCGCCTCCGCGGCGGCCTCGCCCGCGTCGGGGACGATGAGCGCCATCTTGCCCTCCTCGGTGGCCTCGTCCTTCGACTTCGACGAGCAGGCGGCGAGGGTGGCCGCGGCGGCCAGCCCCAGAGAGGTCAGGGCGAACGTCCTGCGGGTGAGCATCATGTGTTCTCCTAGAGGGAATCCCGGAGTGCCCGGGAGCGGGATGAGCCCGGGGCCGCGACGGCGCCTGTGGGCTCGCGATGTGCGACGTCGGGCGGGGACGGCGGGAGGGCACTGCGGGCCCCGCGTCGCCAGGAGGAAGCGTAGGCCATGTGGGTGGCGAGCTCGGACTCGAGCCCCCGCCCTCACCTCACAGGAGATCGCGCAGGGCCAGCACGACGACGCCGGTGGCCGCCGCGTCCACGAGGAACCAGCTGGCCAGCCACACCCCGGCGGGCACCCGGGTCAGATGGGCCAGGGTGCGGTGGTCCTGGCTCGGGTCGCGTGAGGCGGCGACGTCGCGCAGGGAGTCCCAGGCCCCCACCAGCAGGGCCAGCCCGGTCCCGGCGACGACGCCGTCGCGCCACTGCCCGCCCCACCACCACAGGGCCCCGGTCAAGGCGGCCACGAGCAGGACCAGCAGGACCGTGCGCACGGAGCGGGACATGACCAGCAGGACCGCCAGGAGGACCAGCCCCAGCAGCAGGACCGCGCTCGCCCAGCCCTTGAGGGCCAGGAGCACGACGACGGCGCCGAGGACGGCGGGGGCGGGGTAGCCGGCCCAGGAGGTGGCCACCCGGCCGGGGCCGGTGGGCTTGCCGGCGGTGACGGCGTGCCCGGACAGGTCCCGGCTCACCACGAATCCGAGGAAGCGCCGTCCCACCATGAGGCCGACGGCGGCGTGCCCGGCCTCGTGGACGATCGTCACCAGGGTGCGCCCCCAGCGGCGGGCCGGAGCCCAGGCCAAGACGATGAGGAGGATCGCCAGCGCCGGCCACAGCACGCCGGGATCCAGGCCGACGACGCTCGAGGCGCGGGCCAGCAGGTCGTTCCAGGTGTCAGTCCAGCTCAAGTTCACGAGCGGAAGTCTGCCAGGCCCGCCCGCGTGCACGGCAGGCCGTGGCTCACGCTGTCAGCCGACCGCGCTGTGACGAAGCGAACCGGGGGCCTCGGCTCCCTCCAGGGGCTCGGTGGCGCGGGGCTGGGCAATGGTCGGCACCGCGTGGGCGGGCTGGCGGGCCCCCACCGCCCGCAGCACGAAGGCGTCCAGGCTCTCCAGGTAGGCCCGCCGCTGCTCCGGATCCGAGGGGGTCGGGCGCCCGCCCATGACGGTGGCGTGGATGAGGGGGATGACCTGCTCGGGCTCCTGGGCGGGGATGAGCCCCTGGTCCATGGCGTCGGTGAGGATCGAGGAGAGCATCTGGGCCACGAGCGCCCCGTGGGCCTTGAGGCGGCCGGCGGTCCCACGCGAGACCGCCCCGGACAGGGGCCCCGAGGTCGGGAAGTGGAAGTGCCGGGCGATGAGGGCCTGCTGGCGCACGTAGATGCGCAGGCGGTCGATCGGGTCCTGGGTGCCGGCCAGCGCCCGGGAGAGCTCCTCGGCGTAGCGGCCGGCCTCGTGCTCCATGAAGGCCAGGAGGAGGTCCTCCTTGTCCGCGAAGTGGTTGTAGACGGCCGTGCGCCCCACGCCCGCGTGGTTGGCGACGTCGGACAGGGTGATCTTGTCGAAGCTGCGCTGGCTCATGAGCTCGGACAGCGCCTGGAACAGGGCGGTGCGCGTACGCTCTCGATGCTCGGCCAGTGAGGAACCCAGGATCTTCGGCATGAGGCAACCCTAACTTACGAGATGACGCGGACGATAGAAGTGTCAGAAACTGGGACAGGCCGGAGCCGTGGGACTGCTGACGTCCTCGGGCCCGCGGCCCCGGGGAGGGCCGCCCGCCTGCGCCCCGCCGTCGGCGCCCCGGTGTCCATCAGCGTCTCAGGGCGTCCACGAGCGCGTCGATGATCGGCAGGTCCGCCTCCAGCCACGGCAGCCGGCGCAGCTGGTCGGGCGGATCCAGGCGCACCCACTCCAGGCGTTGGTGGTCGCCTCCGGCCCTGCCCCGCTCCCAGGGGTGGGCGGGCTCGGCCAGCCACACCCGCATCCTGAAGCCGTGCATGGCCGGCCAGGCCGGGGCGTCGTCGCCGGGAACGCTGTTCGGTGGCGCCGCAACCGCCAGCTGTCGGGGAACGACGAGCTCGGGCCCCAGGCGGACGCCCAGACCGATCTCCTCGTCCAGCTCGCGGGCCAGGGCCTGCTCGGGCCGCTCGGCGGGCTCGACCTTGCCCCCGGGCAGCTCGAACTGACCGGCGTGCTCAGGCGGGTAGGAGCGGGCCGCGCACAGCAGGGTGGTCGGATGCTCCAGGTCGTCCAGGACCGCGGCCGCCACGACGAGGCGGGAGGCCCGCCCCGTATCGGAGTCACTCACCAGGGCTTTCCCCCTCCTTCGCTGCCGCCGGACTCCTCGGAGGTTCCCGGGCTGCCGTTGTTGCGGTCCCGCAGGCGCTTGGCCCGGTCATCGACCGGGGTCGGGGTCGGCTTGGCGCTCGGGGTGCTGGAGGAGGTCTCGCCCGGCGAGCTCGACGACGACGGGCTCGAGCTCGGGTCGCTGCTGGGCTGGGAGGAGGCGCTCGAGCTCGGGTCACTGCTGGGCGTGGCCGAGGGGGTCGAACTCGGGTCACTGCTCGGCTGAGAGGAGGGGGTCGAGCTCGGGTCACTGCTGGGCGTGGCCGACGGGTTCGAGCTCGGGGAGGGATTCTGCTCGGGCGGGGGCGGCACCTCGCAGGCATCGGCCGCCTTCATAGCCGCCTCAGTGTGCTCAATCACCGCCGCGAGGCTTCCGCTCTCCTGGGCCTGGGCCGCCAGGGTGAGGTGGGCGACGTACAGGTTGGTGCGCACCATGCACTCCGGGGAGCCGGCCTCCTTCACCTTGGTCTCCGGGTCGACCTTGGCCTTGGGAGCCTCGCTGAGAGCCTTTTTGAGGGTCGTCACCGCCGAGGTCGGGTCCTTCGCGGCGAGCTGACCGGTGCCCAGGTTGAAGTGGACGCGCCACTGCTCCAGCCACGGATTGATCGCGGCAACCGTGCGGTAGCGCGACAGGGCCGTGTCGTAGTGGCCGGCTGCCGCGGCACGGTTTCCGGCCAGGGAGATGAGGAAGATCGAGCCGAGCCACAGGGAGATGATGGTGACCAGAGCCGCGGGCACCCCGCCGATCGTCAGGAGCCGACGACGCCGCTTGAGGCGGGCCTCGCGCCGCCTGGGGTCCTCGGGGGCCGGGGAGGAGGCATCGTCCTTCGGGTCCGCATTCTGCAGGTAGTCGACCTCCTGCTCCGAGGGGGCACCGGCTGCCTCTGGCGCACCCGGGGCATTCTGTGCACCGTCGGCAGCACCGGGCTGTGTCTCGCCGCCACCCTGCCCGGGGACCTCGCCGGGAATGTGTCCTGTCGTCATCATCGTCCCCTTCCCATGAGAAGACGCAGGCGACGGTCGGCTCGCATGAGGTCGAGGATCTCCCACAGCAGCAGACCGAAGGCGATGAGTCCCAGTGGCCAGGTCAGGTACACCCGGGCGTTGGTCTTGGCCCGCCCGTCGGAGGTGACGGCCTCGATGTCGAGGTTGGTGAACTTGCTCGTCGGGTCATCCCCCGAGCCGCCGGTGCGGTGGTAGTAGGGCAGCCCCAGGTCCTTGGCCACCTTCTGGAGCTCCTCGGCGTCGATCTTCGACACCCCGGGCTGCCCGCCCTGGCCGTCGGTGATGTAGTCGGACTGGGTGTGCTCGCCGGTGGACGGCGAACCGTCGTAGCTGCGCATCTTGCCGCCCTCGGTCGAGCCGTAGCCCAGCACTGCTCCGCCGTCGACGAGACCGGCCAGGGACTGCCAGGAGATGCCGGCGTTGTCGGCCGTCTGAGCGCCGCGGCCGTTGTCGGTGGCCTCGCCGTCGGAGAAGATGTAGACGAGGCGGATGTCCTTGGGCTCGGACTGGCGGGACTGCGCCAGCGTCTGCCCCAGCACCGGAAGCGCCACCTCCAGCGAGGAGCCGACGGAGTGGCCCGTGACCTCCTGCTTGAAGGAGCCGATCCAGGCGTCGACGGCGTTGGTGTCGTGAGTCAGCGGCAGCTCCCTGGCCGCCGTGTTGTCCAGGGCGATGATGGAGAAGCGCGAGTCCGGGAAGGCCTCGCGGATGGCCCGCATGTCGGCGCGCACGCCGTCGAGCCTGGTGGAGGCCGACTGGTCGACGCCGTCGGGCCCCTTGCCCTGGTAGTCCTCCGCGGCCATGGATCCGGTGCGGTCCACCACCATGTAGATCTCCACGTTGGAGACGCTGATGGCCTCGCTGCCGCGGATCGCCGGCCCCGCCAGCGCCAGCACGATGACGACGACGATGGCCAGGCGCCTCCACCAGGCCCGGCGGGCGGCCGGCTCGGCATCGTCACGGACCAGGCGGCGTCGGGCCACGATGAGCAGCCCCGTCAGGGCGGCCGCCACGAGGAGGACGAGGATCCACCAGGTGACCGGGATGAACGCGAAGTCCCCGATGATCGGAACCGGCTTCATGCTCGCCTCCAGGTAGTCAGTCCCAGGTAGCCCAGAAGCACCAGTGAGAGCGTGATGACGAGCCGCTGGGGGACGTCGGTGCGACGGGTCTGCTTGCGGCCCCCGAGCGCGGAGACCTCGGTCTTCTCCAGCTCCTTGACGATCTGGCCCCCGGTGCCGGAGTCCTCGACGTCGTAGAAGCGCCCCTTGCCCTGCTCCTCGGTGACGGTCTTGAGCTCCTCGCGGGACTCCTCGGGAGTCTTGTCGAGCAGGTCCTGGTAGGGCTGGTCCTCGTCGGCGCCGTAGATGGAGAACAGGCGGATCTTGCGCTCGGCCAGGAGCTTGGCGGCGTCGGGCAGGGGATAGATCTGCTCGTTGTCGGGGTCGATGACCTGGTTGTCGGTGGCCAGGATGATGGAGCGGGAGCGCTCCAGGCCCTGGTTGTCGAAGGCCTGGGCGCAGGAGGCGAGCCCGTCGCCGGCCAGGGAGGAGCCGTTGATGCTGGAGTTCACCGTGCCGCCGAAGGCCTCCTGGTAGGCGAGCTGCTGCTTGTAGGTGACGTTCTCCGGGTCGATGTCCAGCACGTCGCCCAGCTCGCTGAGCTGGTCACGCAGCAGCTCGTAGTCGTCCGTGAGCGGCACGATGGTCTGCGCGGCCGAGTTCCAGGCCACGATCCCCACCCGCTCGCCGTCGAAGTCCTCCAGGATCTCGGAGAAGGTCGTCAGGACCGAGGAGTCGATCCTGACCATCGACGTCGACACGTCCAGGCACAGGACGATGTCTCGGTTGGCCAGGGCGTCGGAGCGCTCGGTGACGCGCACGGGCCGACCGGCGATGGCGGCGGCGCTCACCAGGCCCGAGACCAGCAGGACCGCCAGGAGCGCGTGCAGCCAGCGCTGAGCCCGGATGCGCTTGCGCACCGCCGGCAGCTGGAACAGGCTCGCCGAGTTGGCCAGACGGCGGGGCAGCTCGACGACCTGCTCGCTCCCCCGCCGGCTCCAGGACAGCCCGGAGCGCTTGGGCGCCCCGGTGGAGGGGCCCAGGCCGGAGCGGCGGTCGATGATGAACACCGCGATGATCGCCGCGGCGGCGATGACGACAAGAACAATGAACAACCAGAGCATCACCATCGGGTGACCACCTCCCTGGCGTGGGTAAGGGCCTCCTGCGCGGCGGCCTGCGGCTCACGGTCGAAGGAGGGCTGCTCCCACACGGCCAGCAGCTCTCCGACGTGCCCCAGCGGGTTGATATCCAGGGGACGGCCCGCCGCGCGCACACTGCGCCGGCGCTCCTCCACCGAGCTCGGCCCGGCGGTCGCGGCCATGTCGAGGATCTCCGAGACCGTGGCGGTGGTGATCTCCTCCCCGCTGCGGGCCTCGGCGAAGCCGCGCAGCAGCGCGGCCAGCTCCAGGTGCAGCTCGCGCAGGTCCAGATCACCGGCGTCCCAGCGCTGGGAGATCTCGCTGAGACGCTCACCCCACTGGCGGCGCTCACGGGGCGCCATGGGGATGTCTCCGACCTCCTGGGAGATGTCGCGGCGGGTCACCAGGAAGGTCCGCAGCAGCCAGGCGGTCACCAGCAGGAGGCCGACGACCATGACGATGACCATCCAAATCGGCATGAGGACCGGGGGCATGATCTGCATGGGTCACCGCCTCCCTCTGGCCACGGCGGCGCGCTCGCGCTGGAGGAGCTCGGCGATGGAGTCGATGAGCGTCTCCTCGGAGGAGACGACGCCGTACTCCAGGTGCCGGGCGTCGAGCACCTGCTCGACGCTGGTGCGCCACTGCTCGCGCACCACGGCCGCCTGAGCGGCCAGGTAGGAGTCCGCGCGCAGGAAGGCGGGGATCTCGAAGGGCAGGTCGATGTCCCGCCCGCGGCCGCCGTCCGGGCGCAGCGGGTCGTCGTCCTCGATCTGGACGACGATCATCTCGTGCTGGATCGACAGGCGCCGCAGCCAGGTCGCGGCGTCGGGGCCGGGGTGGGCGGTGTCGGTGATGAGGATGACCAGGCTGCGGCGGCGGTGCCAGGTGCTCACCCGCTCCATGAGGCGCGGCAGGCTGGAGGGAGGGGCCCCGGGGGCCAGCTCGAAGACGCCGGGCGCCCCCTCAACGGGAGCGTCGAGGTCCTCGTAGGTGCGGGCCAGCAGCGCCAGCAGGGTCTCCACGTGCTTGGCCCCGGAACGGGCCGGGCGCGAGATCATCCGGCCGGCGTCACCGGCCACGAGCGCCACCGAGTCCCCCCGCATCCGGGCCAGGTAGGCGAAGACCTCCGCCACTCCCAGGGCCAGGTCGCGCTTGTCCTCACCCGAGGGGGTCATCGCCGCCATGGTCCGGCCCGTGTCCACGGCCAGCACCATGGGCATCATGGACTCGCGCTGGTAGCGCTTGATGACCGGCTGCCCCAGGCGGGCCGAGGACTTCCAGTCGATGTCGGAGATGTCGTCGCCGGGCCGGTAGAAGGACATGTCGTCGAAGTCCTGCCCGCGTCCGACGAACACCGACTTGTGGCGCCCGTCGAGCAGCCCCGTGGCGCGGCGCAGGGTCGGCAGGCTCAGAGCCGCGCGCAGACGCTCGATCCGCGAACCGCGCCGGCCCTCGCCGGAATCGGACTCGGGCGCCCCGGGAGCGCCGTGTACCTCCGTGCTCATCGCTGTGCTGGTCCCCACCGGGCTCAGGGCGTGGGGACGGCCGCGAAGATGGCGTCAATGATCGCCTCGGGCGCGACTCCGTCGGCCAGGGCGTCATAGGTGAGCACCAGCCGGTGGCGCAGCACCCCGTGGCGCAGCAGGCGGACGTCGTCGGGGATGACGTAGGTGCGCCCCTCCTGGAGGGCGACGGCCTGGGCCACCTTCATGAGCGCGATGCCTCCACGGGGGGAGGCCCCCACGCGCACCTGCCGGTCCAGGCCGGGCACGGGCCGCGGCCCTCCGCCGCGGGAGGTGTTGATGAGGGCGACGATGTACTGCTTGATGACGGGATCGACGTAGACCCGCTCGGCGGCCCGCTGCAGCCACTCGACGTCGTCGGTGGAGATGGGCCGACCGGTCACGGGCTGGTCGAAGGTCCCGTTGGAGATGCGGTCCAGGACGTCGGCCTCCTCGGAGGGCCGCGGGTAGGTGAGCACCTCCTTCATGAGGAAGCGGTCCATCTGCGCCTCGGGCAGGACGTAGGTGCCCTCCTCCTCGATGGGGTTCTGGGTGGCCAGGACCATGAAGGGGTGGGGCAGGGGGTAGACGACGCCGCCGATGGAGGTCTGGCGCTCCTGCATGGCCTCGAGCATGGCCGACTGGGTCTTGGCGCTGGAGCGGTTGATCTCGTCGAGCAGGACGATGTTGGCGTGGACCGGCCCCAGCTGGGTGGTCATCTCGCCGGTGGAGGAGTTGAGGATCTGGGTGCCCACGATGTCGTTGGGCATGAGGTCGGGCGTGCACTGGATGCGCCGGAAGGAGCCGGAGACCGCCGAGGCCAGCGTCTGGGCGGCGGTGGTCTTGGCCAGGCCCGGCACCGACTCCAGCAGGATGTGCCCACTGGACATGAGGGCGGTCACCAGGGCCCTGCGCAGCTGCTCCTGACCGACGACGCGCTGGGAGAAGATGTTGGCCACGGACTTGAGCAGCTCGCCGGCGCGCTCCACGTCGGCATCCCCGGCGCCTCGACGGCTGGAGGCGGCCCGGGCCTCGCGGCGCAGCGTCTCACGGGAGGGCAGGGGGCCGGTGTCGACCTTCTCCTCGGCCGGCGCCGCCGGTCCGGAGGGGTAGCCGGGAACCGTCATCCTGGATGACGCGGTCGGCACGGAGCCGGCCCCGGCGGTCTGCGGGTCGATCTGAGGAGGGACCGAGGGCGGCTGCTGCGCCGAGGCCGCAGTCCCCTGCCCGGCGGAGGAACCGACGGGCTGACCGGCCGCTCGGGCCGCCGGCTGCCCGGCCGGCTGGCCGCTCGACTGACCGTACTGCTGGCCACTGCCCCAGCCACCCGGCTGACTGCCGGGTTGGGCGCGGTGCTCGGGCTGCATGCTCATGGTTCTCCTCGCTCAGTTCTGGCTTGATTCCTCGCGCCACGTGCTCGCGCCTGGATAGGCGACGCATTGGCAGGCTATACGAGCCGGGGCCACCTGTGGCGCGAGCGACGGGGAAGTCCTCCCCACAGCGCCGGTAAGCCTCCACTTTTCACCGGATTCGCGCCACTTTGAAGGAAATGTGAGACGAGTCGTCATGGGGTGGCCGCCCCGGGATCAGAGCTGGCCGAGGTTCACCCGGCTTCCGGCCAGGCTCAGCCGGAGCCCGTCATTGGTGACGATGGCGCTGGTCGGACGCAGCCCCGACGGCAGGGACTTCGCGGGGATCGTGATCTGCGGGGAGTCCAGCCCGACATAGCTGAGCATGCTGTCCTGCCCCGTGCCGACGTCGACGCCGAGGGTGTTCCCGCTCATCCGGGTGGAAGTGACGGTCAGGATCAGGCTGCCGTCGGCACCCAGCGACGGGGCGATCTCAGCCTCACCACGCAGACCGAGCACGGACATCGAGGCCTGGATGACCCCCGGATCCTGGGCGCTCGTCCCGGTGCGCTTGGCCTGAAGGGTGATGCCCTTGAGCTTGGGGTGCGATGCGGCGGCGAGCGTGGCCACCTGCTGCCAGCTGACGGTGCCCGAGGCCGCCACCGTGTCGGTCTGATAGGGCTTGTGCAGGCTGATGTGGCTCAGATCGACGTCGACGTCGCTGAGCGTGACCGAGGCGTTGCTCTGCCCCTTGGAGGTGATCGTCAGGCTCGGGGAGTCCACGCTCAGACTGTCCAGTGAGCCGCCGACGACCTGACTCAGAACGATTCCCCTGGTGGCGATCCGGGCGTCCGGACTGAGCCCCGGCAGGGCCGAGCGCACGGCGGAGTCGACCTGCCCGCGCACGAGGTACTCCGCCCCGACAGCCCCGGCGCTCAGGATGACGACGAGCACCACCAGGACAGCCACCCACCGTCGAGCGCGACGTCGGCCGGCAGGGCGGGGAAAGTCATCCTCGAAGAACTCCTCCTGCGAGAGGTCGTCCTCCTCGGGATCGTCCGCCAGGACCTCATCGAGGAGGGCCCGATCGGAGAGCTCCTCCTCGGTCACGTCCTCGCGCGCCCGAGGCGAGTCCGCGTCACTGTGGTGACTCATCGCTCCTCGCGTCACGTCATCGCCTCGGCGCCGACGGCGAGCTCTGGGCCACCGGGGCGGTGCTCACTGAGCGCTCGGCCGTCTGGTCGGCGGGGGCCTGGTTGGCGGCCCACTCCTCGTCAAGCATGTAGAGGTCCTCGGCGGTGACCATGAGGGTGGACACGGCGTGCTCCACCAGGGCGGTACGCCGGTTGGAGGCGGCTCCGGCCACCCGGCCGCCGCGCAGCCCGCGCACCCCCACCCGGTCGAGCTTCTCGCAGACGTTGTCGAGCTTGCGGTTGAACTTGGTCAGCGGCCAGCCCAGGCGCGCCGCGGCCGCCGCGGAGGAGGGGATCTCGGCGGCCCCGGTCCCGGCCCGTTTGAGCACCGGCTCGGACAGCGCCAGGACGAGCAGCAGCTGGGAGCGGGTCATCGGAGTCACCCCGATGGTGGTCTGGCCGGAGGACTGGCGCACGCCGTCGATCCCGGAGAAACGGTCCTCCCCGGAGGTGATGAGGTTGATCTCGTAGGTGGTGGGGCCTGCGGAGAAGGTGAGGATGACCCGTGGGAAGACCAGCGGCATACGGGCGCCCGGGGCCAGCCGGGACTGGACCAGCCCCTCGCCGTCGGTCAGGGTGGCCGACAACCGCGAGCCCTCGTTGGCGATCCACCAGAGGTTCTCGGAGTGGGCGAAGACCAGGAAGCGGCGGTGGAGGTAGGGGTTGTCGTCGATATCGAGGTCTCCGCCTCGGCCGATGACGAAGGTGTCGGCCGGAGCGACCCGGTGAATCTCTCCGGAGAAGTCCAGGACGAGCTCGTCGGGCTGCTCAGGATCGACCTCCGGCATCTCCGTCCACGTCAGGTCGCTCATGAATTCTCCTTCCACGGTCCCGGCTCATGATCGGCCGGGTCCAGTCTCGCTGAGATGCCGGAACCGCACCGGCCAAGCACAACCACTCGGACAGTGACCTCAGCCACTACGGAGCCTCAGCCACGACGGCGGATCGATACGGAGCGTCACTCCGTCACCGACATCCATGAGGTCCCCCATGAAGACCGGCGTCGGCATTCCCGATCCCAGCAGGACCGGCGTCGCACCGGGGCGGGCCAGGACGGTGCCGTTGGACGAGCCCAGGTCCTGAGCCAGGACGCTCCACCCCGAGGTCGTGAGCATGAGGTGGGAGCGCGAGACCATGTGCTGCGGGCTGGCCACCGGGACCAGGGCCACGATGTGCGGGTCGCCCCCGGCCTGCACCTGGGGGGCGCGTCCGATGACGACGTCGCCGGCGACCTCGACGGCGGCGCCGGTCGACAGGGTCAGCGTGGCCAGAGCCGGCCGGCGCACGTAGGAGAACACTCCCGTCAGGGGCTGGGCGCAGATCAGGCACTCCCGGAGCTCGGGAGGATTGGGGTGCCCCTGGGGGCAGATCGAGGCCCGCACGGGGGGCGCCGCGATCAGCGCCGCCTCGGAGGCGGAGACGACTTCCGTGTTGGGCAGGGCCTCCAAGGGCTGGGGCTCCCGGACGGGCTGGGGCTGCTTGCTCTTGGAGTTGTCCGGCGCCGTGGGGGTGTTGGCCGTCGGGCTGCCGCCCGAGCTCGCCGAGGGGGCGGTGGGGGCCCGGTGGGCGCCGCGGCGCCGACGCCCCGAGCCGGGCTCCGGCTCGGGGTAGTCCGGGAACGGGCTCACGTCGCCGGTCTCCAGGCCCTCCGCAGCGGCCTCGGTGGTCTGCGAGAGCTGCTGCGGCTCGATGGGGTCGTCGGGGTCCTCCCAGACGCCCGTCTCCAGCAGCTCGGGAGCCGAGTCCGTGGAGCTGTCGGATTCGGCAGGAGTCGCAGCCTCGGCGGAGGAAGGGGCCTCGTCAGAGGGAGGGGCCTGGGTGGGGGAAGCGACCTCGGTAGGAGAATCGGCCGCGGCGGGAGAAGGCACCTCCAGGGGCGCCGGCTCCTGCACTTGCTCCGGCTGCGGCGCCGGCTCCGGTTCCAGCTCCGGGGCTGGGGCCGCCTCCTGAGGCGAGCCGGAGATCGGGGAGATCGGGGTGATCGGTCTGAGCAGCGTGGTCTCGTCACTGGGCTCGGCCGGGACGATCCCGCTGGGCTGCAGCGCCATGGACCGCAGGTCCGAGCGCCGCAGCGCTGCGGCCCGCGAGGGCGCGGCGTCCTGGGGGGAGGGCTCGCTCAGGGCCGCGGGGGCCGCCGGCCCCACCGTCGGCAGGTAGGTGCCGCCCAGGGCCTGCAGGACCCGCAGGCCCGTCTCCACGGAGACGCCACCGGCCTGCGAGCCGGCAGCCGGGTTGATGACGGCGGTCCCGTCAACGCCGTCGACCCGCAGAGCACCGTCCGACAGGCGCGTCAGCCCCTCGGGCAGCGGAATCCGCTCGCGTGGCAGGGATGGGGAGGGAACCGGGGAGATCGTCACTGCGCCCCCTGACTGCTCGCGCCACCGGGGCGGGACGGGTGCGCCGTCGGCGGAAGATCCGGCACCTGGAGGGCGTCGACGACGACGGCGGTGGTGTTGTCATGCCCTCCGCCCTCCAGGGAGGCGGCCACAAGGAGCTCGGCCGTGCGCTGCGCCGTGCACCCGGCCGCCAGCACGGTGGCGATGGCCTCGTCGTCGAGCTCGTCACTGAGTCCGTCGGAGCAGATGAGGAGCCGGTCCCCGGCGGCCACCGGAACGCTGTAGAGGTCCGGGACGCCGGAGTCGGCGATGCCACCGCCCAGCGCCCGGGTGACGATGTTGCGGCGGGAGTCGCGGCGCGCCTGCTCGGGGGTGAGCTCGCCGGTCTCGATGAGAATCTGGACCCGGGAGTGGTCGCGGGTGACCTGGGAGAGCATGTCACCGCGCAGCAGGTAGACCCGGGCGTCCCCGATGTTGAAGATGACCCAGGTGGGACGCGTCACCCCCTGCTCGTCCGGAATCCAGGTCAGGATGACGCCGGCGATCGTCGCGCCGGGCAGGTAGGCGGCGTGGGACGGGATGGCGATGATCGCCTCCTGCGCGGCCACCACCGCGCGGACCACCGTGTCGATGTCGGTGATGGTCGCCCCGGCCAGGGAGTACAGGGAGTCGAGGGCCACCTGCGTGGCCATGCGGCCGGCGGCGTGCCCGCCCATGCCGTCGACGACGACGAAGGCCGGAGCGATGGCGAGGTAGCCGTCCTCGTTGATCGTCCGCAGGCGCCCCACGTCAGTGGCCGCACCGACAACGACCTCCGAGGCCCTGATGCCGTCCTCACCGCGGATCACGATGGCATCGGCATCAGCACGAACGTGCTCGGTCATCGGCTCCCTTTCACTTGCGTCGCGTGCACTCCCCTAGTAAACCCCAGCACCCCGTCCGGAACCACCGCGCCACCGCCCTGATTCCACCATGTGGGAGCCCACACCCGATCGGAGGCCGGCGGCGCCGGCCCCGCTGCACCCGCCGAACGGGCCTGCCTCACCGCCGCCATCGGCGACGATCCGCCGTCGTCGGACACTGACGGGCTGCGGCCGTGACCCGTCAGGCAGTCGGATTCACGGTGTCCTCAGGTAGTCTTCCAACGTGGCCGGCTGACCGACCCCTATGCCGCCGAGGTGGTACTGCGTTCCCTGACTCGGTATCACGGGCGGCCCGACACCCGACCCGCGACGGCCCCAGGTGCCGGTCACAACCTGGACCGACGTCGTTTTCCCGACCCTCGAAGGACCCAGCATGTCTCAGGCCAAGGACGAGCTTGTCGCGCGAGCGCAGGATCCCAATGCAGAGTTGGAGACCCTCCACCAGCTGGCGCAGAACTACCCCGGCCTGCGCCCCTACATCGCCGCCAACCCACGCACCTATCCCGCCCTCCTGGAGTGGTTGGGAACCCTGGGTGACCCCGCGGTCGACGCAGCCCTGGCCTCTCGCAACAGCCAGCCCCAGTCAGCGCCGTCGGCGCAGTCGGCGCAGTCATCGCCGCAGCTGGCGGTGGTCTCGCCCCCCGGCGCCCAGCACAGCGCCCCGTCGGCCAGGTCCTCCGAGGCCCCCACGCAGGTGACCCTGCCCCGTTCGCTCCAGCCCGGCAGCGCGGTCTCCGGCGCCTCTGCGATCTCCGCCACCAGCTCGAGGAGCGCCGCGAGCGCACCGAGCGCCTTCAACGCTGCCGGCGCGAACACGCAGGTTGACGGCTTCCAGGCCGCGGGTGACCCGACTGTCTCGGTGCCCACGTCCCACCCCGCCCAGGCAATGGCCTCCCAGTCACCGGCCCGGCCGGTTCAGCCCGCCCTGCAGCAGACCTTCCAGCAGTCCGCGAACGTCTCTCAGGCGCAGAGCCCGGTCATTCCGGCTCCCGTGCAGCAGGCCCCCGCAGTGGCCGGCGACGACGGCGTCTTCGGCGTCGGCACCGAGGACGACGACTCCGAGGCCCCGTCCTCCTTCCTGACCTCCAACCGCATCCTGCTCATCCTGGCGCTCCTGGTGGCCACCGTCCTGGTCTTCCTGGCGACCTGGTACCTCTCCGGGGGCAGTGACAAGGGCTCGGCCGCCGACTCGGGCACCGAGGCCCCGGCCGACTCCGGCCAGGCCGCGGCTCAAGACGGCTCCTCCCCGGCCGCCCAGTCCGCCTCCCCCTCGGCCTCGGCCACCCCGAGTGCCTCGGCAACCCCCACGCTCAAGGCGCCGGCACCCGCCAACGCTCAGGAGCTGTCCGCCTTCGACGCCCCCAGCGGCAACATCAGCTGCACCCTGAATGACAACAACCTCACCTGCGTCATCAACGAGCACGCCTCGACCGCTTCCTGCCCGTCCTCGAAGCCGCTGACGGTCACGATCGGCACGGACGGGAAGTCCAGCCAGAGCTGCGGGTCCACCTTCTCCACCAAGGGCGTCAGCCTCAGCTACGGCTCCGCCGCCAAGAACTCCACCTTCGCCTGTGAGTCGGCAGACTCCGGCATGCAGTGCTGGAGCCAGGTCACCGGTCAGGGCTTCATCCTCAGCCGCGAGAGCGTGACCCCCACCACCCACCGCAGCAACTGATCCGTTTCACCCGAGGTCGGAGCCCCGCCCGCCGGGGCTCCGACCCGTCCTATTCCTCTGAACCTCCTCTGAGCCCCACCTTCCAACAACGCACGACGTCCGATATGGCCACCTCCTACCGAACGATCCTCATTCACCCCGGCGCCCGCTCCTTCACGAGCGCCGGGCTCATCGCCCGTTTCCCCATGTCCATGGTGGGGATCTCCACGATCCTGGCGGTCGAGGAGCTCTACGGCTCCTACACGGCCGCGGGCCTGGTCAGCGCCGCGAACTTCGTGGCCATGGCCATCGGGGCGCCGATCCTGGCCCGCTGCGTCGACCGCTACGGCCAGTCGCGGGTCATGCTGCCCGCGGTGCTCGTGTCGTCCTTGAGCCTGGTGGGGCTGGCCGGCGCCGCCGCCGTGCACGCGCACCTGGGGATCCTGGCCGCCCTGTCAGCCCTGGCCGGCGGCCTGGCCGGTTCCATGGGCTCACTGGTGCGGGCGCGCTGGACGGCGATGCTCACCCGCCCCGAGGAGGTTCACGCGGCCTTCTCCCTGGAGGCGGCCCTGGACGAGGTGGCCTTCATTCTCGGGCCGGTGCTGGCCACGGCCCTGTGCACGACGCCGTTCCTGCCGGTGATCTCGGGCTGGGTGTGCTGCGTGGTGATGCAGCTGGTCGGGGGGCTGTGGTTCCTCGGCCAGCGCGCCACTGAGCCCGCGCCGCACCCGACTCGGCCGCGGCGCACCGCTGAGGCCGCCGAGCAGTCGGATCAGGCCGCGGCGCACCCACCGGTGATGCGCTACGGCGCGATGGTGTCCATCGCCATCGTCTTCCTCATCCTGGGGGCCCTGTTCGGGGCCAACGACGTCGCCGCGGTCGCCTTCGCCACCGAGGCCGGGCACAAGTCGGCCTCGGGTCTGGTCCTGGCGGTGTGGGGCGTGGGCTCCTTCGTCGCGGCCCTCCTCTACGGCTCGCGCACGTGGGGGTGGCCGCTGTGGAAGCAGCTCATGGCCGGGCTGGTGGGGCTGGCGGTGGGGGCCTCGACCTTCGGTTTCGCACCGAGCCTGGTGGTGCTGTCCGTCCTGGCGCTCCTGACGGGGCTGGCCATCGCCCCCACCCTGACCAGCGGCAATAACATCGTGCAGGTGACGGTGGCCCCCTCGCAGCTGACCGAGGGCCTGGCCTGGGTGAGCACCGCCCTCAACATCGGGGTCTCGATCGGGTCCCTGCTGGCGGGGCAGGCCACCGACGCCGGTGGCTCGCGCGCCGGGTACCTGGCGGTGGCCGCCTTCGCCTGGGGCGCCGTCGTGGTTGGTGTCCTGGGGCTGCCCGCGCTCAGGCGAGCGCGGACCAGCGGCTCGCTGGGCGGTCACTGAGCGTCCTCGGCGGGAGACTCAGTTCCCAGCGTTCTTGGTGACTCTTCTACACTCAGCACGATGCCGATCGCAGGAAATCCACAACACGCCCCCCTTCCCTCCCAGTCGGGCACCAGCCCCACGGGGCACCCCAGCCGTGGGAGCGGGACGCCCGCCGCCCGACCTGCGCGGCTGGTGGCGGCCGCGCGCGCCGTCGCCTCATCGCCCGTCGTCGCCGCCTTGGGATGGCTGACCCTGCTGGTGCCCGCCTACTGGTCCTTGGTGGATGAGCACGGCCAGTGGCTGTTCAAGCTGGATTCCTTCGTCTACTACGAGGCCGTCCGTCAGTGGCTCGACGGCGGGGACCTCTACAGCTGGTACGCCAACCCGGGCCAGCACCTGTGGCCCTTCACCTACACGCCCCTGGCGGCCTGGGTGATCTCGCCCCTGACCTGGATGTCGTACCAGCAGGCCACCGTGCTGCTGATCGTGGCCACGCCGCTGTGCGCCGCCGTGACCGCCTACGCGGTTCTCAGGCGGCTGGCCGTCGCGCCCCGGATGGCACGCGGCCTGGCACCGTGGCTGGCGCTCATCGGGGTCATCGCCCTGGAGCCCTTCCCCAAGACCATGGAGTACGCGCAGGTCAACGCCATTCTCATGGCGCTGGTGGCCGTGGACCTGTTCCTGGTTCCTGAGCGCTCGCGCTGGCGCGGGGCCCTCAGCGGTCTGGCCGCCGCGATCAAGCTGACGCCGGCGGTCGCGATCCTGGTGCTCCTGGCACGCCGGGAGTGGCGGGCGGCGGCCACTATGGCGGGCAGCGCCGTCGGACTGACGCTCCTGGCCGCCCTGGCGGCCCCCGCCGAGTCCTGGGAGTTCTTCACCTCGGCCATGTGGGATCCGGGGCGCGCCGGTTTCGCCGACTACTCGGGCAATCAGAACCTCAAGGGCGCGATCGCCCGGGGGCTGCCGGAGGCCGCCTGGAACCTCACCTGGGCGGTGTGCTCCCTGCTCGCCGTCGTGGTGGCCTGGTTCCTGTGCCGCCGGCTGGACCGGCTGCGGGGAGCCGGCGGCGCGGCCGGGGGTCCCGGGCAGGACGACGGCCTGATCCTGTCCCTCCAGATCAGCGTGGTCATGGTGCTCGGCCTGCTCATCTCCCCCATCTCCTGGTCGCACCACTGGGTGTGGTGCCTGCCCGTGCTCATGTCGGTCGCGGCGGCGACCTGGCGCTGGCGCTCGACCGCGCTCGGCGTGGCCGCCGCCGCCGGGTTCCTCGTCTTCGTCCTGGCAATGCAGTGGTGGTTCCCCGAGCAGAACCACGTGGAGCAGAACTGGCCCGCCTGGGCCAAGGCCGTCGGCTCGAGCTACACCTGGTGGGCCCTGGGCTGCGGGGCCGTCCTGTGGCGGGCGAGCGGCCGGCGGCTCAAGGCCCTGCACCACTGAGAGGCGCTGACAGACGCTGCCAGGCGCTCGCGGTCGTACCGTAGGTCACGCTGTCGAGGGTTAGGGGCACGACCTCGCGACCTACCCTACGACCGCGCGGCGCTTCATCACTGTGCTGCCTTCTCACTTCTGAGACATGTGGGTGTCATGACTTGTGAGACACCCGCTCGGGCATGAACCCGGGGCGGGCTGGTGGTCCTGGAAGCGAGGGCGGCCTAGAGGCGAGACATGACGGGGGTGTGGGTGTCCATGGTGCTGACATCACGGGCGCCTCGGCGCCGCTCGCCGGAGAGAAACCGCAGGATTCCAACGATCCCCGTTGGGTATTTCGGCGTCGTGCCCGTCAATGTCAGCGCTGTGGACACCGGGCCGCTCAGAAGTGAGTCCGGGGCTCTTGCCGCAGAGCCCCGGCGCCTCCGTCACAGGTCCTCCTGCACCGCTCTCTGGCTGACGTCTGCGCTGGGTCCCTTGGTCGTGGTTGGACGCCGGCCCCGCCCAGAGTCGGCGTGAGTCGGCCTGCTCCACGAGGGTCGGGATCTACTGGCCAAGGGTTGTGCGTACT
>ERZ773213.394-NODE-394-length-26295-cov-3.200915_pt1 | contig 26295 bp, 27 predicted proteins | sample MGYA00580996_ERZ773213 | MGnify/ENA primary metagenome ERZ773213 (study PRJEB29015, sample SAMEA2738152) | human oral metagenome | biome: human oral; feature: human-associated habitat; material: saliva | place: China | collected 2197 ...
GAGAAGGTGGAAGAACGGTAGCTTCTGGAGTTGTTGCAACTATCGTTAAGTAGTAATAAAAACTAAATATGTTAATAAATAGTGTTGATTATAATTAAAGTTACATAATTTAGTTATAATCACACTATTATTTTCGAAGGAGAATATTTTGAATAGATTAAAGAAGATAATTTTAACTGTTCTTATGATTTTTACTTTATCATCCTGCACAGGGATAGGAATTGGAGTGGGAATTCCAATAGGTCCAGTGAGTGTAGGAGTTGGAACTACGTTGAAAGCTCCAAAAAGTAAAAATAAAAATGCTGACAAACAAATAAAAGATGTAAATTATGATGAGTTTAATTAAATATATTCTATTATATATAATATATATAATTAAAAATCATATAATAGAAAAAATGTATAGAAAAAATATAGAAAAAGTCTTTTATTTTTTGGAAAGTGTAGTATAATTAAAATGTAAAATACAATGAAAAAATTCTAGCAACTTTGAACAAATAAATTTAGTTTTTATTAAAAGACTTTACAAAAGTTTTATATTATGTTAGAATATGCCTAGGTTGTTAGAATAAAAAAATTAAAACAAAGAAATTTTAGGAGGAAAAGTTATGAAAAAATTGTTAGGATTATTAGCATTAACAGTTGCTGTTTCTGGTATTGCTTCTGCTGATCAAGATGTTTTGAAAAGCATTAACGCAACTACTGAAATAAGACAAGGATGGACTGATAAAACTGGAACTGGAGAAGGAAAAGCAAACAAAATTGGAAACGAAGGTTTCAAGAAAAACAACAGAACAAAAACTAGATGGAGAAATGTTGTAAAAGGTGAATTAAAATTAGTAGATGAATGGGATTTAGATGCTAGTTTTAAAGTTTTACATGACAACGATAATTCTCGTGGAGTTGTTGGAAGAGATGCAGCTGGAAATCCAGTTTATGGTTCAACAGCTAGAGGAGAAGGATGGGAAACTAACTTTGAATTAGCAAAACCTGTAAAAATTGGACCAGTTGAAACTACTACAGCTTTAGGATGGACTCATAAATCATCAAGAGCTAAAACAAATGGAACTCAAGGAAGCTACCATACAGTAGGACAATCAAATGAAATCTACTTCGGACCAACTTTTGGAATAAGTGTATTAGGACAAAACATTTCTACTACATTACAAGCAGTTTACTTCAACACTAATGGTGGAAAAGATGCAGATTATGCTTATTCAGGAAAAGAATTCCAAAGAAATAAAACAGAAGGATACGGAATTAATGCTGATTTCGCAACTGATGGAAAAATCTTTGATAACAATGCTGGAAAATTAGGATACTATGTAGAATTAAATAACCACTTAAGAGATGGTGAAGGAAAATTAGTTGCAACTGGTAAAGAAGCTAAATCAAGTGTTTACTTAGATTATGTAGTTGGAGCTACTTATACTACTCCTTCATTTGCAGGATTCTATGGACAAGTTAATGTTGAAAATGAATGGGAAAAACATACTGCAGTAACTGGTTATACAAATACTTTCTCAGTATGGACTAATGCAGGATATAAAGCTGGATTTGAAACTCCAGTAGGAACTGTTACAGTAAATCCATTTGTAAAATACAGACCTGTTCATAAAGAATCTAGTTATAACAAACATAATGAAAACAAGAGAGTAACAACTGAAGTTAATGAAGTAAGAGCTGGATTAGGTGTTGGATTATCAGTTAAATAGTTTTTAATAGATTAAAAGAGAGAAAGAGTTTTCTCTCTTTTTTTGTATTAAAGAGAGAAAAAAATTTATAAAAATAGAAAAATAAGTGTATGATATTTTCTATACTTTGAAAAAAATTTCTAAAAACTTTGAAAATGACTTGACAAATTAAAAAAAATTTGGTAAAACTATATTATTAAAATATTATATGTTTTTATAATTTTTTAATAAGTTATATATATGTATATATAAATGTTATAAATATAATAAAGATAAATTTTGGAGGTCATTATGAAAAAGATTTTAGGATTATTAGCGTTAATGCTTGCAGTTTCGGGAATTGCTTCAGCTGATCAGGATGTGTTGAAGGATATAAAATTCAGTACAGAAGTTAGACAATCATGGCAAGACAGAGATGGAAAAGATGCAAACGGAATTGGAAACGAAGGATTCAAAAAGAACAACAGAACAAAAACAAGAGTAAGAAGCTTTATTTCTGGGAACCTTTCATTAAATGATGAATGGGGATTAAATGCTTACTTCAACTTCAAAAATGATAATGATAAGCTACAAAATAAATTTAGTGGAAACAGCATCACTCATAATGGAACTTATGGTAAGAGAGATAACTGGTACACTACTTTGGAATTAAGTAAAAGTGTAAAACTTGGCTCATTTGAAGTAACTCCTACATTAGGATGGTATAATGAAACAAACAGAAAAAAATTAAATTCAGCAGGAAAAGAAGATCCGGCCGGTTCAATGAAAACAACTGGAATATCAAATGATATATATTTCGGGCCATCATTTGACTTTAAAGTGTTTGGACAAAATGTTTCAGCTACATTGCAGGCTGTATACACTGACATTAAAAAAGGTGCATCAGGAGATTATCACCTTTCAGGAAATGATTTTGTAAAAGGAAGAGCAGAAGGTTGGGGATTCAATGCAGACTTTAGCCATGACAAGGATATTTATAACGGAGCGGCAGGAAAAGTATCATACTCAATCGGATTAACTCACCATTTCAGAGATTTAAAAGGAAAAGTTGCAGAAACTGGAAAAGATGCAAAATCAAATGTATATATTGACTACTATACTGGAATAAGCTATACAACTCCTTCTTTCAAAGGATTCTATGGTAAAGTTTTAGTTGACAATGAATGGGAAAAATACACTGCTGTAACAGGATACTATAATACATTCTCTGTATGGACAGATTTAGGATATAAAGCTTCTTTTGATACTGCAGTAGGAAAAGTAACAGTAAATCCATATGTAAAATATAGACCAGTACAAAGAGCAAGTGAATACAACAAACATAATGAAAATAAGAGAGTGACTACAGAAGTTAACGAATTAAGAGCTGGATTATCAGTAAGTCTTGCTACAAAATAAAATTATAAAATGAAAATATATAAAACATGGCTTAGAATATAAGTCATGTTTTTTAATGTTAATAAAAAATGAAAATTGTAAAATATTGACAAGCAATGCAAAAAATGATAAAATACATTGATTATTAATCACACTTTGTTTTATCTGGAAGTAGGGTGTTATCTAAAAAAGAATAAAGATAATCTGTTTTCAGAGATAAGTGGGAGAAAAAAACCAAAAAAATTAGGAGGAAAACAATGGCAGTAATCACAATGAAACAATTATTAGAAGTAGGAGCACATTTTGGGCATCAGGCAAAAAGATGGAACCCAAAAATGAAACCTTATATCTTTACAGAAAGAAATGGTATCCACATACTTGACCTACACCAAACATTAGCAGCAACAGAAAAGGCTTATGAATTTGTAAGAGAAATCTCTTCAGAAGGTGGAAAAGTATTATTCGTAGGAACTAAAAAACAAGCTCAGGATGCAGTTAGGGAAGAAGCTGAAAGAGCTGGAGGATTCTATGTAAACCACAGATGGCTTGGTGGACTTTTAACTAACTTAAACACAATCAAAACAAGAGTAAAAAGATTAAAAGAACTTGAAGAAATGGAAGCTGATGGAACTTTAGATACAGCATATACTAAAAAAGAAGCAGGATTATTAAGAAAAGAAATGGCAAAATTATCAAAAAATATTGGTGGAATTAAAGAAATGAAAAAATTACCTGCAGCATTATTTGTTGTAGATATTAAAAAAGAATTCCTTGCACTTGAAGAAGCTAAAAAATTAGGAATTCCTGTAATTGCTTTAATCGATACAAACGTTGATCCTGAATTAGTAACTTACAAAATACCTGCAAACGATGATGCAATCAGATCAATAAAATTATTCTCACAAGTTATTGCAAATGCAGTTATTGAAGGAAACGGTGGAGTAGAAGGATTTGTTTCTGAAGAAGTAGAAGTTTCTGAAGATGGAGAAGTTGTAGAAGAAGTAGTTATTGAAGAAGTTGCTGAAGAAACTACAGAAGCATAATAACAAATATAATAAAATAATAGGGGAATAAAGTGATTCCCCTGTTCTTGTAAAAATAGAAAAATAAATATGAATTAGGAGGGAAATAAAGTGGCAATTACTACAGCACTTATTAAAGAATTAAGAGAAAGAACAGGAGCAGGAATGCTTGACTGTAAAAAAGCTTTGGAAGAAAATGGCGGAGACATAGAAAAAGCAATTGACTGGCTAAGAGAAAAAGGAATTGCTAAAGCAGCTAAAAAATCTGGAAGAGTAGCAGCAGAAGGATTAGTATTTGCAGCAGTTTCAGCTGACAGAAAAAAAGGTGCGATATTAGAATTCAACTCTGAAACAGATTTCGTTGCTAAAAATGACGAATTTAAAACTTTCGGAGAAAAATTAGTTCAGTTATCATTGGAACATGACCTGACAAGTGAAGATGAATTAAAAGCATTTGAATTAGAAGGTAAAAAAGTAGAAGATAACTTAACAGAATTAATAGCTAAAATAGGAGAAAATATGAACATCAGAAGATTAAAACTTGTTTCAACTGATGGATTTATAGAAACATATATTCACCTAGGTGGAAAAATAGGAGTATTATTGAATGTTTCAGGAGAAGCAACACCTGAAAACGTAGAAAAAGCAAAAGGAGTTGCAATGCATGTAGCAGCTATGGATCCTAAATATTTGAATTCAGAACAAGTTACAGCAGATGACCTTGAAAGAGAAAAAGAAATTGCAAGACATCAATTACAGCAGGAAGGAAAACCTGAAAATATAATTGAAAAAATTCTTGAAGGAAAAATGAGAAAATTCTATGAAGAAAACTGTCTTGTTAATCAGAAATATGTTAGAGATGACAGCGTGACTATTGAAAAATTCATAGCCCCTAGTTCAATAATATCATTCGACAGATTTAAAGTTGGAGAAGGAATAGAAAAAGAAGAAGCAGACTTCGCTGCAGAAGTTGCTGCAATGGCAGGAAATTAAAATAAGGGGGATATACCCCTTTATTTTTTAAAAATATTGAAGGAGAATACTTATGCTCAAATATAATAGAATATTATTGAAATTAAGTGGTGAAGCACTTGCAGGAAACAAGGAATTCGGATTTTCAAGCGATGTATTACAAAGTTTTGCAAGACAGGTAAAGGAAGTTCATGACAAGGGTGTAGAAGTTGCCATAGTAATCGGTGGAGGAAATATCTTCCGTGGAGTCAGCGGAATGCAGGAAGGATTTGACAGGGTAACTGGAGATACAATGGGAATGCTTGCTACTATTATGAATGGACTTGCATTACAGGATGCAATAGAAAGACTTGATATTCCTACAAGAGTATTGACTGCCATTCAGATGCCTCAGGTTGCAGAACCTTTTATAAGAAGAAGGGCTATAAGACATCTGGAAAAGAAAAGAGTAGTTATTTTTGCAGGTGGTACAGGAAATCCTTATTTCACAACTGATTCATGTGGAGCATTGAGAGCGGTGGAAATCCATGCTGATGTACTTGCAAAAGGAACAAAAGTAGACGGAATTTATGATAAGGATCCAATGAAATTTGATGATGCAGTAAGATACGACACTGTAACATTTGATGAAGCGATAAATAAAAATCTTGGTGTAATGGATACGACAGCTTTATCGTTATGCCGTGAAAATGATATGCCTATAATTGTTTTTAATGCCCTTGAAGAAGGAAATATATTAAAAATGGTTCAAGGTGAAAATATAGGAACTGTAGTTGTGAAAAAATAGTAAATATAATGTAAAGAATGAAAAATTTAAATTTTTAAAATAAAAAAGAATATAAAATTAAGGTGGTGTAGAATGTTAGAAGCAATTTTAACGGAAGTACAAAATAGAATGGAAAAATCATTAGAAAGTACAAAAGAAAAATTTTCCCATGTTAGAGCAGGAAGAGCAAGTGTTTCTATGCTTGACGGCGTTACTGTAGAAGCATACGGTTCACCAACTCCTTTAAATCAGGTAGGAACAGTTTCTGCGCCTGAAGCTAGACTGCTTACAATTGATCCTTGGGATAAATCATTGATACCTGCAATTGAAAAGTCGATATTACAGGCTAATTTAGGATTTAATCCTTCAAATGACGGTAAGGTAATAAGACTTGCAGTACCTGAATTAACAGAAGAACGTAGAAAAGAATATGTAAAGCTTGTAAAAAAAGAGGCTGAAGAAGGAAAAATTGCCATTAGAAATGTCAGAAAAGATATTAACAACAAGCTGAGAAAACTTGAAAAAGACAGTGAAATAACAGAAGATGAACTTAAATCAAGTGAAGAAAAAGTTCAAAAAATGACTGATAAATTTGTTGCGGCGGTAGATGAAGCTCTGGATAAGAAAGAAAAAGAACTTCTAAAAGTATAATTGCGTAAATAAAAGGAGAAAGCTATGTCAAGATTAACAAGATTTCTGAATTTTTTCAGGATAAATAAAAGTATTGCAATAGATCTGGGGACATCGAATGTTTTAATTTATGACAAACAGAAAAATAAAATAGTGTTAAACGAGCCGTCAGTAATTGTAAAAAACAGAAAAACTGGTGAAATAGTTGCAGTAGGAAAAGAAGCTAAGGAAATGGAAGGAAAAACAGCGGAAAGTACTGTAGTTATAAGACCTTTGACTGAAGGAGTAATTTCTGATATTGATGCGACTAGGGAAATGCTTAGTGCCTTTATTAGACAGATATACGGAGGTTCTCCATTCAGACCGGAACTTATGGTATGTGTTCCAATTGAAATGACAAGTATTGAAAAAAAGGCTATTTTTGATGCTGCCATAGGAGCAAAAAAGATTTATCTTCTTGAAGAAGGAAAGGCTGCAGTTGTCGGATCAGGAGTAAACATTTCACTGCCGGAAGGAAATACAGTTATTGATATCGGTGGAGGATCTACTGACATTGCAATTCTTTCAATGGATGAAATAATTTCAAGTAAATCTATAAGGGTCGCAAGTAACAAATTTGATAATGATATAATAAAATATGTAAAAAAGGAATTTAATCTTCTTATAGGGGATAAAACTGCAGAAGAAGTAAAAATTGAATTGGGAACAGCAATAAAAGTTCCTGAAACAGAAAACGAAATTTCAAGTATAAAAGGAAGAGATTTGGCAACTGGAATACCGAAGAATGTTGAAATAACATCAAATCAGGTTTACGAAGCTATAAAAGATTCTGTAAATGAAATTTTATCAGCTTTAAAGGAAGTACTTGAAAAATGTCCGCCGGAATTATCGGCAGATGTAATTGATAACGGGATTATCCTTACAGGTGGAGGTTCCCTAATAAAAAATCTTGATAAACTTATAGAAGATGAAGTTAAAATCACGATTAAGAGAGCAACTAATCCTCTGGAATCAGTAGTTATAGGTGGTGGAAAAGCATTTAATAACAAAAAACTGCTTAGGGCTCTGGAAATGAAGGAAATGTAAAAATTCGGAAAATAGTAAAAATCAAAAAAGGGATATTTAAGTAGGAATCGATGAGAATATAATTTACAGCTGGTAAATCAGAAAATTGAAATTATGTTTTACTTTTCTTATGAAAAGTACCCTTTTTTGATTTTTACTGGCAGATTAAAATACAGGAAATAAAAGGTAAGAAATCAAAAAAATATTGCAAAGATTAGAGAAAAGATATAAAATATACTGTGTTAAAATGACTGAACTGAAAAGAGGATTTTTATGGTAATAGGATTAACGGGAGGCATTGGAACAGGAAAAAGTACAGTTAGCAGAAAACTGAGGGAAAAAGGATATCCGGTAATAGATCTTGATATAATATCAAGAGAAGTTATAACATATCCTGAAGTAATTGATGAACTTGTCGAAAATTTTGGAAGTGAAATTCTGGAAGAGCAGAATGCAGTTTCGGGTAAAAAATGTATTTCAAGGAATAAATTACGGCAAACAGTGTTCAAAGATGAAAAAAAGGTGGCTGTATTAAACTCTATTATGCACCCTCCCATTATTGAAGAAATGAGAAGGCAGATAAAGGAATTAAGGAAAGATTACAAGACTGTATTTGTGGAAGTACAACTTCTTTTTGAAGTAAAGCTGGAGAAGGAATTTGACATGACAGTACTTGTTTATGCTGACAGGAAAACACAGATTGAAAGAGTTTTAAAAAGAGATGGAAGGAGTGAAGGGGAAGTTCAGGAAATAATAAATGCCCAGATGTCCATGGATGAAAAGCGTAAACTTTCTAACTACATAATAGAAAATAACGGAAATTCTGAAATGCTGGATCTAGAAATTGAAAAATTTATAAAGAAATTTGGAATTTAAGAAGCAGCTAGGAGTAGCAGAAAATATAAATTTAGTAACAGAAAAGACAATAAAAGATAAATGGGGTGAAAAACACCTTAAAAAAAGGAGAAAATCATGAAAACAATAAAAAATATTATATTACTTTTACTTTTTGCATTACTGGCATGGCTTAGCGTACCTTTTAATGTTCTTGTACTGGGAAGTGATGCAAGACCATGGCAGCAGATAAAGGGGTCAAGAAGTGATGCAATAATAGTTATTAAGGTTATACCGCTTCTTGCAAAAATAAAGATGATTTCAATACCGAGGGATACTTATACAGATGTTCCTTGTGAAAAAGGTGGAAAAGTGGATAAAATAAACCACTCGTATGCTTTTGGAGGAAGGGAATGTACAATAAAGGCAGTGGAAGAACTTCTTGATACAAAAATAAATTACAGTGTTGTATTCAGATTTGATGATGTCATCACACTGACTGATATAATGGGTGGTGTAGATATAGTTGCAAACCATTCATTCACACAGGATAATGAAACATTTAAAGAGGGAGAAAAATATAATATAAAGGGTGCAAGAGCACTGGCATATACAAGACATAGAAAGACAGACAGCGCCTTCAAGCGTGATGAAAGACAGAGACAGGTAATGCAGAGTATAGCAAAAAAATTAGTATCTCCGGCAGGATGGGGATATGTTCCGGGAGTATATTCCTACATGCAGGAAAAAATGGATATATCATTTAATCCAATTAAAGGAATTTCAGCATTACCGGCTATTCTGATTAATAAAACTAATTTTGAACAGCACGAAATAAAAGGTGATGGAAAAATGATAAAGGGAATATGGTATTTTATACCTGAAGATGCTTCATTGAATGATGCGAGAAAAGAATTTAAAGTATGGTTTTAATAAAAAATAAAATAAAAGGAGATAAACTTGGAAATAAAAAAAGCGGAATTTGTAAAGTCGGCGGTTCTGGAAAAGGACTATCCTGAGTTTAATGGAATTGAATTTTCTTTTATAGGAAGGTCAAATGTTGGGAAATCCTCACTTATAAACTCGCTGACAAATAGGAGAAGTTTGGCAAGAACTAGTAAAACTCCAGGAAGAACACAGCTTATAAACTATTTTATGATTGATAATGAAATTCATTTTGTAGATCTTCCGGGATATGGTTTTGCGAAGGTACCTGACGCAGTTAAAAGAAACTGGGGGAAAACAATAGAAACATATTTAAAGTCAGACAGGGAAAAGGTGGTATTTTTACTGCTTGATTTACGTAGGGTTCCGACAAAGGATGACCTTGAAATGCTTCAATGGCTGGAACATTATGATGTTGAGTATTATATTGTTTTTACAAAGGCAGATAAGCTTTCAAACAATGAAAAATTTAAGCAACTTAAAGAAATAAAGAAAAAGTTGCAATTTGACAATGAAGATGTATTTTTCACATCAGCTTTAAAAAATTCTGGAAAAGAAGAATTAGTAGACTTTATTTTTGAAAGATGGGAAGAATACACAAAGGATTCAGAATAGGAATAAATTTATACATTAAATAAAAAAAGGAGATGTTATTATGTTTGTAATTATTTTAGGAATTTTAGCAGTTTTAGTTTTAATGGCAATAGGAATTTATAACAAATATGTGAAATTGAAAAACCTTAATGAAGAAGGATGGAGCGGAATAGAAGTTTATCTTCAGAAAAGACTGGATCTTATTCCTAACCTTGTAAATACTGTAAAAGGATATGCAACACATGAAAAGGAAACATTGGAAAATGTAGTAAGACTTAGAAGCCAGATGATGTCAATAGATACAAAAGATATTGACAATATTGAAAAAATACAGAAAATAGAAAATGAAATGACAAAAACTTTAAGATCAATAATGATGCTTCAGGAAAATTATCCTGACCTTAAGGCAAATGAAAATTTTCTTAGCCTGCAGTCACAGCTGTCTCAAATAGAAACAGAAATCCAAAGTTCAAGAAAATATTACAATGGTACAGCTAGAGACAGAAATACTTTTGTGGAAACTTTCCCAAATAATATAATAGGTGGATTTTTAGGATTTAAAAAGGCAGAATTTTTCAATGCTTCAGAAGGAGCTGAAAGAGCACCTGAAGTTAAGTTCTAGTGTTTAGAAAATTAATAGGACAGTTTGAAGTTTTATAGTAAAACGGAAAGGACTGTATGGAGTATAATTTAAAAACAGAAGGAATAATAACACTGGCAGCTATGCTGGGTGTACTGGTATTTTATAGTTACATTACATGGAAGTGGTATGGAAAAAGAAGGATTAAAGATATTGAGCCTGTGTCAGAAATTCCCAAAAATATTTCTCCAATGATGGCAGCCCTGGCAGATGGAATAAAGGATCCAACGGAAATAGTATATATTGGTATGCTTTCCCTAATTGAAAAAGGATTTATAAAAGTTGAAGATTCTGTATTTGACATAATTTTTTCTAATGAGCCTGGCTATAAAAAAGACGGAGATCAGTATGTTTTCAATATGGAAAAAATAGGAGATTATGGGTACAGGGGAAGAGTGCTTTCTAAAGAGGAAGATGAATTTCTGGAAATACTGATTGAATATAATGACGGTCAGCTGTTTAAAGGAAGAGAATATACTTCTGAAAATAATAAGGTAATTTTTGAGAAGTTAAAAAAAAGATATCAGGGGAAACGTGAAGAAGCTTTTTTTATACCAAATAAGGAATTTATTTTTATATTCGTATTTATAGTGATATTTTTTATCTGTCTGCTGTTTGGATTAACAGGTTGGGAAGCAATTGTACCATTATCAATATTTCCACTAAGCTTTTGGATTATACTTTTAAATAGTGTATTATATTCTTGTTTTAGGGATAGAATGATGCCAACGAAACTTATATTCCTTAAGATAGTGATAATCGCTATAATGTTGGTTATGACTATAGCTATGTGTACTTTTCTAATATTAGTGATAGCTGTTTTGGGATTTCCTTCAATATTTGTAATATCAACTGTTATTTTATTTCTTTTTTATTTAAAGAATATAGGAAGATATACAAAAAAAGGAATTGAAGCCAAAAGACATCTGGAAGGGCTGAAAAAATACATAAAAAGTGGTGAAGCAAAAAAATATGAAGATGTAGAAGAAATGATAACGTATTTTAAAGAAATAATTCCATTTTCAGAAACTCTGAGCATAAAAAAGGAGACTATCAGTATGATGGAGAAAACTATAGAATTGTCGGGGTTTGAAAAAGAAAAAGAATATATCGATAAAGAAATATCAGGGTCGATATATAAAAATGATAAATTAAAAAAATTATTCGGAGAAAAAATATTTTACAAGTCTATCAGATAAAGGAGACTTTTTATGAAAAAACAAAGACAGAAGAAATTTTTAACAACATTATCTGTAATCTTTATGATGTTTTTGTTAAATGCCGGTTTATTAATCGCCGAAGCAATAAAAAAATATGATGTTTCAATACAAATTAATAAAAATGGGACATTAACTGTAAATGAAGTAATAGATTATGAATTTGATAATGATCTTAAACATGGAATTTATAGGGATATACCTCTGCGGTCACAAAAAAGTGGAACAGATGTTTATAAATCCCATGTGAAGATGAACTCTGTAAAAAGAAATGGTGAACCTGAAGAATACACTTCTGATACTTCCTATGAAGGGGTAAGTTACAGGGTAGGTTCTGAAGACAGATATGTGGATTCAGGTATAAATAAATATGAGTTTAATTACACAATATATAATGCTATATTTGAAAAGGATGGAATCTATCAGGTATATTTCAATCCAATAGGACAGTTCTGGAATGTTCCCATAGAAAGTGCAGATGTGAGCATAAGTTTTGAAAATAATCAGCCTGTAGGCGAAAATGAAGTTAAGCAGCTGGAAGTGTACACAGGTGAATACGGAGAAACTGGAAAAAATTATACTATAGTTCAGAAGAGCGGAATTATAAAAATAAAGACTAATGAAGTTCTTGAACCACGTAATGGACTGAGTTTCAGGCTAAATTTAAAAACAGATAAAATAAGTCCTACATGGCTTGATAAACTGGAAGTTCTTTATTATGCAGATCCTCTTGTGGTAGCGGGACCTATAATAATTTTAATGCTGGCTATATACGGATTTGTAACATGGTTCCTGTTTGGAAGAGATCCGGCAGGAAAGGCTATTATTCCTGAGTTTAATATACCAAAGAATATTTCGCCTATGTATGCAGGATATATTAAAGGAGTGAGAGATCCGAAGGAAATGCTGACAATAGGAATGCTGTCACTTCTTTCAAAAGATTATGTGACTGCAGAAGATGCAGAAGGAAATGGAAAGAATGTAAAGTACAGGCTTGCCAAGGATACTGAAAGAAATTCTGAACTTTCATCTGAAGAAAAAGCTCTGCTTTCTGTTCTTTCAGATGATGAAAAGAATATATTTAAAAATGAACAGGGACTTTACACAGCCGCACAAAAAATTCTTAGTACATTGGAAACAAGGTATAACAAAAAAATTTATATTGATAACAATTTATTTAAATTTCCATTTGCTATAGGAATAATGATGGTTTTAATAATAGGAATGGGAATGCACGACATACTTGGAAATATATTGGACAGCATGGGATTAATCATACCTATAATAATAATTTTTTTCAGTTCAATTACAGTTGTGTTTTCAGTTTTAAAGAAGGTTTTTTCAGTGAATTCACTGTCTTCAATGTTTATAATGTTTATTGCAGCTATAGTTTTTGGAGCTTTGACAGGAACGACGGGATTAGTTATTATGCTGGTAATTTGCATTATGTATAGCATTTATTCAAGACTCATAGGAAAATATACAAATGAAGGTATAAGAAATAAAGAATATCTTGATGGAATGAAAATGTACATAAAAACTGCTGAAGCAAACCAGATTATGAAATTTAACGATGTAGATGAACTGGTAGCATATTTTAAAGGAATTTTACCTTATGCAGTAGCTCTTGGAGTGAAAAATGAAGCAATAAAACTTATGCAGAAGGCGATAAAACTGTATAATTTTGATGAAAGTACATATTATGACATAAACAGAAGAGTTTATTATAATTCCTACAATAATCATTTTATGGCAAATGAAATTTCAAGAGGATACAATAATGCATATAACAAAATAATGGAAGATAGATTTAAGGACATGAAAAGTGCAAACGGAGGCTCTGGTGGCTTCGGAGGAGGAGGCTTTTCAAGTGGTGGAGGCTTCTCCGGCGGTGGTTCCGGTGGAGGAGGCGGAGGAAGCTGGTAGAAATACCGGCTTTTTTCAAAAAATTATAATTACATCTTGTTGGGAGGTATAATGAAATATTTAAAAGATAATAAAAATATAAATTATTTTAAAATATTCTTCATACTTTTTTTGATGTTTCAATTTAGTTCTATGTCAATATATGCTGAAAAGATAAAAAACTATGAAGTTTCAATACAGATTAATAAAAATGGAACATTGACAGTAAATGAAATAATTGATTATGAATTTGATGAAAAACTTAAACATGGAATTTACAGGGATATACCTTTAAATTATAAAAAGTTAGGTTTTGAAATGGATAAAACCTTTATAAAAATGAATTCTATAAAAAGAAATGGGCAACCTGAGGAGTATACAAAAAAGAAGTTTTTTGAAGGAATAAGATATAGGGTAGGTTCTGAAAGTGTTTATGTCAATTCTGTAGAAAAAAACAGCAGATATGAATTTAACTATACTGTTTATAATGCTATCTCTAAAAATAAAGGTATATATCAGATTTATTATAATGCAATAGGGCAGTTCTGGACTGTGCCGATTGAAAATGCAGATATAATAATTTCTTTTGAAAATAATCAGAAAATTGAAAAAGATGAGGTTGAAAAAATAGAGGTAAGTACAGGAAGTTATGGAGAAGAGTTGAATAATTATGAGATGCATGATGACAATGGGAAAATAATTATTAAATCAACAGAGGAGTTTTCTCCGGATACAGGGCTGACTTTTCTTTTAAATTTAAAAACAGATAAAATAAAGCCAACTTTTTTAGACAGAATAAAAATATTATTTACAATAAATCCCTTTTTCATAACAGGGCCTTTAGTTTTACTATTTTTAACAATATATTCTTTTGTAACATGGCTATTTTTTGGAAAAGATCCTGTTAAAAAGGCAATTATTCCCGAATTTAACATTCCAAAGGGAATATCCGCCATGTATGCGGCATATGTAAACGGAATAAAGGAACCTAGGGAAATACTTTCGGTTGGAGTAATGTCACTACTTTCAAAAGGCTATATAAAAGCTGAAGATGAAGAAGGAAACGGAAAAAATGTTAAATATACTAAAGTAGAAACTGAAAACGGTACAGTAAAGGAAAAACTGTATGAAGAGGAAAGAATAGTACTTGAGGCATTAAGTTCCGGACAGGATGGAATTTTCAGTGACAGCAGAAACCTGTATAAATCAGGAAGTAAAGTACTTAACTTGTTAAGTGACAGATATGGTAAAGTTACATATCAAAAAAATTATATGTTTCTGATACCTTTTTTTCTGGCGGTGCCAATTTTGCTGTTTGTAACCTTTGCACCTACGAATAAATATTTTTTTCAATTTTTTGGTTATAGAATAATATTATTTTTTCTTCCAGTATTTTTTTCATTGGCAAATCTTATAATTATTTTGAATAAAAAAATATTGTGTTTCATAATTATGATAATAACATTGCTGCTTTCAATAAAATTAGGAGCAGAAATGTTTATACTTGCACTGTGTTATATGATTTTATTTGTAGTGTATTTTATGGTTATTGGAAAATATACGGATAAAGGGCTTAGAGAAAAGGAATATTTAAAAGGTATGAAAATGTATATTAAAACCGCTGAAGAAAATAAAATACAGAAGTTTAATGATGTTGATGAACTGGTAGAATATTTTAAAGGGATATTGCCATATGCAGTAGCACTTGGAGTTAAAAATGAAGCAATAAATTTAATGGAAAAATCAATAAGATTAAATAATTTTGAAGAATCAGGCAACTATGTAAGTAACAGAGTATATATGCCTTCCTATTATTCTGATTTAACAAGATCATTATCTAGCGAATACAACAGAGCATATGAAAAAATATCAGAGGAAAATTTCAGGGCTTCAAGAAGTCATAGTGGCGGTAGATTTTCAGGAGGAAGAAGCCGTTCTGGTGGCGGTTCCGGTGGCGGAGGCGGTGGAAGCTGGTAGGGATGTTGGCTTTTCACAGAAAAGAACTAAAAATGAAATATGAAAAAGGAAAATTTTGAATTAGAAGGCAAGCTATAATAAAGCTTATTAAATTTCTTGCTAAATTAAGCAAAAATGAGTATAATATATCTGAAAAACATATTTAATAATGGAAGGATGAAAAAGATGAAAAAGAGACCTGTAGTTTTAATCATTTTAGACGGTTGGGGAATGAATCATCACCCAGAACAAGTGGATGCAGTTAGAATGGCACATCCGGTAAATTTCGAAAGATATAGAAAAGAGTATCCATTTACAGAATTGAGAGCAGATGGAGAATTTGTAGGACTACCTGAAGGACAGTTTGGTAACTCTGAAGTAGGACACTTAAATATTGGGGCTGGAAGAGTAGTATATCAGCTGTTACCAAAAATAACAAAGGAAATAAGAGAAGGACTTATACTTGAAAACGGACCGCTTTCTGATGTAATGAATAAAACAAAGGATAATGGTAAAGCGCTTCATATAATGGGATTAATGTCTGATGGAGGAGTTCATTCGCATATAAATCACATTATTGGACTTGTTGACATGGCAAAGAAAAAAGGATTGACAGAAGTTTACGTTCATGCATTAATGGACGGAAGAGATACTCCACCTGAAAGCGGAGTAAACTATCTTGCTGAAATGGAAAAAGCTTTAGCTGATACAGGTGTAGGAAAATTAGCTTCAGTTATAGGAAGATATTATGGAATGGACAGAGACAATAACTGGGACAGAATAGAACTTGCTTATGATGCATTATTTTCAGGAGCAGGAGAAACTGCAGCTTCATCAGATGAAGCAATAAAAACATCTTATGCGGCAGGAGTAACTGATGAGTTTGTAAAACCTACAAAAGTAACTGAAGGTGGAAACCCAATTGGATTAATCAAGGACGGAGATGGAGTAATATTTGCAAACTTCAGACCTGACAGGGCAAGACAGCTTACAAGAGCAATAATTGAAGAAGATTTCAAAGGATTTAGCAGAAAAGTACATCCAAAAGTAAACTTTGTATGTATGGCACAGTATGATGCAACATTTGATGTACCGGTAGCTTATCCGCCACAAAAAATAGTAAACGGATTTGGAGAAGTTGTGTCAAAGGCTGGATTGAAACAGGTAAGAACTGCAGAAACAGAAAAATATGCACACGTTACATTCTTCTTCAATGGAGGAGTTGAACAGCCTTACGAAGGTGAAATAAGACTGCTTTCAGATTCCCCTAAAGTGGCAACATATGATTTACAGCCTGAAATGAGTGCTTATAAAGTAAAAGACAGATTACTTGAAGAATTAGATAAAGGTGGAGTTGACACTGTAATATTGAACTTTGCAAACCCTGACATGGTTGGACATACTGGAGTCGTAGATGCGGTAATAGCTGCATGTCAAGCTGTTGACAACTGTACAGGACAGATTGTAAACAAAGTATTGGAAATGGACGGAGCAGTATTAATAACAGCTGACCACGGAAATGCTGACCTGCTTATAGATCCTGAAACAGGAGCACCTTACACTGCCCACACTGTAAACCCTGTACCATTTATATTTATAAGTAACGACATGAAGGATGCAAAATTAAGAACAGACGGTAAATTAGCAGATATAACACCTACAATGTTGGATTTATTAGGACTGGAAAAACCTGCTGAAATGGATGGAACAACATTAATAGTTAAATAATAATAAAATAATTATAGGAAACTGTTTTTTTGAGGATAATGTTTTGAAAAAACAGTTTTTCTTTAGGAAGGGAGAAAAATGAAAGTAAAATTTACTACAAATAAAGGAGTAATCAACATAAACCTGTTGCCGGAAAAATCACCGGTAACAGTGGCAAGTTTTGTAAACCTTGTAAAGCACGGATACTATGATGGATTGAAGTTTCATAGAGTAATTGAAGATTTCATGGCTCAGGGAGGAGATCCTACAGGTACAGGAATGGGAGGACCTGGATACAGATTTGAAGATGAAGTTAATAATGGGCTTAATTTTTCTGTTCCTGGAAAGCTTGCAATGGCAAATGCAGGGCCTGGAACAAACGGAAGCCAGTTTTTCATAACTACAGTTCCTACAGAATGGCTGAACGGTAATCATACAATTTTTGGTGAAACTGTTTCTGATGCTGATATTGAAGTTGTAAAATTACTGTCAAATAATGATATTATGGAAAAAGTTGAAATTGAAGGAAATGTAAATGAAATTTTGGACACTTACAAAGATAGGGTAGCTGAATGGAATAAAGTTTTAGGGTATTAGAAGTGTAAAGTCTAATTTTACTGTAAATTTACAATAGAAAAAGGGTATACTGGAAAAAAGAAATGGATGTATGTTTTAAACCCAATAAAAATAATGGTTAGGATAGATTCTTTTCTTTTTTTGGAAAACCCTTTTTTAATTTGCTTAAAAATTTGAAAAACAAAGAAAAATATGATATAATAATTAACGAAAAAAGTATAGAAAACTAAAGAAATAGGAGTGTAAATAATAAATGTTTCAGAAATTAGATGATGTTGTTTTAAAGCATGAAGAACTTACAAAATTACTTATGGATCCGGAGGTAATCTCAGACCCTAAGAAAATAATGGAGTACAATAAGGCCTTAAACAGCATTGATGAAGTTGTTAAGAAGTATACATACTATAAAGCAAAAAAAGAAGAAGTTGAGACTTTAAAGGAGGATCTGAAGACAGAAAAAGACTCTGAAATGAAGGAGATGATGCTGGAGGAAATTCACACTATTGATGAAGAAATTCCGGTACTTGAAGAAGAACTGAAGATTCTGCTTTTACCAAAAGATCCTAACGACGATAAAAACGTTATTATGGAAATAAGAGCAGGAGCAGGTGGAGATGAAGCCGCGTTATTTGCTGCAGATGTATTCAGAATGTTCACAAGATACGCTGAAAGAAACAGATGGAAGACTGAAATAATAGACAAAAACGAAATAGGAGTCGGTGGACTTAAAGAAGTTACTTTCCTTATAAAAGGACATGGAGCTTATTCCAGACTGAAGTTTGAAAGTGGTGTGCATAGAGTACAGAGAGTTCCAGCGACAGAAGCGTCAGGAAGAATTCATACCTCTACAATAACTGTTGCAGTTTTACCGGAAATAGAAGATGTAAGTGAAGTAGAAATAAATCAAAGTGACTTGAAAATTGACACATACAGATCAAGTGGTGCAGGTGGACAGCACGTAAATACTACAGATTCTGCAGTCAGAATAACACACTTGCCTACTGGAATTGTTGTTACTTCACAGGATGGAAGATCGCAGATAAAGAACAGGGAAGCAGCTATGAAAGTCCTTGCTTCCAAGTTATATGAAATGGAATATGAAAAACAGAGAAGAGAAGTTGAAAGTGAAAGAAGATCACAGGTTGGAAGCGGTGACAGATCTGAAAAAATAAGAACATACAACTTCCCTCAGGGAAGAGTCACAGACCACAGAATCAAGCTGACATTACACAGACTTGATGCAGTCCTTGATGGAGATCTTGATGAAATGATAGATGCACTGATTGCTTATGATCAGGCTGAATTGCTGAAAGCTGTTGGTGATAATGAATAATTTGCTCGATATATTGAATAAATCGGTTAATTATTTGGAAAAGAAAAAAATAGAAAATGCAAGAATAACAGCGGAAAAAGTTTTTTCAGAAGTATTGAATATGCAGAGGATAATGCTCTATGCAAACTTTGAGAGAATTCTTTCTGAGGAAGAAATGCAGAAAATAAGGGAAAAACTAAATGGTATTATACAGGGAGACAGCGAGAATACAGATTTCAATGTTTCTGAAAAGGAAAATGGAAATGACAATTTGAAATCACTAATAGACAAAAGTATTGTTTATCTGGAAAAGAATAATATAAGTGAAGCAAAATTAATAACGGAAATTATTTTTTCCCATGTACTGAATGTTGACAGGATGCTCCTTTTTACCTTGTATAAAACTGAAGTGGAAAAAGATAAATTAGATAAGATACGTAACTATATCCAGAAAATCGGGAAAGAAAAGTTTCCCCTCCAGTATCTGTTAAATGAACAGGAATTTTATGGAAGAAAGTTTTATGTGAATAAAGGAGTTCTAATTCCAAGACAGGATACAGAAGTACTTGTTGAGGAGGCAATAAGAATACTGAAAAAAGATAAAATTCAAAATCCTAAAATCCTTGACATTGGGACAGGAAGTGGAGTCATAGGTTTGACAATGGCTCTGGAAATCCCGGAATCAAAAGTTATGGGAACAGATATTTCTGAGAAAGCACTTGAGATATCTGAAAAAAATAAGGAGTTATTGAATGTAGGGAATGTTAAGTTTTTCAAATCTGATTTATTTGAAAATATAGAATACAGAAAATTTGATATGATAATATCTAATCCGCCGTATATATCCGATAATGAGATAGGAGTTATGTCAGAGGATACTTTATTGCATGAGCCTGATGAGGCATTATTTGCAGAAAATAACGGACTGTTTTTCTACTGTGAAATTTGTAGAAATGGAATGGATTATTTACAGGATAACGGATATTTACTATTTGAAATAGGCTACAGACAAGGTGAAACAGTAAAAGAAATAGTAAAAAAAGCCGGATTTAAAAATGTAAATATTATAAAAGATATGCAAAACAATGATAGAGTAATAGTAGGACAAAAACAAATAGTAAAAAATGAAGTATAAGCTTTATTTTGAAATTTAAGGAGATAGCAGGAGAAAAAATATGAGTATAATAAAAGAAGCGAAAAAAATAGGAGTGTTGATGGCTTCCGCTTTAGTACTGTCATATGCAGGATATGCAAGCAGTACCGCGGAAAATAAAAACAGTGAAATAGAAAAGCTGATAAAACAACAGTATAACAATCAGAATTATGATCTGATGAGTATGAAGGACAGTAATAAAGGAGTTGTATCAAGACCTTCAGAAAAGGAATTCAGTGCAAATAGAAAAACTCAGAAAATGTCATTTGAAATGGATAAAAATGAAAAAAATATGGGTAAAGATACTTTGGCATTGAATATGAGCAGGGAACAGCTAATGTCAATTGCTGACAGAATATTCCAAAATGAAACAGGTGGATCAAGAGATAAACTTGTCCACTGGAATGCAGGAGAAAGTTTTCCTTCTTTAGGAATAGGACATTTTATCTGGTTTAAAGCAAGTGGTGGTGGAGTATTTGGAGAAAGTTTTCCAGATATGGTTTCCTTCTATAGGTCAAAAGGTGTTAAATTGCCTAAAATACTTGAAGAAAATATACATTCACCATGGAGCAGCAGAGCAGAACTGATTGCAAAGAAAGAAAGAGGAGATAAGGATATTAACGAACTGATTAATTTCTTTGACAGTACAAGAGATCTTCAGGTAATGTTCATTTATGAAAGATTGCAGAAGTCACTGGATAAAATGTTGGAAGTGGCAAGTGATAAGGAAAATCTGAGAAATCAGTTTTATAGAATGGTAAAATCTCCAAATGGACTTTATGCCCTAATAGATTATGTAAACTTTAAAGGTGAAGGGCTTAAAGGAGTAGCCGCATACAATAATCAGGCATGGGGATTGAAACAGGTTCTTGAAAATATGAAGGGAACATCTATAGGCCATGATGCCTTAGTTGAATTTAGTAATTCAGCTAAGTATGTACTGACAAGAAGGGTTCAAAATGCTCCTAGGGATGAGAGCCAGTGGCTGAAGGGATGGTACAACAGGGTTGATACCTATAAAACATTTGAAATTGCAAATGGTGGAACTATTACAGCAGATATAAGCGGAAAATAAAAAAATTGAAAAAGAGGTAAGATGAATATTCAGGAATTTGATTTTGAATTACCCGAGGAGCTAATAGCACAACATGCTGTAAATCCTCGGGATCATTCAAAATTATTAGTTTTAAATAAAGAGAAAAAAGAAATCGAACATAAAAGATTTTATAATATAATAGATTATTTGAAAAAAGATGATGTCCTTGTATTAAATAGGACGAAAGTAATACCTGCCAGACTATATGGTCATAAGGAAAACGGAACAGTATTGGAATGTTTCCTGTTAAAAAGATATGATTTATATACATGGGAGGTTTTATTAAAACCTGCCAAAAGATTAAAAATGGGTCAGAAAATAATATTTTCTGAAGGATTGCTGGAAGCTGAGCTAGTTGAAATAAAAGAAGATGGAAATAGAGTTTTAAAATTCAGTTTTCAGGGAAATTTTGAGGAAATACTTGATAAACTGGGAGAAATGCCAGTTCCACCGTATATATCAGAAAAACTGGAGGACAAGAGCAGATATCAGACAGTTTATGCAAAAGAAGGGGAATCAGTAGCTGCACCTACAGCAGGCCTTCATTTTACAGAAGAACTGCTTGAAAAAATAAAGGAAAAGGGTGTAATTATAGCTGAAGTATTTCTGGATGTGGGACTTGGAACATTCAGACCGGTTCAGACAGAAAATATATTAGAGCATAAAATGCACAGTGAAAAATATAAAGTACCGGAAGAAACAGTTAAGATTGTAAATGATGCGAAGAAAAAAGGAAACAGAGTCATAGCAGTGGGAACTACTTCTGTAAGAACTCTTGAATCTTCTGTTGATGCAGGTGGAAAGCTTATTTCAGGAGAAAGTGAAACTAGTATATTTATTTACGGTGATTATAAGTTTAAAATAGTGGATGCAATAATTACTAACTTCCATTTACCAAAATCTACTTTAATAATGCTTATATCAGCTTTTGGAGGAAAGGAAACTGTATTTAACGCTTATCATGAAGCCATAAGGGAAAAATACAGATTTTATAGCTTTGGAGATTCAATGTTCATATATTAAATTTTTAAGTAAAGGATATTTATGCTGAAAAAATATTTTAAACAGATTTTTATAATGATTTTTTTAATATTCAGTGTTGTTCTTACTGCAGAAGATAATTTTATGGCAGTTGGGAATATAAAAATCGTAAGACCGGAACCTCTTTTAATAAAAAGGGAGGATTTAAATATTACTATAGAAAAAGATAGCACTATAAAGGTTGAAAGTATGTATACTTTTTCAAATCTTGGAGAATATAATATAAAATCAACATTTATGTTCTGGCTTGATCAGACCAGGGAAAATGACAACAAAGATCCTAATAACAGTAATAAAAACAACAAGGGAAAATATATAAAAAATATAAAATTTTATTCAGATTATAAAAAATCACAAAATTTGAGAGCTGTAATAAAATTTGATGAAAATATATATGAAAACCAGTCTGCAGGAAATATCCAGAGGGAATGGTTTGCAATTTCCAAAGTTATACCGCCTAAGGAAGAAGGAAGATTGGGAGTATATTATGACTTACAGAATACGGGATTTAATAGAACAAAGAAGTTTGTGTACAGTTTTGACCTTGTAAGTAATTTTTCAGAAAAGAATAAGGTAGAAATACTTTATATAAATGTGTATAACAAATCTGGAAGAAAAATAGACAGTATAGTTTATAAAGATTATGAGTTTAAAAATTTAACAGGAAAGAAATCAGATAAGGAACATTATGAATTACTGGTTGCAAATGTGAATTTAGATGAAAAACTTGTGATAAATTTTAAATAGCTGGAAAATAATTTATAAAATTAATTATATAAAAACTAGAAAATAAAAGGATTGAAATGAGAATAACTTCAGGAACATTAAAAAATAGAAAAATAAAATCAAGGGAAGGGAAGGAAACACGTCCTACACTTGAACGTATAAAAGAAGCAATCTTCAGTATAATTGGAGATAAAATAACAGATGCAAGATTTCTTGATTTATATTCAGGAACTGGAAATATGGCTATTGAAGCCTTAAGCAGGGGAGCTGGAAGGGCTGTCATGATAGAGCAGGATAAGGAAGCGTTGAGAATTATCATTGACAATGTAAATGATTTAAAATTAGACGGGAAATGCAGGGCATATAAAAATGATGTATTTCGTGCCGTTGAAATATTAGGAAGAAAAAATGAAAAGTTTGATGTTATATTTCTAGATCCGCCATATAAGGAAAATATTACTGAAAAAACGCTTGAGAAAATATCAGAAAGCGAGATTTTGGCTGAGGACGGAATTATAATTTCTGAGCACAGTGTATATGAAAAATCAAAAGATGCAGTTGGAAATCTTGTAAAATATGATGAGAGGGACTACAATAAAAAAATAGTGACTTTTTATAAGTCATCGTTATAGAAACAGTAATGTAGTTATCAATATGATTTTAAATTGGAAAATATAAATAATAAAGGAAATACGGAGGTTAAAAATGGCTGTAAAAAAACAGACTTATGAGGAAAATATTTCTGAAATTGATAAAATTCTGGAAAAATTTGAGAATGAAGAATTATCCCTTGATGATTCTATTGCTGAATATGAAAAAGCAATAAAGCTTATAAAGGATTCAGAAAAATTGCTGGAAGTAGGGGAAGGAAAAGTATTAAAAGTTCTTGAAAAAAATGGAAAACTTGAAACTGAAGAGGTAGAATAATGTTAAAAGCATATTTGGCTGAGAAAAAGGAACTTGTTGAAAAGAATCTTCAGAAAATACTGGAAAGGTATGAAAAGCCAGAATTGTATTCAGAAGCAATGAAATATGCAGTCATGAATGGTGGTAAAAGACTACGTCCTATACTGATGTATATGATGTGTGATTTGTTTGGGAAAAAATATGAAACCATAGAGGATATTGCCTGCGCACTGGAATTTATTCATTGCTATTCCCTTGTGCATGATGATCTTCCTGCCATGGATAATGACATGTATAGAAGGGGAAAACTTACAACTCATGTAAAATATGGAGAAGCTGAAGGAATTCTGGTGGGAGATGTACTTCTCACAGAGGCATTTAATATAGTTGCCAATTCTTCGGCTGTGTCTGATTCAAATAAAGTGAAGATTATAGCAAAGTTGTCAGAATATTCAGGTTTTTATGGTATGGCAGGTGGGCAGTTTGTAGATATGAAATCTGAACATGTGAAGGTTTCATTTGAAACATTGAAATATATTCATGCACATAAAACTGGGAAGCTGTTAACGGCAGCTATTGAACTTCCACTTATAGCACTTGATATTGAAGAGGATAAAAAGGAAAAATTAGTACAGTATTCAAAACTTATAGGAATTGCATATCAAATAAAGGATGATATTTTAGATATCGAAGGGGACTTTTCTGAAACAGGAAAAGAATCAAATGATGAAAAAAATGAAAAAACAACTTATCCCAGTCTGTTTGGATTGGAAAAATCAAAAGAAATATTAGAGGATTATATTACTCAGGCAAAAGAAATAATAATTGAAAATTTTGACAGTAACAGAGTATTGATGGATTTAACAGATTATTTTGGAAAACGGGGTGGCTGAATGTTTAAAGAAAAAGATGATTATTTTTATATCGAAGAATTTGAAAAATATGGAATAAAAGCTATTTACAGTAAAAAAAATGCCGGAAATATGTCAGACTACTGTGGAATGGAAGGACAGAAGGAAGGGGCACAGGAAAAGAATAGAAATAGACTTCTGAAAAATTTGAATCTTAATAGAAGAATTCCTGTAATGTCGTTTCAGACACATACAAATAATGTTAAAGTTATATCTAAAAATACGGAAGAGTATGTATACAGGGAAATAGATGGTTTTGTAACAGACAGGAAGGATATAGCGCTATTTACCTTTTATGCAGACTGTCTGCCTATATTCGTGTATGATAAGGAAAATAAGGCAATCGGTGTGTGGCATTCCGGATGGCCGGGAAGTTTTAAGGAAATAATGAAAAATGGTCTTGAAATAATGAAGGAATCATTTGGAACAGAGCCTGAAAATGTTCTGATGGGCTTGGGAATAGGAATACAGCAGGAAAATTATGAAGTAGGAAATGATTTTTATGAAAATTTTGCTGAAAAATTTGGAAAAGAAAGTGAACTGGTAAAACAATCTTTTAAAATCAACGAAAAAACAGGTAAATATCATTTTGATAATACACTTTTTAACAGAATAATGGCATTAAAATTAGGAATAAAAGAAGAAAATTTAGTAGTTTCACAGGAAAATACGTGGAATGAAAAGTTTTATTCACATAGAAGGGAAGGAAAAAAATCAGGAAGGGCGACAGCTATGATCAGTTTTGATGATTTTTAAATTAAAAAGTGCAAAGGAGACAAGTTATGAAAAAAATAATATTTTTAATAAGCATGGTAATATGTGGAATTAATTTTTCAGCAGCATGTAAATGGATTTCTAACAAGCCTACCTATTATGAAAAGAAAATGATAGAACTGATAGAAAGTAAAAAATTAGGAAATAGGATTTACTGTGATTCAGAAAACGATAAGATGGTCTATCAAATGTTAAATAAGGATGGCCATTCTGAAAATATTGAAATCGGATTGGTTTATAATGAAAAAGAAAAGAAAACAATGACATATGAACTGCTATTTGACTATATTGATAAATTTGAAAGGGATGTAAAAAAACTTTTACCGCTTAACTTAAATGACAGGGATTATGATTTTGCTCCTAGAAATTATAATTATAGAATGTACGTATATTTTCCTGATTCAAAGAACAGATATATGATTTTAAAGGATGTTCTTGATTTACGGGAAGTAGAATGGTATTCTTTTTATAGTAAT